>WNFD01003627.1_pt1 | contig 15513 bp, 22 predicted proteins | sample 5400491 | NCBI WGS metagenome assembly WNFD01 (sample SAMN13153343, study PRJNA577476) | soil metagenome | isolation source: 120 cm saprolite under Douglas fir tree site 2 hole 2 replicate 2 | place: USA:California | collected 2015-04-18 | reverse complement strand
CCCCGATTCACCCTACGCGTGACCAAAAAACGGATTCCTGAGAGCCGGGGAGAGCCCCTGGCCTTCACCGGGCTCCGCTGGGAGGAGGCCGTCGCCGTCCCCATCGAGAACGTCGACCTGGACGGCCAGTGCATCACGATCGACCGGACGGCCAGCGAATCAGGCGGGCGCCGGGATATCCGCGTCGACCTCAAGACCAGGGCTGCCGAACGAGTCGTCGCCATTCCTGATATCGCGATGCCTGCCGTCCGGCGCCTCGCCGAAAGCGGCGCGGCCGGGCGTGAGCGCTCCGAAGGCAGGCTCTACGGAAGGCTGATCAACGGGGAGCGGGGCGGCTATATCGGCTACGCGATGTGGCGCCGGTACCTGAAACTGGCCCACGGCTACACCGCGGCCCATAAGGACGGCATCGTCAAATACACCGCGCACGAGCTGAGGCACGTGTGCGCCAGTCTCCTCATCGCCTCCGGCGCGACCGATATGCAGGTCACCAACCAAATGGGCCACAGCAAGATCGAGACCACCAAGAATATATACGGCCACCTGTTCGCCCAGGACCGGGCATTCATCCTCAAGGCCATGAACCAGGCGGTAAGCCGCCTCTACGTCCAGGAAGACACAGAAGGCCAAGCCGCCTGACAAGCAAAAAAGAGACCCCCGGGAATCGGGCTCCCGGGGGTCTCGCGTAAGCGGCCCTGGCCCTACAACCCGTAGGGCCAGAAACCAGGTCTTCTAGGGCCACATCAATCAAAAGGCCAGGTCAAGATACGTGGGCCGTACTGGATTTGAACCAGTGACCTCTTCCGTGTCAGGGAAGCGCTCTCCCGCTGAGCTAACGGCCCGCACTACCTCGCCGAGATGCTACCAGAGCCGCAAGCCCTCCGCGCCGCCAAGGCCACCCGCCGTCCTGACGCCGAACTACCGATGACTCCAGCCCCGCCGCGCAGTCCTACCCCCCAGACACTCAAGGAGGGTACCCATGACCGGCCCCGAGCCGAAGTCCGCCGACCTGATCGCCGCCGACCCTACCACCGCCCTACCGTGGGAGGTCGTCCGCGACGTCCTCAAGGACACGCGCCTGTACTGGCTAGCGACAATGCATCCCGCCGGCCGCCCCCACGTCCGCCCGGTGCTGGCCGTCTGGGTCGACGGCGCCCTCTACAGCACCTCCACAAGGCTTCCCGCAAAGGCAGGAACCTGGCCGCCGACCCCCGTTGCGCGGTAACGGCCCGCACCGACACCATGGATGTGGTTCTCGAGGGCACCGCGACGCAAGTGACCAATGAAGACACACTGCACAAGGTCGCGGAGGCGTATCGGTCCAAGTACGGCTGGCCGGTGACCGTGACCAACGGTGCCTTCGACGCTCCCTACGGCGCGCCCACGGCCGGCCCGCCGCCGTACCACCCGTACGAGATCACGCCCGCGACCGTCTTCGGCTTCGGCACCGCCGACGAGTACGGCGGCCGGGCGACCCGCTACCGGTTCTGACCGTACAAAGACCTTTAATATCCCGAACGATCCGGCGTTCCCGCCCCAGCCACGCTAATCCGCCAGCATGCGCGGGAGCCCGAACCGGGCCAGGTTGCTGTTGTCCACAAAGCGAGTGATGGCGGAAATCCGCTCGCCCTCCAGGGTCAGCACGATCATCCCGTGCGCGCGGAACACCGGCGCCTGTGCTTCCTGCAGATAGCAACCGAACGCCGGCTGGCCATTGGCCCGGGTCGGGATTAGCCGGTAGTGCCTCGGACCCCGCCAGGTGGTGATGTCGCGCAGGAATCCGGCGATGGCCGCGTGGCCCTGGTACTCCAGCGTCACCGGCGGCATCGTGAACCAGGCGTCGTCGGTCAGCAGCGCGACCACGCCATCAACGTCATTGCCGGCGAACGCGGTGGCGAACCGCGTCGCCACGTCCCGCGCCCGGGCCGAGCGGGGGAGCGGCGCGCGCTCCCGGTCCGGCCCGGGCAGCCTGCTCTCCATCGTGGCCCTGGCCCGCTGCAGCGCGCTGTTTACTGAGGCCTCGCTGCTGTCCAGCATGTCCGCCACCTCGGACGAGCGGAACCCGAGCACGTCCCTGAGCACGAGCACGGCCCGCTGCCGCGGCGGCAGGTGCTGGACGGCGGTGACGAAGGCCAGCGCGATCGCTTCCTTGGCTTCGTACCGCGCCTCCGGACTCGCGCCCATGTCGGGCAGCCCGTCGAACAGCACATCCGGGTAGGGCTCCAGCCATAGCGGCTCGCCCCGCCGGGTCGGCTCGGCGGTCAGGAACGACGGGCCGGCCGGTTCCGTCCGCGGCCGGCGCCCGCTGGCGCGCAGCACGTTCAGGCACCGGTTGGTCGCGATCCGGTACAGCCAGGTGCGCAGCGACGCCCGTCCCTCGTACTGGCCGAGCCCCCGCCAGGCGGCCAGCAAGGTCTCCTGCAGCGCGTCCTCCGCGTCCTGCACCGAACCGAGGATCCGGTAACAGTGCAGCTGAAGCTCGCTCAGGTACGGATCGGTGAGCTCGCCGAACGCCCGGTCGTCCCCGCTCCGCGCCCGTTCCAGCATTGCCTCCGTGACCACGGCATCCCTCCTCGACACGACCTTCACAGGTACGGACACCGCGCGCCCCGGAAAGTCATCGCTTAGCTGCCGTCCGGCCCGGTGTCTGAACTAGTGACGGACCACGAGGAGGAGACGTGAGTACAAACGGCAGGCGCTTGACTCCCGGGCAAGGCTGGGTGCTGGCGCTGACCTCGGCAGCATCGCTGATGGTGTCGCTGGACGTGCAGGTGGTCGCGACGGCGCTGCCGGTGATCCGGCTGCACCTGCACGCGTCGCTGGCCGCCCTGGAATGGACGGTGAACGCTTACACGCTGAGCTTCGCGGTGCTGCTGCTGACCGGCGCGGCCCTGGGGGAGAGGCTGGGCCGGCGGCGGATGCTAGCCGCCGGGGTCGCCCTGTTCACCGCCGCCTCGGCGGCGTGCGCCCTGGCGCCGAACGCCGGGGCGCTCGTCGCGGCCCGGGCCATCCAGGGCGCGGGCGCGGCGCTGATGCTCCCGCTGGCGCTCGCCCTGCTTTCCGCGGCGTTCCCGCCGCAGCGCCGGGCCTGGGCGCTCGGGATATTCAGCAGCATCACCGGGATCGCGGTGCTGGCCGGGCCGGTCGTCGGCGGCGCGGTCACCCAGGGCCTTTCCTGGCCGTGGATCTTCTGGCTGAACGTTCCTATCGGCCTGGTCATGATCCCGCTGATCCTGGCCAGGATCCCGGCCACCGGCCGCACCAGCGTCAGCCTGGATCCCGCGGGCCTGATCCTGGCCACCGGCGGCGCCCTGGGCATCGTCTGGGCGCTGATCCGGGCCAATAGCATCGGCTGGGCCAGCCCCGAGATCGCCGCAACGCTCGCGACCGGAATCGTGCTCGCCGTCGCGTTCGTGGCCTGGGAACTGCGGGTCGCCGATCCGATGGTGCCGCTGCGCCTGTTCCGCTCGCGGTCCTACGCCGCGGGCAACGCGGCCGCTTTCTGCGTGTTCGCCGTGCTGATGGCCATGGTGTTCTTCATGGCGCAGTTCCTGGTGACCGGCCTGGGCTACGGCCCGCTGGGCGCCGGCCTGCGGCTGCTGCCTGGGTGGGCCACGCTGACCGTGATCGCGCCGTTCGCCGGAACGCTGATCGGCCGCGTGGGCGAGCGCCCGCTGATCGCGGGCGGCCTGACGGTGTTCGCGGCGGGCCTGACGTGGATCGCGCTGATCGCGAGGACCGGCCTGCCGTACTGGCACCTGGTCGCACCGCTGATCGTGGCGGGCTGCGGGGTGTCGGTGGCGATACCCGCCACGATGAGCGCGGTCATGACCTCCGTGCCGCCCGCCGGCATCGGCCAGGCGTCAGGCACTCTCAACACGCTTCGCCAGCTCGGCGGGGTATTCGGGATCGCGATCTGCGCCGCGGTCTTCGCCGCCCGCGGCGGCTACGCCTCCACGGCCGCGTTCATCAGCGGCTTCGCCCCCGCCATGGGCGCCTGCGCCGGCCTGGCCCTCCTGGGCGCGGCCGCGGGCCTGGCTATCCCGCGCCGCCGCCAGCTCACCCCGGCAACGCCCCCCGCCCCGAGCCACGCGCTCAAGATCGACACCAGGAGATAGCCATGCAGCAGCGCCTCATCCGCTACCGCACCAAGCCCGACCAAGCCGCCGCCAACGAGGAACTGGTCCGCGCGGTCTACGCCGAACTGCACCGGACCCGCCCCGACGGCTTCCGGTACGCCACCCTCAAGCTGGACGACCAGGTGACGTTCGTCCACCTCGTCCAGTCCGAACACGACCCCAGCCCGATCCTGGCCGTCAAGGCCTTCGCCGAGTTCCAGGCCGGCGTCCTCGACCGCTGCGACCAGCCCCCCGTCCAGAAAGCCTTCACCGAAGTGGGTTCCTACCGCTTTTTCACTGACTAGCGGTCCGGACTGTCACGGCGACGATCTCCTCCCAGGGCGTCGGCTTCAGGCCGAAGGTCGTCTGAGCGGCCAAGGAATCCATGACGAAGTCGTCGCGGAACTGGTACTCGGTCTCACGCAGCTCCCGCATGAGAGGCCAGACGAGTCCCATCCCGCGCGACTCCGCTGATCAAGGCTCACCCGCCACCCACACACAGCGCTGCTCAGCCGTTTTCGCCTGCAGGAAGTCATAATCGCACCCCTCGGGCGCCTGCAAGACGTGCATCCGGTGCAGCGCCCGCCAGCCCCGCCTGTCGCTGACCGCGGGCAGTACCGGTTCACGCGCGCCCAGGTCGGCCAGTACCGACAAAGAACCGGCATAGGCGTCGAGCGACACCATGTCCCCGTCGCGCAACCGAGACAAAGGCCCGCCGACCGCGCTTTCCGGCGCCACGTGCAGCACCACGGTGCCGAACCCCGTGCCGCTCATCCGCCCGTCCGTGATCCGCAGCATGTCGGTGACGCCCTGGCTCAGCAGCTTCGCCGGGATCGGGATGTTGCCCCACTCGGGCATGGCCATCCCCGCGGGCCCGCAGCCCGCCAGCACGAGCACCGAGGAAGGGGTGACGTCCAGCGCAGGATCGTCGATCCGGCTCCGCATCTCCTCATGGGAGTGGGATACGACCGCCGGGCCGCTATGGCGCAGCAGAGAAGGGCTGGCCGCCGCGGCCTTGATCACCGCCCCCGCAGGCGCCAGGTTGCCGTGCACCACCATGAACGCGGGCAGCGAGCTCACCGGCTCCCCGATCGGCCACCGCGCAGGACCAGCCAGCAGCGATTCCCCGAGCGACGCGCCCGTCGCCGTGGGAACAGAAAGATCAAGCTGCCCCGCGATAGAAGCGAGGACGGCCGGGGTACCCCGAGCCGATCAGCGTGATGTTGCCGATGTTGGAGGTCAGCGCGGTCATCAGCACCAGGATCCCGACCGCGAAACCGATGATCGGGGAAAGCCCGCGCGCCACCCATTTCACCGGGGCGGCGGCCGAAGCCTGCCAGGAGTTCAGCCGGTGGTAGGCCACCGCGCAGCACAGCATCGCGGCGCCGGCGACCAGCAGGGCCAGCGGCGAGGCCAGTCCGGACGCGCCGATCAGGGCGGCCATGGTCAAGGTGGTGGCGGCGGTCGGGGCCACGTTGGTGATGGAAGCGATCCAGTCACCGCGAAGTCCTACGGACCTCTCGCGCAGCCCAGCCCCAGAGGCCCCACCGGAGGGCTCGTTACTCATGGCGTGGAACCTTTCAGGTCCCTGGCGTCGGCCAGGGGAATCAGGTGAGCAAGATGGCGGGCCGGCCCAGGACGACTGGCCAGTCAGCCGTGTTGGTGACGGGGACGGCGCCATCGCCGCCGACGACGAAGGTGTCCTCGGATTTCGCGCCGCGGACGGTCGGGTTCCAGGCGAACGCGGTGCCGGCCGCGATCGTCTCGGCGGCGCCCGCCGTGCCGGGCACCACGTCGAACTCCCGGGCCAGCTTCGCCGCGACCTCCCCCGCCCGGCTCATCCCAGGACCGGAACGCCGAGCCCGGCGGCCCCCGGCTTGGACTGAGCGAGCCCGGGCGACAGGCGTTCCAGCCACTCCAGGGCCACCGCCGCGCGGTGCACCTTCTCGGTGGCGTTCGCGCAGGCCACAGCCTCCAGGTGGAGCCCGCCCGGATAGACGCCCTGCGCGTTGCGCAGCCCGAACTTCGCGTAAAGCGGCGCCCCGGCCTTGATCAGGTCGCCGAGCTCCTGGCCGCGCACCACGCCGCCCAGCGCGTCGGGGGACTCCACGTACAGGTCGAGCGGGATGCTGACCGCGGCCCGCATCTCGGCCAGTTCGGCCAGCGTCGCGTCGGCCGGGATGTTCACCGTGCTGGCCCCGAGGTCCTCGAGGATCTTGATTGTCACCGGGTTGGACGGCGACATGGCCGCGGAGACCTTCCATACCAGCCCGGCCGGCAGCGCGCCCTGCGTCTGGGCTTGGGTCAGCGCACGGAGCAGGCCGAGGTCGGCCACCAGGAAGCTGCGGATCCCCTCCTCGGTGGCCCGCAGCACGTCCTCCAGCGCGTAGGAGATCTGGCGCAGGCCGCGGACCTGGTCACCGTGGGCCCGGCCGTCCTCGGACCTGGCGTGCGCCCCCACCCCGTACCGTTCCCTCGGCCCGACGAACAGGCACACCTCGACGCCGGCCTCCAGGCCGGCCTGGGCCATGTCGCGCAGTTCGACGGCCCGCAGCAGCACCGCGCCGCTGCCCTGGGAGACCCGGTTGACCGTGATGCCCTCGGCCTCGGTGGCCCGCAGCACCGCCTCGAGCACCCGCGGTCCCTCGACGCTGGGGATCTCGATGCGGAAGGCGGCGCCGTCGGGGAACGAGGTCTCGTGGTCCCGGCCAGTGACGCCGAGCCCGCCGAGCACGTCCGCGACCCAGCTCATCGCTGCCCTCGCCTTCTGGAAAAGATCTTTTATTCCGAACGGACCAGGTTTCTGCTGTGCCGAAAAGGTTTCTTTGCATCCGAATCAGCGGTGAGACAATGACACGGCAGCTTAAGCTGATTTGTCAAGACCAGATGGCCCCTGTCCTTGTCGCGGTGACCTGGGCCTATTGACGCCAACGGCGGGTCGGTGCCAAGCTATTTTGCTATGCCGAACATTGCTCGGGAGAAGGGAACAGTCTGTGACTGACCAGGTCCACGACGGGCAGCGCTACCGCCTGCACGGCGTGGAACGCGCCCTGGACACGCTGGAACTGCTGGCCGCGGCGGGGCCGGATGGCATGCCGCTGACCGAGCTCGCCGAGAAGATCGCGGTCTCCAAGAGCAGCGCGTTCGCGCTGCTGCAGACGATGATCGGCCGCGGTTTCGTGGCCGATTCGGGGGCCAGGCTGACCCGCAGGTACCGGCTGGGCATGGCGCTGGCCAAGCTCGGCGACGCGGCTCAGTCGCAGTCGCCGCTGATCAGCGTGGCCATGCCGATCCTGCAGTCGGTCACCGACTCCACCGGGCTGACCACCCGGCTGGTGATACCGGACGGGCCCTTCGCCATCGTCACCGCGCGGGTCGACGCGCCCGGCACGGTGCGGTTCGCCAGCTACCTGGGCCAGCGGGAATACCCGCACTGCACGTCCGCGGGCAAGGCATTGCTCACCGCGCTGCCGCCCGAACAGGCCCGAGCCCTGGCCATCGAGTCGGGCATGCCGCCCAGAACCGAGCGCACCATCACCGATCCCGGGGCCCTGCTCAGGGACCTCGAGCTGAGCGCGGTCCGCGGCTACACGATCGATGACGAGGAGGACTCCGACGGCGTGTTCTGCGTGGGCGCCGCGGTCTACGACCGGAGCGGTGGCTGCGTGGCCGCCATCAGCGGCACCGGGCTGAAGCTGAACCGGCCGACCTGGCGGATGGACGAGCTCGGCATCGCGATCCGCGACGCGGCCGACCAGGTCACCACCGCCCTCGGCGGGCCGCCGTTTAGGGCCAGGCGTGGCTGACCCTAAAGGGCGGGCGCTGGTCATCACCTCGCCCGGGATAATGAGCCTGCAGGACGCCGCCGAGCTCGTCCCGGGGCCGGGCGAGGTGGTCGCCCGGCCGGTGCACACCGGGATCTGCGGCACCGACCTGGAGCTGCTCGCGGGCGTGGTCGATCCGGCCTACGTGCGCTACCCGCTGGTCCCCGGGCACGAGTGGCCCGGGATCATCGAGGCGACCGGGGCAAGGTCATCCTGGATGTCACCGCCCCGTGATTGGATAGCACAGTGATCCGGACCCTGGACGCCGAGGTCATGGTGCCGGCCCAGTGCGAGCTGGCCGAGGGACCGGTCTGGGACGCCGCCCGCGGGCTGCTCCGGTGGGTGGACATCCTGCCCGGCCACGTGCACGCGCTCGATCCGTCCACCGGCGCGCACACCTGGTTCGACGCCGGCGACCCGGTCGGCACCGCCCGTCAGCCAGGTCACCTCCGCCGCGTTCGGCGGCGCCGACCTCGGTACCTTGTACATCACCACCGCCCGGGAGAGCATCACCCCCGCCGACCTGCGCGAGCAGCCGCACGCTGGCGACATCTTCGCCTGCACCCCCGGTGTGACCGGGCGCCTGCCATACTTGTTCGATGCCTGACCTGGCCATGCTCCTGGACCGCTACCGGCCGCAGGGCGACGCCGAGACGAGCGACGTGCAGCGCGTGCGAGCGCTCGCCGAATCCGCCGGTGACCCATGGCAGCGCGACCTCCCGCTGCACGTCACCGCGTCCGCGCTGATCGTGCACCCGCCCACCGCCCGGGTGCTGCTGCGCTGGCACCAGCGCCAGCAGGCCTGGCTGCAGGTGGGCGGGCACGGCGACCCGGGCGAGAGCGACCCGCTCGCCATCGCCGGGCGGGAAGCGCAGGAGGAGACCGGCCTGCAGGACCTGGCCCCGTGGCCGGACGCCGAGATCCGGCACGTGGCCATCGTCGACGTCCCTGCGGGCAAGGGAGAACCCGTCCACCAGCACGCCGACGTCAGGTTCTTCATGGCCACGCAGACCCCCGACGCGGCGCGGCCGGAGAGTGCGCACGCTCCGCTGCGCTGGCTGTCCCTGACCGAGGCGCGGGACGCCACCGCCGAGGACAACCTCAGGGAAACCCTGGCCCGGCTGGAACGGCTGCTGGCGCCAGCGTCCGGCCGGAGGGTGACCCATGCGGAAGCGGCGCGCATCCTGGCCGACCGGGATCCTGTCATCGCCCGGTTGCGCGCGGAAACAGGTCCGCCCCGGTTCAGTCGCCCAGCGGAGTCGCCCTTCGCCGCCTTGGTCCGGGCGATCGTCTATCAGCAGCTGGCCGGCGGAGCGGCCTCTGCCATTCACGGCCGGCTGATCGCCGCGCTCGACGGCGACGTGCAGCCCGAGGGGCTGACTGGCCTTCCTGATGAGACGCTCCGCGCGGTGGGCTTGTCCAGGAACAAGGCCGCGTCCCTGCGAGACCTGGCGGCCAAGGTGCTGGACGGGACGGTCGTCTTGTCCCCGCGCGGCTTGTCCAGGCAAAGCGACGACGAGGTCATCGCGCGCCTGTCGGCCGTCCGCGGGATCGGTCCCTGGACGGCCCATATGTTCCTCCTCTTCCAGCTCCGTCGCCTCGATGTCTGGCCGACCGGCGACCTCGGCGTCCGGCGCGGCTATGGACTGGCCTGGCAGGTGCCGATGCCGACGGCGCGAGAACTCCAGCCGCTCGGCGACCCGTACCGTCCCTACCGCTCGGTAGCAGCCTGGTATTGCTGGCGGGCCGCGGAACTGTATGCAGGCGCCGCCGACAGCGCGCTGACCCGGTAGACCGCCCGGAGCGTCAGGCCTCGTCCAGCAGGAGCTCGGCACTCCAGGCTCTTATCACCAAACCGTCACACACTTATCATCAGGGCCATGACAGGTATCCGGCTCGCAGACCGCATGGCCAGGCTCGGCACCGAATCCGCCTTCGAAGTGCTCGCTCGCGCCCGGGCCATCGAGGACGCGGGCGGGAAGATCATCCACCTGGAGATCGGCGAGCCGGACTTCCCGACCGCCCCGCACATCGTCGAGGCCGCGGTCGAGGCCCTGCGCGCGGGCGCGACCCACTACGTGCCCGCGCCCGGCATCCCGCCGCTGCGCCAGGCCGTGGCCGCCTTCCTCGAGCGCATCGGCCGGATGCGGGTGACGCCGGACCGCGTGGTCGTGACCCCGGGCGCCAAGCCGATCATGTTCTTCACCATCCTCGCCCTGGCCAACGAGGGCGACGAGGTGCTCTACCCCGATCCCGGCTTCCCGATGTACGAATCGATCACCTCGTTCGCCGGCGCCGTCCCCGTCCCGGTTCCGCTGCGCGAGCGCAACGGCTTCCGCATCGACACCGACGAGCTCGAGCGGCTGATCACGGACCGGAGCAAGCTGCTCATCATCAACTCGCCGCATAACCCCTGCGGCAGCGCGCTCACCCGCGAGGACTGCGAGGCGATCGCCGCCATCGCCCAGCGCCACGACCTGACCGTGCTGACCGACGAGGTGTACTGGGCCATCAGGTACGGGCACGAGCACGCCAGCGTGCTCGACGTCGACGGCATGGCCGACCGGACGATCCTGCTCGACGGCTGGTCGAAGACCTTCGCGATGACCGGCTGGCGGCTCGGCTTCGGCGTTTTCCCGCCCGCCCTGGTCGAGCCGGTGACCCGGCTGGCCATCAACTCGGTGTCGTGCACGTCCGCCTTCAGCCAGTACGCCGCGATCGCCGCCCTGGAGGGCCCGTGGGACCCGGTCGATCAGATGGTCGCCGAGTTCCGCCGCCGCCGCGACATCATCGTCGCCGGGCTGAACGACATACCCGGCATCACGTGCCTCGAGCCGCAGGGCGCCTTCTACGTCTTCCCGAACATCACCGAGACCGGCCAGACGTCAGCGGACTTGCAGGCCAGGTTGCTGAAGGACGCGGGGGTGGCGGCCTTGTCCGGTACCGCTTTCGGCCCGTGCGGCGAGGGTTTCCTGCGCTTCTCCTACGCGAACTCGGTCGAGAACATCCGCTTCGCGCTGGAGGCCATCAGGGCACAGTTGAGCTAAGGCGCGGCGGGGCCGGGGTCCGCGGCGGGCGTCGCTATACCGGCTCCTCGTCCTCGTCCATCTTGAGGAACTCTTCCGCGGCCACGCCCATCGACAGGTCCCCAGGCTGGAGCCCTTCCGCGAGACCGGGAGGACTGTCGGGGTTGATCTTGACGAAGGGCGGCAGCTGCGGCTCGGACCAGACGACTTTCTTGCGCTTCCCGGTGACCCAGCGCCTTATCCTGACCATGCCTTCTATCTACCCACACCGTCATCAATAACCGCGTCGCGGGGACCTACCTGGGGCCATGTGGGGACTCAACTGCAGGTCGGCCTCGCGGTCCGCGGGCGGCTGGATGTCGTGGCGGGTGACGGCCAGGTAGCCGACAAGAATGGCGACGACAACCGCCACGATCGCCGCGACCCGGCCGGAGCCGAAGTTGGCTCCGCTCAGCGAGTGCGGCCGGCCGAAGTAGTCGGCGAACGAGGCACCCAGCGGGCGGGTCACCACGTAGGCGAACCAGAAGGCGGCGATCGCGTTGAGCTCGAACCGTGACCAGGCCACGGCGGGAATCAGGATGATGATGCCGAACATGATGCCCGACGCGAGATAACCCAGGCCGAGCACGGTGGCCGTAAAGTCTCCCAGGGCGGTGCCGAGCGCGAAGGTGGCGAACACCACGGCCCAGTAGTAGGCCTCCCGCCGCCGCGTGAGGATGCTGTGGATCGACAGCGTGCCCTCGCTGCGGTACCAGCGCCAGAAGACCAGCGCGAGCACCACGGACCACAGGAGCGTGGTGCCCCCGTAGGGGATGCCGACGAACAGGTGCAGGAAGTCCGACACGCCGGTGCCGAAGATGGCGATCGCGTAGGCGAGGAACCAGTAGGCGGCCGCGACGTAGCGGCGGGTCCTGAACTGCCATGTCAGGGCGATGACCATCAGGCCGGTCTCCAGCACCCCGCCGACCAGCCGGTTGCCCAGGGCCAGGTAGTCCGACACGGCCTCGCCGCCACAGGTGGTAAGGATCTTGACCACCCAGAACAAGAAGGTGATCTCCGGCACCTTCGCGGCGAGAGGCTCGGGCAGGATGGCGTCTGCGAAGGTGCGCCTGCGGCCGGGCGCGGACCTCACCGTCTGCGTCCCGCGATTAGCACCGCGACCGCACGGCCCGGCTGGCCCAGGTCCAGATCCAGCCGGGGCGGCGGTTGAGCGGGCAAGCTCACAACCCCTCCATCAGCAGACGGTCATAGGCCAAGGTATGCCGCGGCCGGCCGCCGGCGGGACATCCCGGAGAACGAATTCTGGCCGGCTGCCCTCATCCTCAAGTCGGACGCATTACCCGCGTACCGGCTTCTACCAGCTACGATGCCGCGCATCCGCCGGCCGGCCACAGGCCGGCCGGGTACGCTGCCGGTAAGTTACCACGAAGGACGCGCATTGGGCACCACGACCAGGCTCCCCGCCCCGCCGGGGACCGCCCTGAGGGCATGGCCACGGACGGCACCACCACGGCCAGAGTGGCCAGCGACGGCCGAGCAGCCACCGATGAGATCAGCCGCGGCCTGTTCGGCCGGGGCCGCCGCCTGATGCGCACCCATCCGCTGGCCGCCGACACGCTGCTGGCGGCCGTGCTCCTGGCCGTGTCCTCGGCGTGGCTGGCGGGGTCCGGTTTCGCCAGCTACCGCGCGGCCATCGTGCAGACGGTGCTGATCGCGGCCCTCGCGGCCCGCCGCCTTTTACCCATCCGCGATCTTCCTGCTCACCAGCGCCATCGCGTTCGCCCAGCGCCGTGATGGCAGCGGTCAAGTGGGAGCCGGCCGGGACACCGGAACGCTCGCTGCTGTTCCTGTCCGGCACCGTGGTGGCCGCGTTGTTCGCCGGGCTGACGGTCGCGTCGGGGAGCCGGTACCTGGCCTGGATGGACGAGCGCGCCCGCAGGCTCGAGGTCGAACGGGACCAGCAGGCGGTGATCGCGGCCGCCGCCGAGCGGACCCGGATCGCCAGGGAACTGCATGACATCGTGTCGCACAGCCTGTCGGTCGTGATCACCCTGGCCGATGCCGCCGCCGTCGTCAGCCGGGCCGATCCCGCCCGCGGCGTCGAGGCGATGACCGAAACCTCCGAGGTCGCCCGCCAGGCCCTGACCGACATGCGGGCCATGCTCGGCGTGCTGCGTACCGACGAGCCCGCGGCCGGGCTGGCGCCGCAGCCCGGCATCGACGATCTCGGCGCGCTCGTCGAGCGGGTCCAGGCGACCGGGCTGCCGGTGGATCTTGCCGTCGAAGGCACTGCCTTCCCGCTCGGCGCCGCGGCCGGGCTGACCGTCTACCGCATCGTCTAGGAAGCGCTGACCAACACGATGCGCCACGCCGCGGCCCGGCGCGCGTCGGTCACCATCTCCTACGGCGATCCCCAGGTCGGGGTGCGGGTCGCCGACGACGGCGCGGCGCCGGCCGAACGAGGGCCCAGCGCGCACCGGGGGCACGGCATCGACGGCATGCGCGAACGGGCCGCACTGCACGGCGGCACCCTGCGGGCCGGGCCGGACCCGGATCGCCCCGAGGGGTGGCTGGTCGAGGCCACCCTCGGGGGGCGCGGGTGAGCATCTCCGTGCTGCTGGCGGACGACCAGCCGCTGCTGCGCCGCGGCTTCCGCATGATCCTCGAGACCGAGGAGGACCTGACCGTGGTGTGGCCGAGGCGGGCAACGGCGAGGAAGCCGTCGACCTCGCCCGCCGGCACGCGCCGGACGTGGTGCTGATGGACATCCGGATGCCGGGCACCGACGGCATCGAGGCGACCCACCGGATCACCGCCGCCGACGCCCGGGTCCGCGTGCTAGGTCCGGCTCGTGCTCTGGTTGAACCGGCTGACCATGTGACCAAACGCGGCGACGTCGCGGTCGTCCCAGTCGGTCAGCCGCTCGGCGAGCCGGCACCGCACGGCCTGGGCGGCGGCGGCCAGGTACTGCTGCCCGGAGGTGGTCAGCGCGAGCTCGCACCCTCGCCGGCCCGGCCGCTCTCCCTCCCGCCGCAGCAGCCCGGCCGAGATCAGCTGCTCGAGCTGCCGCGACACGGTGGACTTGTCCAGGCCGAAGTGGGCGGCCAGGTCGGCCGCGCGCGCCGCAGGCGTGACGTCGATCTGGGCCAGCAGCGTGTAGGCGACTAGGGACACGTCGGGGTGGAGGTCGTCGCCCAGGTCACGGGCCCGCCGGACCATCGTGGACAGGCCCTGGTACAGATCCTCGAGGGCAGCTTCGCGGCTCATTATCTCCTCATCCAGAGTTGCAAAGTACAACTCTATGGCCTAGGGTTGCAATTACCAACTCTATGTGGCGGCCAGGTCTCTTGGGCGGCCTTGGCGCGCCAGGTGAAGGAGCTTGCCATGACCATGCTCGCCACCAACCCAGGCCAGACCGCTGGCACCTTCCTCGGGTCACTGGACGCGCCCGTGTATGCCGTGGTCGGCTTCGACGGATCAGCGTCCTCGCTGCGCGCCCTGGATGCGGCCGCCCGGCTCCTGCACGACCGGCCCGGCGGAATGGAGATCGTCTACGTCGCCCACCTCCCGGCCCTCGCCGCCGTCGCCGACATCCGCGGCGACGCCTCGGCCCAGCCGCGGCGACGCCTCGGCCCAGGTCCGCCAGAGCTTCGACGATGCCGCCCGCGAGCTGTCCGCCGAGGTCCGCACGCACCTGCAGGCCAACCACCTGCGGGGCGCCGCACAGCGCTGGCACTTCCAGCGCCGCGACGGCGCGATCGCGGACGAGCTGATCGCGGTGGCCGACGAGCTGCGCCGCCGGCGCGGGCCCGAAACCACGGTGGTCATCGTCGTCGGCCGCTCCGAGCACGGATATCACCACGTCCTGGGCTCGGTTCCGCAGGCCCTGGAGCGCCACGACCATTTCCCGGTCATGGTCATACCGTAAGCGCCCGGCGCTGACGGCTCGCCGCTTTCCCAGGCGTAAATGACGGCAGGATTAAAGAAAAACCCTTCAAAACCATTAGGCCGAACGGGCTTGGTAACACATCGTCCGTTCGGCCACAGCAGCTCAGCTCAGCAGCTTGGCCGGGGTGATCGGCAGGTCGCGGATGCGGCGCCCGGTGGCGTGGTAGACGGCATTGCCGATCGCGGCCGCGGTGCCGACGATGCCGATCTCGCCGATGCCCTTGGCGCCCATCGGGTTGAGGTAGGGATCTTCCTCGTCGATCCACACCGCTGCCACGTCCTGGATGTCGGCGCAGGTGGCCACGTGGTACTGGGCGAGGTCGTGGTTGAGGAAGTCACCTGACTCCTCGTCCACGACGGTCTCTTCCATCAGCGCCATCCCGACGCCCATGGTCATCCCGCCGATGAGCTGCGACCGGGCCAGGGTCTCGTCGATGATGTGGCCGGCCGCGAACACCCCGAGCAGCCGGGGCACCCGCACTTCGCCGGTGCCGGTGTCGACGCGAACCTCCGCGAACTGCGCGCCGAAGGCGTCGCGGGCGAAGCCCGAGCCGGCCCGGACATCGTCGGTGGTGTCCGCGGTCCCCTCGGTACCGT
>WNFD01013387.1_pt1 | contig 15514 bp, 10 predicted proteins | sample 5400491 | NCBI WGS metagenome assembly WNFD01 (sample SAMN13153343, study PRJNA577476) | soil metagenome | isolation source: 120 cm saprolite under Douglas fir tree site 2 hole 2 replicate 2 | place: USA:California | collected 2015-04-18 | reverse complement strand
AGAATGAGCGACAGACATATTGGCATAAGCGAAAAGTCGAAAAGGCAGCCGCGACAGAGCAAAGTAAACGGAGGACATTGTGTGAGACGACCGGCCCGAACAACCAGTAACAAGATAGATGAGGAAAGTCAGTCCCGGGATGCTTGTCGCCCACAGAAGATTGTTATCCCGTGGGCGCCCAGAGGACGGCTGGCGAGTGCGTGAGGTCACCAAGTTGGAGCTTACATATATACCGTCGGATCCGAACCAACGCCTGTGTAGATCTGCGAAAAGTGGCAAGATTATCGACGTGTCGAAGTAATAGAAGGATACCGACGAGTAAATTACAAACGCCGAGGCAGGCTGGAGCCTTTTGCCAGCGGGCTTGTCTTGTATCATAAATGGCTTCTTGGTCGCGGGTCATGGCGTTCATCGGCACCTTGCGCCTCGCTGGCCGCTCGCCGTATTCCTTGACGGGTGAAGACGATAAGTAACTGGCCCACGCCCTGCTTTGGGCCATCGGTCAGTTTTGCCGGAAAGGGGAAAAAAATGTCAGCGGCGTCTGGTTCATAGTGCTGAATCAGAGGCCGCAGGTCTTCATAATCTCCGACAATGCCAACACCGACCATCGAATCACCCCAGGGACCAAGCCATAAATTGCGCCACCATTGCAGAGCTGCCGAAACGGGTCGCACATCAGTCTGAGGCAGGGCGAGCAATTTCAATCGTTGCGCTTCCCAAGGATTAAGCTTCGCCAGCGGACGACCCGCGGCCAGATATTGGCTCGCGGCAATGATCAAAGCGGAAAACGAGCGCGCCGCCGCTTCTTCGCGCGCTATCTTGTGCGCCATCTCGTCCGCAGTAGCGTATCGAAAGGAGGAAAGCACCGCGGTAGGTACTTTGTAGAACAAAACGCCGCCGATGGAGACAGGGCTCATGCCCGCCTTTGAAAGCAGGTCCACCCACGGGCCCGGGGCCCGCGGATCCACGATAATCGATTTCACTTGATGTGCCCCGAGAAAGGCGTCGAACTGTTCGGAGAAATCCAAAATGCCATTCTTACTGTCAAACGTGCCCTCAAGGGCAGTTAAAATCGGCCAACGTGAAAACTCAGCAGGCGCGACGGGACCTATCCGTCCTACCGCGATCCGAAAATAGAATCCAGTCTCCGCCTGCCAGAGCAGACCGTTGCTACTTCCGTTCTGAGGCAAAATGAGTACGTTGTCATCTCGTGCCAGATAGTGCCTGTACTCACCGTAGCGGAAAAAAGGCGGCGTTTCGATTTTCGTGAGTCCCGGTGTTCCGAGAAGTTCCTGAACGTGCCCGGTGCCTTGCCAGATTGTCAATCTTGGTGCGATAAATAACACGCATAAACCACCGAGCAGTGCCCTGTTCCAGGCAGGAATTGTGACCCGGCTGAGGTAAATAGCAGCGGCCAAGCCTGCCACGAGGAAGAGATACATACCGAATCGACCCGGAAGCGCTTGGTCTATTAGCGGCAGCTGGTTGAACAACCACCACGGCATCGGGGCCAAGGCGTGGCCAGCGAAGTGCAGAGTCGGTCCCAGGGACATGACGGCGATAAGCGTGAAGCTCAGAACCAAAAGTTTGCCCACTTGTGTGCGCCAATATGACCACGCGAAAAAGCAAAGGATTAGCCAAAGTGCTGGTCCCAGATAGGCCGCTTCTTCCCACCAGGGGGTGGCTTCAAGAAAATGACGTGTGATGGAACTGAAAGGATGCCCACCTAGGAGAATAACCGGCGTCGGCACAAGGAAAGATAGCACGTCATTAGAGTAACCCGTGGCAGGATAGAACGGGTTCGGCAGGCCCTGCGCGAACACGTAATACAGATATGGTGTGAGGAGCAGGACTAGTAACGCGTACGCGCTGGCAATCTCCTTGGCGATACCTGTCAGATGATGTCCAGTTTCACTGTCGAAGATCATATAAGACATTGCAATCGTGAGCGCGCCAAACACTGTTGTAGTCGCAAAGACCTCGCTCGAGCTCAGAAAGTAAAGAGTAGGATAATGACCAGAAAAGTAACAAAGCCGTATTGGCTGACTTTTTTATCCATACGCAGCAGCATTAGGTAGCCCGCTAGAGGAACCGGGAAGATGAACATCTCGACCATATGAGCCAGCATCTGCGAGAGCACGTATGGTGAGAACCCGAAGACATAGCCGCCCAATAGCGCGGGCCAAAATCGACCACATACGTAGCGGCACAAGAGGAAGGCACAGAAGGCGGCCGCGGATGGGCATATCAGGCAAAGGATGTTGTACGAGGCCACTGGTCCGAACAGACGCGTGACTGGATAGAAGACCAGGCTTGGTCCTGGAATGCTCGTAGCCCACACGAGATTGTACCCCGTAGGCGCCCATAGGAGGCGCGTAATAAAGGGGTTAAGATGGTTGGCGATCGCGTGCGGCCACCAGGCTAGCGCCCAAATATATACAGTAGGGTCGGCGCCACCACCTATGTAGGTCTGCGAAGGGTGATGGATTATCGGCGTGCCGAAGAAAAGCACGGATATCGCCGAATAAATTACAAGCGCCGAGGCGGTCTGAGCCCTTTTTCCGGCCAGCTTACTTTGCAGTGCAACCGGTATCATAAACGGTTTCTCATTCACGGTCCGGCTTCGTCTCTCTTCTGTTTTCGCCAAGGGCGATGCCAGCTAGTTGCTACGGAGAAGGGTTTGTCGATACTGCTTCTAGGCGAAACCGGCTTGGGGGCTTTCGTAAGTTTGTTAGCGCGCTCCTAAAGCCGTGAGCAAAGCGCTGATAGCGCCCCCGCACCAACTGTCGAGCAATGTACGGTATTCTCTCAAAGCGGTGCTTGGCAGGTTTGAGCGAGCTGACGAATAGTCGAGCCACGCGTCTAACACGGACGGGATCTTTTCGTTCGTAGTGCAGCTCCGTGCGGCCCCGAATTATCCCGGACGCGATACCATACCAGCGTCCTCGGCACCACTTCCAGCCGACATCCCAATGAACGCCGCCCGCGCAGGAAATTCCAGTCCGCACAATCCGCCGGGCCCCCTTCGCAACGGACCGCTAGGCCGGAAAATGCATTCTTGCGGATAGGGACGTCAGCGCGAGCCGAAGTGGTTCCGGAAGATGCCGAAGAGAACAGCAGCGCCAGGAAGCGGATAGTGGCCGATAAGGATCTCCTCGTTCGGCTCTCTGCCCCGCGGAAGAGAACCAGAAAGCAGGTCAGTAGATCCTCGCCGGTACGTCTGGCCGCCTCAACGAAGGTAGCAACCGCATCAGGATTCGCTTAATCCGCATGCTGACGGGGAACTCGTCTTCCACGCCCTTGCCGCCGCGGACATCGATGGAAGGCGGTGTTCGGCCGGAACCAGCTTCGTGGCGACCCTGTTCGATCGCTCAGGATCTGGTCAGCCGCCCCACCGCGACGGTCTGGCGCTGGCAGCCGCCAACCGCGTGTTGCCGAATCGGTCGTTTCTTTGATGAGGCTGATCAGGGTTCTTTACACGCACGGTTGCATATCACATCATAGGCACGTTCCTGCAAAATAGCACCAACGGCCGCAAATACGGCTACGGCAGTTGTATGGTCTTTAACGGCATGAGACTGGAGCGCGCCGTGCAAGTGGGCGCGCGGACCCGTGAGACAAAGGGGATCGAACCGGCTGCACCTAGGGTTTACCTGTTTCGCATTCCAAGTGAGTTCTGAGTTCCACGGATCGTCATGAGCTTTATCTCCTATGCCCAGAACAACGAAGACGTAATGCTTTACCGCGCTCTGCGGGAAGTGAAAGAGGGGTTTTATATCGACGTCGGCGCGCAGGATCCGGTAATCGATTCAGTGACCAAGGCCTTTTATGAACGCGGTTGGCGAGGAATCAACATCGAGCCCAATGAGGAATACTTCCGCAAGCTTCAGGACGACCGCCCGCATGACATCAATCTGATGACCGCTGTCGGGTGCGAGCCGGGCGCCATCTCCTTCTACGAAGTGGTGCACACAGGCCTTGCCACCACGAGCGCCGTTTACGCGCGAGGTCATGCGGAGGCAGGTCATGAAGTGCATCTCCGTAATGTGGCCTGCACCACGTTAGACAAGATTTGCACTGATTGCGGCGTCGAGACAGTCCATTTTCTAAAAATCGATGTCGAAGGTTCCGAGCGGGCGGTGCTGGAAGGGTTCTCATTTGAGACGGTCCGCCCATGGATCGTGGTGCTTGAGGCCACCGAACCCAACTCGACTCGTGAAGTCTCTGCGGAATGGGAACACCTGCTTGTAGGACGTCGTTACCGGTTCGTGTACTTCGACGGGCTGAATCGGTTTTACATTGCCGCGGAGCACGCAGATTTAGCGAGACATTTTTCGTGTCCGCCAAATCCATTCGATCAGTTCGTGGGCTATCATCTTTGGTGGGCTCGTGGAAAGTTGGAGCTAGCGCAAGCCGCGGAGCGCAATGCGCAGGTTAACACCCTGAATCATGTGTTGGCCGAGGCAGAGAGCCTTCGAAACGACATCACTGAACGTGACAGACAGATCGACAGCCTACGAAAAACCACCGCCGAGCGTGACCAGCAGCTTGGAGGGTACGTACGGCAGCTCGAAGACATTCGAAGCGCGCTTGCCGAGCGTGACCGGCAGCTTGGTGGGCACGTGCAGCAGCTCGAAGACATTCGAAGCACGCTTGCCGAGCGTGACCGGCAGCTTGGTGGGCACGTACAGCAGATCGAAGACATTCGAAGCACGCTTGCCGAGCGTGACCGGCAGATCACTACCTTGCGTGATGACCAGCATAGGCAGCAAGGTGAACTCCTGGCACAAATACGCCACCTGAGTGACAGCTTGGCAGCAACAGAGCGCCGGCTGCGATCCATCCGTTCATCCGTCTCCTGGAGACTTACAAGCCCGCTGCGCGAAATCAGACGGGCGGCGGTCCGTATCGCGCGTCTCGTCGGCCGGCCTCTGGCTAACCAGCATGTCCCACGAAAACCGAATCCGGCACAAGGGGTCTCAAATATCGCTATCTCAGGGCTCGCTGTCTCTGACGAAATTGCGGCCCAGCTCACTGAACCCGCCCGATCGCTTTACCATGCTCTACGCGAGACGCTGACTCACCGATCGTAAATGGTGAAGAATCCTATATGAGAGTCGTCCTGGACCTACAGGCGTTTCCGGCTCCCGCCGCACCGCATAAGCGCGTCGATCACTATGGAGCCTCACTGGCGCGCGCCATAATCAGGCATCCGGGCAATCATGATATCCACGTTGTCGTAAGCCACCTGTGCGAGGATGCGATCGAGGAGTTGCAGAACAAGTTTCCTGACCTGGTGCGAAGCGCTAATTTCCGGGTATGGCAACTTCCCTTTTCTGGTACCCTCGCGTCCAACGGTCATTGGCGCCGCAGCGTTTCCGAGCTTCTACGAGAGCAATGGTTTTTACGACTCAAGCCCGATGTAATTCTCTCCAGCTTGTTGATCGGAACTGCCGATGTCAGGCCCGTTTCGAAACTACGACTGGCCAGTGTTCCAACGGCGACCACGCTACACGAACTCTTCCCCTCACTGAATCGCGATACGCCCGTCTCGGATCCGTCTGATTCCGATCCCTCGGTGCAGGCGCATTGGGCTCGTCGCACGGAGCAACTGCGCGAGACCGACCTCGTACTGACGGTCTCCGAATATTGCAGAAGCCAGCTATTGGATGCGCTGGATTTGCAGCCCGAACGTGTTGTCGTCATCCCGCGGGCTGCCGATGAGCGATTTCGGCGCTTCGCACTGCTAAGGGAGCAGGAGAGCGCTCTCCGGCTGCGCTTCGCGCTGAACCGCGACTTCGTCATGTCGGTTGGTGGCACCGCGTACCGAAAGAACGTCGAGGGACTGATCGAAGCGTATGCTCTCCTGCCGTTCGAACTGCGCAAAGATCATCAACTGGCACTAGTGGGTAGACTAAATGCCGACCAAAGCAGCCGGCTCCGGCGGCTTGCGCGGTCGAAGGGTCTGGCCGACGATGAGCTGACGGTGACTGGGTATGTCAACGATGATGACCTGGCAAATCTCTATAGCATATGCAAGGTTTTTGTTTCTCCGTCTCTTCGCGAAGAGTTTCCTCTGCCACTATTGGAGGCGATGAGCTGCGGCGCGCCGGTCATCGGTTCGGACCGCTCCAGCATTCCCGAAGTCGTAGGTCTCTCCGAAGCCCTTTTTGATCCTCTATCCGCGAACTGCATAAGCAAGAAAATATACGAGGTACTTACCGATACCGAATTTCGAGCGAAGTTGAAAGCACATGGTCTGGCGCGGGCGCGCAAATTTTCTTCGCAGGAAAGTGCGCATCGGGCACTCGAAGCGCTGGAGGCGCTCCACGGCTCTCGGCGGGAGACGCGAAAAACACATCCGCCGTCGGCCAGAAGCCGCCCACGATTGGCCTACGTGTCACCGTTGCCGCCGGAACGGTCTGGCATAGCTGATTACAGCGCAGAACTGCTGCCCGAGCTGACGAAATACTATGAAATTGAGCTTATTACGGATCTGGCCAAGATCACCGATCGATATCTCCAGGAAAGTTTTCGCCGCCAGCCGATCGCGGAATTCGAAAAATCGGCGCGCCGTTACGACCGAGTCCTATACCATATTGGCAACTCACCGTTTCATCGCCAGATGCCACGCTTGCTCGAACGCTATCCGGGCACAGTTGTGCTGCATGATTTTTTTCTGAGCCATCTGTTTTACTACCTCGAAGGAGTAGACGGCATAGCATTGCGGCGCAGCCTCTATGAATCTCACGGTTATCCTGGGTTGCTGACACGGGCGCGCAAAGGCGCCGAGGCCGCGGTCTGGACCTATCCATGCAATCTATCTGTGCTCTCGCGCGCGCAAGGGGTGATTGTTCATTCGGAGCACGCTAAGCAATTGGCCCGTGAATGGTTTGGCATACCCGCCGAGAGCTGGGTAGTAATCCCACAGCTCAAGAGAATACCTAAGAGTGTAGACAAAAAGGATGCGAGAAAAATTCTTGGTATCCCGCCCAACACCTTCCTCGTCTGTTCTTTCGGATTTCTGGCGCCGACTAAACTCAACGAGTTGCTGTTCGAAAGTTGGATCGCATCCAGCCTAGCGAACCGCAAAGACTGCCATTTGGTGTTCGTCGGTGGTGACGGAGACGGTAAACCTTATCAAGTCGACGGTTCGTCGAACCGCATTCGAGTCACAGGGTACGTCGGCAAAGACGATTATGACCGCTATTTGTGTGCTGCCGATGTGGGTGTTCAGCTCCGAGGTGCGCTCTCCAGGGGAGAGACGCCGCGATCCGTTTTCGACTGCATGGCGCGTGGCTTGGCTACCATAGTGAATGCCCATCCGATCCTCGCGGATTTGCCAGCCGATTCGGTGATGACCCTTTCCGAAGGCTCTGGGGTCGGCGAATTGGTGGGAGCACTCGAGAGACTCTACCGCGATCCGGAATATCGGACCGAGCTTGGCCGACGGGCGCAACAGTACGTTCGAGAGAAACTGGACCCTGCGCTAATCGCGCGGTCTTATGCTGACGCAGTGGAAAAGTTTGCTGCGGATCATCCGGTCGCGCTGACTAGCCGCAACTGTTTGTAGATGTTACGGTGCTCTTGTCCTTAGGAGATTATCAGACCGGCATTCACCGAGTCACCCGCGCAATCCTGTCGCAACTTTTGGAAAACCCTCCTGCAGGGTACCGGGTGGAACCTGTTTTCCGGCCTTTTCGCCAAGCATATCGGTATGCGCGCACATTCGCGTGCAAATCCTTGGGATTGGAAATCGGGGATTTGGAAGATGCGCCCGTCATGGTAAACCCGGGAGACATATTTTTGGGTTTGGACTGGGATCCGGGAATAGATGATCCCGCGCGCAAATGGCTGCTTCATCATCGCCAACGCGGAATGAGGACCTTTTTCACAATCTATGATCTACTGCCACTACGGCGTGGCGACTGGTTCAAGCCAGAAATGGAACCGGTCTTTCGGGGCTGGCTTTTGGGAATATGTCAGGTTGCGGATGGCTTCGTCTGCATATCGCGCGGAGTAGCGGACGAGGTCTCGAGTTGGCTCGATACACACCAACCGGTCTCTTCTCGCGCTCTGGACATCGGCTATTTCCACCTGGGAAGTGACATAGAGGCAAGCTGGCCAAGCCGGGGACTGAGCTCTACGGATCAGATGGTTCTGGATGATTTGAAAGGCCGCGAGGTACTGGTGATGATAGGCACAATCGAACCTCGCAAGGGCCATAATCAAGCCCTTTCCGCAATGGAACGGCTGTGGGCCGAGGGCGAGGACGTCAGCCTGCTGATTTGTGGCAAGCGGGGCTGGATGGTCGAGTGGATGGCGGAGCGCCTCCATTCTCATGCGGAACTGGGCCGGCGCCTCTTCTGGCTGGATCAGGCGGGTGATGAGGCGTTGCTGCGATTGTACTCAATCGCCTCCGGTATGTTGATGGCCTCCGAGGGAGAGGGTTTCGGTTTGCCACTGGTAGAAGCTGCGCGGCACGGCGTGCCTATTATCACGCGCGACCTTCCCGTGTTTCGGGAAATCAGCGGCGAGCACGCCTTCTATTTTTCAGGCACGGATCCAGCTGACCTTGCGGATGCGCTTCGAACGTGGCTTAAGTTGTATCGGCGAGGCGAACACCCGAAATCGGACAAGCTACCCTGGCTGACCTGGGAAGAAAGCACGAAACAACTCTTGCAGGTCGTGCAGGAAGGAAAACTATACAAGCGTTGGCAGCCGGCACGAACACTACCCCTCGAAGAATTGGCTTCTCAAACCGCTGACGGGCGTTCGGCTGAACCAGAGCGTGACGCCGTGACCGATTTTGGAATTCGGGACGGATTCACGCCGACCGCCTCACTATCCTTGCGGCGGTAGAAATATCACCTGAAAATCGCTCGCGCAAATGCCTGAAGGAATTTTGTGCCCCCTCTCGATATGGTGCGGTATCCCCATCTTTTGATTGAAGAGTCGTGCGAGCATCAATCCGCGCGCGTCTGCATAGCTACATACGAGATTCTCGGACCATCACAAAACGGCGGGAACGGTACGGCGTATTTCTCACTCGCCACCACACTAGCCTCGGCGGGCCACGATGTAACGATACTGTACCTTCCAAGTGAGCGTTCGGATCAGACCGCGATCGAACACTGGATAGCCCACTTTCGCACTCTTGGTATTCGATTCGTTGCGCTGCCACCTGCGCAGCGAACAATCAAAGTGCCACAATGCATGCTGACGGCTCGCGATGCGTACACATGGCTGCAGAAACAGGAGTTCGACGTAATTCACTTTCCGGAACTGCAAGGGCACGGCTATTACTCCGTCCTTGCGAAACATCAGGGACTCGACTTTAGCCACACTACCTTATGCGTCGGCACTCACAGCCCGATCTCATGGATCCGGGAGCAGAACCACGAGGCACCGTACAGCCCCGACGAACTGGAAATGGATTTCATGGAGCGCCAATGCGTTGCCTTGGCGGACATAGTCGTAAGCCCTAGCCAGTACATGCTCCGCTGGATGCGGACCAGAGGCTGGTCGCTGCCCGCTGTGTGCTACGTACAGCAGAACATTGCCTTGCCCGAGTTGCAAACATTTGCAAGGCACGAGATCCGGCGCGTAAGTGAACAACGCGCACAAGAGCTGGTTTTCTTCGGCAAGCTCGAAGAGCGGAAGGGTATTGGCTTGTTCTGTGACGCTCTCGATCTCCTAGCGGATAGAAACCTTCGGGAGTTCAGCGTCACCTTTCTGGGAAAGAACGCGATGGTCTCGGGGCGTGACGCACTAAGCTACATCAAGGCACGCGCAGAACGTTGGGCGTTTCCCTATCGCGCGCTCACGGATAGCAGCCGTGAAGCAGCGTTGCGGTTCCTTTCGAAAGGCGCCGGCCGGATTGCGATCATGCCATCACTGGAAGACAACCTTCCCAACACAGTGGTGGAGTGTCTGGCGTGGAGGATCCCGTTTCTCGCCAGCCGCACGGGAGGCATTCCCGAACTCATCGCCGATTCTGACGTCGAGCGGGTGACTTTTCCGCCCAACGCTTCCGAGCTAGCGGACACCCTCGGTCGGGCGTTGTGGGACGGAGTCCCTGTTGCGCGAGAGGCGATCGATCCGGAAGATAACAAGCGACGTTGGGTAAACTGGCACGCAGGTTTGGCCTCTCGCCCTATTCTCGACAAACATATTCAGACGGAGATCAGCGCAAAATCTGCGACGCTGCTGGTTAGTGTCTGTTTGAACTATCGCGAAGGCGTGGCCTCGCTTCTCCAGGCCGTAGGGTCGCTGCGACGCCAGAGCTGGCCCAACCTCGAGGTGATACTCTCGGATTGCAGCGAAGCTGGAGTGGGTGCACGGTCCGAACTGGACGGCTTGAGGAGTGAGTTCGAGTCGAGGGGATGGCGAATAATTCGCGAGGCGCAGTGCGATAAGGCGATAATACGAAGAACAAACGCCGTTGTCCATGCGCGCGGCGATTACGTCCTCTTCATGGACAGCGCGGATTGCGCAAGTCCTGATGCTGTGGCTACGTTCGTTGAGGTGGCCGAGCGTACCGGCGCCGATGTTCTTACCTGCTTTCTAGTTCTTTTCAGAGGCGTCGGAGACGACGAGACCCTTATAGGCCACTGTCCATTTCTTGGCGCTGCTGTCCTCTCGGGCGTCTTCCATAATCACTTCGGTTCGCGCTGCATCTTTGTCCGCAAGGCTGGATTTTCCCGCCTGGCAAGTCGTTGCGGAGAGGCCGGGGGGGATTGCGCGGACTGGGAATTCCTCGCCCGGGCAGCATTGATTGGATTGCGGTTGGAAGTGGTACCGAGACCGCTCGTATCGTGTCGCGTCCCGGATAACTCGCGCTTGCACCTTGAGAATAAGTACCACGATCACTTTCCCGCCGTCAGACCCTACGCAGAGGCAATGCCTCTTCTGCTTCGGGACCTACCGAACGCGGCGTTCACTACGAAAGTGCAATATGAACGACAGTACGGTTTGGCGAACAACCGCGGAGAGCTTCCATCGTTTCGCGACGAGGAATTGGCTGTGCTGCTGGTGAAACGGCTCGCGGCGCATGGCCAGGGCCCGATGGCTTCGCTGTTGCGCGCGTGGCTCGACTACTCTTCCGCGCGCTCCAACCTACCCGAGAGCCGCATTCAGAGAATACCGCCCATAGCGCGACAGTTGCTGAGAGGCCGCTACCATCGTTTCAGCCACGGGTTCGGGAGTGCGTTCCGCGACCTGCGAAAGCCGCCACCGGTCTGGTTCCGCATAAAAAGCGGCTCGTAACAACCTTTGCGCAACAAATCGCTCCCCTCCCAATTGCGCGTTTTCATGGCGATCTCGGCCATGAGTTCACATCGACTACTTCGGTCCGTTCGAGGAGATACATGGTGGCTTTGCCTGAGATCTCAGGTGGGGCCGCGCTCTCTTTATTTGAATCGCTGCCGCGACATCAGTGGGAAATTTCGTTCATCGCACACGAGGGGAAGGTCTCCTTCGAATATTGCCGACAGTATAAGCCGCCCCTGCGTTTGAGCCTCGCGCGATCCCGCGCTTCGTCTGCGCGCCGGACCCCGACATCACGTTGTCGTCTAGTTGCTCAGAAATCGATACTCAGCTCCGCCAACGAATCTGGATGTCAACGTTGTAGGAGACGAGACACCCATAGCCGTTAAGGTGTCGCCGATGGAGTTGAGGCAATCAGCGGTGGCTCCGCTTTTATATATTCCGGCTCATTGGGTTGTTCGCAGGGCTCTATCTCTTTGTAGCCATTGTTCGCATACCAGCGCAAATTCGCCCTCGAGGGTTCGCTGGGTACGCACTTCAAGAACGTTTCAGGAATAAAGCCTCCGACTGGTGCTGGCCTGTAACGAGCCATAAAACCTTGGCAATGATATCCGCCAAAAATATCGCAGTAGGCAAAATTGCCGAAAAGAAAGAAATCAATCGAAGCATCGGCCAACTCTTTCTTCGTCTTGAGAAATGTCGGATCGGTCACATATACCAACTGTTCCGCCCCTCCGGCTATATCAGATTCATTTGCCGGACTGTCGGTTCGAATATCGCCAGGTCGCTTAAATCTATGCCTATAGCTAAGCTCTGATCCGCTTCTATCAATGTTAGTCTCGACATTTACCGCGAAGTGTCGGGCTACGCTTCGCCCGGAATTAAGAAAATGGAGAATAATTATCGGTTTATTATCCGTGGTAACCGGGCCGAAATCTGCGAAAAGTCCGTCGCCAGAACCGAATGTTACATAAGCTCGCTCGGTAGTCTGAAGCGCCTCAGCGGAATTGTCATTCGCCGCCAGCATTGCGTGCCACTGTCGATGGGCAATCGCACCATATGCCAAGACGCCGACGACAGTCAGAGCCTCAAGAAAAACCTTCCACCGATCTCGGCGTTGCTGTCGGCGTTTGTAGGCGCGAGCGTCATCTTCTATGCCCTTTGGATAGCGAATTTCGACGATAGGGAGTGGCTCGGCTTCTTGCTGGGGATTGTCGGGATTGGGACCGGCGCTGGCATGTTCTGTTACGGATTGAACATCATCCTTCTTTGGAATGTCGGGAGCGTCTGATAGTCTCCAGTCGATCTCCGATTTTGTCATCGCCTTTTCCCTTCTTTGGTCGTTCCGGTTCTAACGGTCAGCTCGCTTGCGCTCCACGCGGGTGCGACTTCGCTCGTAGCTAGGGGTTCGTAGGAAAGGGCTACATCGAGTGCCGTCATACGCTCGACCGCACTAGCCAGTCTGGAAAGTTCCTCTTGCACCAGTCGCGCGCCTGCCGCTCGCTCTGCCACTCGGCCGCCGCCCCTTGTCGTAAATATCAGCCTGGAGTTTGCCGCGGAGAACTGCGACAGAATCCGCACCAACCTAGCATCGATGAGGCATAGGTGAAACGCCAGCGTCCAACCCGTCCTTCTGCGCTCGCAGCGGTGGACGATTTTGATATACCGCTCAGACATCGCCGGCCCTGATCATCCCGCCGCGGCAGCGTTCAGGAGCAGTTGTGCGCAGGCCGATAGCCGGCGCACTTCGCGGCCTGCGGGTTGCCAATGGAACTTGATTATCGCGCGAGATACTCGGGTAGTATGGGCATCCCGGCCGCTCGAAAATATGGCTTCTGGCGTTCCCCACCACGGGCGCCTTGTCGGCGCACTGCTTATGCGGAAAGCTATTGGAACTGCGGGATCATGCGCAGCTCGCCCGCCTCTTGATGGAGGATCCGGAGGCTGACCGCTACGAAATGGGCGCGAGGCTGTTCGATGAGTTAGCCGCACTCCGTGAGCTGCACGAACGAGAGGAGCTGACAAAGGCCAGAGATGCACTTGAGGAGAAAGACCGGCAAAAGGACCAGTTCATCGCTATCCTGGCGCATGAGCTGCGTAATCCGCTGACCGCGATCCGCGCAGCGGCCGATGCCCTGGGTCTGATGAAGCTAGAGGATCCCAGGGTTGAGCGTCTTCGCGAGCGGCTGGACCGACAATCTATGCTCATGACGCGCATGCTCGACGCTCTTCTCGATGTGGCCCGCCTCGGCTCGCCTCTATGGAACATCTCAGCGTAATCGCCGAAGCAATGACGCAGCGGTTAGACGAGACGCTCAGAGCATAGGATCAGCGCGTTCTGGCCGTTGAGCGTCGAACGCCGCCGCGCTGACCTACCCCGTCGAGCCCGCAGTGCCGCGAAGGCCAGCAACGCGAAGGGTGAAGCCCTCAACGCGCCCCGTTGACCCGTTCTCCCGGCTCCGGCAGGCCATCACACCGACCGACGACAAGGCCCAGGGACGACCCTATCGTCAGACAGACGTGTGTGAGACCCACGCGCGCGAGTTGTGCACAGAGCCGAGAGTGATCGACCACAGGCGCCGTCCCGAATAGTTGCACCTGGGCCCGCTCAAAGTGTTGCGGCGGCGCAACTGCGAATCGGCATTCAGCTGACATAGCTAAGTTCCGCGACTGAAAGAATTTATTAACTTTCGCTTGCGCTTTGGCACGTTGAATGCGTTCGGCAGTATGTAAGCTGGTAGAAACGATATGACAATCGAGACCCGAATTCGCGCCGCAATCGACCGCGTACGCGAGCAGTCGTCGAGCATACCCGACATAGACCAACTGTTTGTCTCGCTGAAAAGCGGCTTCCCGGAAATAGGGATCGTCAATGACGACCCGGAGGGCGAACACGCCTGCATCGCGCTCATGCTCTTGACACTGAAGATGCTGATGCCGGAATGCAAAACCATTATGGAGACGTTCGCCAAAAAGCGAAACTCCAAGACCACAAATACAGCGACCAAAGCGTCGCGAGTAATTTCACTACACCGGGCGGTAGACGGAACCTGGAACCACAGGTTGTTTGATGAACAACAGAAGCGCGCGGCCGAGTTGATCACCCTGTACGAGGAATCTGTCGCACCCACGAAGGATGAAGATCAATTTCTCGTGCGAACCGGCTTGGCGACGCGGGCCGACTTTATCGAGGCGCTGGCTTGCGAGTCCGATTCGTCGTGCGTCGCCGATTTGAAACTTTGGCTGGATCGGCTGGAGCCGCATTGGCGCAACCAGCCGAAAATGACCTTCGTCGAGGCGCAAGCGTTGTGGGAAACAGACCAGCGCCAAGCCTGATGGATAGGTCTGCGATGGCGGGTGATGCACACCCGGTGCGATCAGCACGGACTGACATTCGGAAGATCCAGACGGATATCGCGTAGTACTTCAGCACGCAGCCTGGGAGCGTTGAAGGTGCCGAGCCGATTTCAAAACTCAAAGCATTCGTACAGGACATGACCCGGGCGTAGCCGAGCTCGTCGCCCCAGCTTCCGTCTTTGTCGTGGTGGGAGAGACTGCGTGGCGGATGACGCAGTCTGCTACGAACCAGTCTCCGCCGAGCACTTCCCTGATCACCAGGGAAAATACAGGTAATTCCGCGTTTTCGGCGCCATTTCGGCGTCCACTTGGGGTGAAAACCATACGTGGCCATTGGGCTTTTTGGGGAATTCCCTAAAGATCGGAACAGGCAAATTTGATCGAGGATCAGGGAATTCAAATTCCCTGATCCTCTCCGGATCAGGGAGCCGGTCACGAGCCCTGTCTATTATAAGGACCCCGGGTCGCCCGTCGCGCGTTCCGAGTGTCTATGCATTCCTTCGGCCTTGCGACTTGTTGATTTCTCTTTCACGTCGGCGTGCCTGCGCCTCGCGCCAGGCGGCTCTGATTCCACAGGTGTCGCAGTAGGTGTTCCTGTTGGGGTTAGGTCGCCGGGAAGGCGGAAATACCTTGCCGCAGCCTGAGCATACCGCAATGCCGGCTGAGCGCGTCAGCGCGAGCATAATTTGCAGTGCCAGCGCTCCCGCCAGCGCCGATGAACCGCTGATTCTCACCTCGAAGCGCTTGCGCCGCGGATTGTAGGTGGCGCGTGGCCGTACCTGAAAGAAGCGCAGCCACAGGTCCATCCCGTAGGCGACGAAGGGCGCCGGGTCGCGCCGCGCAGCTCTGAGCACCCGCGGCCGCAAAAAAAGCAACCCTGGATTCAGCC
>WNFD01003625.1_pt1 | contig 15514 bp, 13 predicted proteins | sample 5400491 | NCBI WGS metagenome assembly WNFD01 (sample SAMN13153343, study PRJNA577476) | soil metagenome | isolation source: 120 cm saprolite under Douglas fir tree site 2 hole 2 replicate 2 | place: USA:California | collected 2015-04-18 | reverse complement strand
TAGCGGAGCATGAGGGGGAGGAGCTTGCGGGCCTCCCAGTAGCGGGGGATGTAGCGCTTAGGCTCGGAGAGGGAGCGAAAGAGCCAACCGAGGTAGTACTTGTCAGCCCATACGGGGATGTAGACCTGGTCGCCGCTGAGGAAGGCGATGGCGGCGCCGATGCAGTGGATCGCGGGGAGGTAGGAGAGGTTGCGCTTGAGATAAAGACCGAGACGCTCCTGGGTTCCTCCGCCGATGGTGACGACAACGTGTTGCGGGCGGATGCGGTTGAGGCGCTCGAGCAGGGCTATGTCCTCGATGACCGGACCGTAGATGGGGGCCATGTAGATGTTGTCTTCGGGGATGGTGATTCCCTGCTGCTTCAGCCAGTCGAGATTGCGCTTCGCGCTGGCGGGGCTGGCCATGATCCAGAGGGTGTTGCCGGGCTGGCGGACATCGGGCTCGAGGAGGAGTTCGCGGAGGTACTCGAGGCCGGAGAGGCGGCGGATGTTGTCGCGCTGGAGACTGTTCCAGATGAGGACCATGAAGGCGGAGTCGGTGATGGCCAGGTCGGCGTTGAGGAGGGATTCGCGGTAGTCGGCGTTACGATCGAGGTCTTTGAGGGCCGGGGCGGCGGGAACGACAAGAAGGCCGCCAGCACGAATCTTCGCGATGGCGGCCTGAGCTGAGCCGTCGAAAAAGTCGATGCCAAGGATACAGCGGTAGACTGTGACGTCGGCCTGGTTGAGCATCGCTATCCGGCCACTCCTACCAGCATCTCGCTCTCGATCCAGGCGTAGGTTTTGGCGAGGCCCTCGCGCAGGCTGATGGAAGGAGCCCATTCAAGCTTCTCCTTGATGAGTGTGTTGTCGCTGTTGCGTCCGTTGACACCTTTGGGCGCGCCGAGGTTGTAGTTGCGCTTGAGCTTGACTCCGGCGATCTCCTCGACGATATCGACGAGCTGGTTGATGGTGACGAGCTCGTCGGAGCCGAGGTTGAGGGGCTCGTGGATGTCACTCTCGAAGATCATCTGGGTGCCCTTGGTGCAGTCGTCGATGTACATGAAGGAACGGGTCTGTTTGCCGTCGCCCCATATCTCGATCTCGTGTTTTCCGGAGTGCTTGGCCTCGAGGACCTTTCGGCAGACGGCGGCGGGAGCCTTCTCGCGGCCACCGGTCCAGGTTCCCAGGGGGCCGTAGACGTTGTGATAGCGGGCGACGCGGGTCTGGAGGCCGAAGTCCTCTTCGAAGTGGCGGCACATGCGCTCGCTGAAGAGCTTCTCCCAACCGTAACCGTCTTCGGGGAGGGCGGGGTAGGCGTCCTCTTCCTTGAGGGCCACCACGTCCGGATTGGTCTGCTTCTCTGCGTTGTAGACGCAGGCGGAGGAGGAGTAAAAGAAGCGCTCGACGCCTTTGTCGCGGGCTGCCATGAGCATGTGCGTGTTGGTGAGGATGCTCAACATGCAGAGGGCTCTGTTGCTTTCGATGAAGCCCATGCCACCCATGTCGGCGGCGAGCTGGAAGACGGCGGTGGCGCCTTCGGCGGCCTTGTAGCAGCTATCCTTGTCCTTGAGGTCGAGGGAGAGGCTTTCAACGTCTTTGGAGACCTGGTACCACTCATCGAGGGGTTTGATGTCGACGGCGCGGATGACATCGACGCCATTGGCCAGCAGGCTCTGAACGAGGTGACCGCCGATAAAGCCACCAGCGCCGCAGACTACTGCTCTTTCTCCTTTGAGTTGCATGGACGAGGGGCTCCTTCTTTGTTGCCTGGGTTGTTTTCGATCGAGCTGGCTTGCGCGATTTTACGACGGTGTTCTGGGAATGTTCCTAAGTATAGCCGTGCGGTATCCCTTTTTGGGAGTGTAACTTTTGGGGGATGGAAGAGAACAGGCAACTGTGCGGATGTAGGATTTAGACCGAGGGTTCGAGGTTGGAGATTGTAACGGCGAATGCGGGAGCTGGGCTCAGACGGCCGATTGGCGGCGTGGTGAGGAGGCAGCCTCTGGCGGCGGTGGGAATTGTGCTGCTGACGGTCTTCGTGGTCTGTGCGGTGTTTGCTCCGTGGCTGGCTCCGCAGGACCCGGCGCAGCTGGATTTGACGGGGCGGTTGATGGGGCCGTCGGTGGCGCACTGGTTCGGGACCGATGAGCTGGGGCGGGATATTCTTTCGCGGACCTTGTATGGGGCGAGGATTTCGCTGGTGGTGGCGGTGAGTGTGGTTGGGCTTTCGCTGGCGCTGGGGCTGCTGGCGGGTGGGCTGGCGGGGTTCTATGGCGGGTGGACCGATACGGTGGTGAATATCTATGTGACGAATGCGTTTCTGGCGCTGCCGGGGATTCTGCTGGCGATTGCGTTTGTAGCATTCATGGGGCCGGGGCAGGTGAATGTGATTCTGGCGCTGGCGATCTCGGGGTGGGTAGGGTATGCGCGGCTGGTAAGGGCGCAGGTGATGGCGGTGAAGGAGCGGGAGTTTGTGGAGGCGGCGCGGGCGCTGGGGGCGAGCGATGTAAGGGTGATGTGCCGGCACATTCTGCCGAATATTCTGCAGCCGCTGATTGTGCAGGCGGCGATTGGTATGGCAGGCGCGGTGCTGGCGGAGGCTACGCTGAGTTTCCTGGGGCTGGGGATTCCTCCTCCGGCGGCTAGCTGGGGGTCGATGCTGAATGACGCGCGGTCGCATCTGTTCGACTCGCCGCACCTGGTGTTCTTTCCGGCGATGGCGGTGATGCTTTGCGTGCTGTCGTTTAATTTCATAGGGGATGCGTTAAGGGATTATCTGGACCCGAGGGCGAGGCTGGGGGCTGGGTTGTGAGGCGCTGGTGGTTGAGAAAAGAACAAGCAACAGCAAAGGCGAAATACAGGGATCTCTCCACTCCGCTGTTCACGATGAGACAGTGAACAGCTCCGGTCGAGAGGACGTTTTTTGTTGTGAGGTTGGAGAGAACGGACAACAGCAGCGCATCGGTGATGGATATCAGATATGCTTGGCGCTGAGATATGGGGGCAGTATTTATGCGGAAGAGCATCATTACACCAACAGCGGCGACGACGGCTCCGATTGGGGCTCCGTGGCGAGACCTGGAACGGATTGCGCGGGTGGAGATTACCTCAGAGGCTGAGGATTTTCCGATTGAACATGCGTTGGGCAAGACGGTAACGACGGGATGGCGGGCGGCTGTGACCGGGCCGCAGGTGATCCGGCTGCACTTCGACGAGCCGCTGGCGATACGGCGGATTCAAGTGAATTTTGTCGATCGGGTGTCGGAGCGTTCGCAGGAGTTTGCGCTGTTTGCGGGCTCGGGCAAGGAGCTGCGCGAGGTGGTGCGGCAGCAGTGGAACTTCAGTCCGCATGGGACGACCGAAGAGCTTGAGGACTTCACGGTGGATCTGAATGGGGTGACGGCGCTGGAGCTGCGGATCGATCCGGACAGGAGCCATGATCCGAAGCTGAGCCAGAGCTATGCTTCGCTGCAGAGCCTGAAGCTGGCCTAGACAGGCATAGACGCGATGCTGATTGGGGTGATCTCGGATACGCATGGATTGCTGCGGCCGGAGGCACTGGTGGCGCTGGCAGAGGCGGAGCATATTCTTCATGCGGGAGATGTGGGGGATGCGGCGATCCTCGATGAGCTGCGGAAGATCGCTCCGGTGACGGCGATTCGGGGCAATGTGGATGTGTGGGGGGAGTGTGCGGAGCTTCCGGCTACGGAGATGGTGGAGTTAGCGGGGAGGCTGTTTTATCTGGTGCACTCGGTGCATGATCTGGATCTGAATCCTGTGGCGGCTGGGGTGGCGGTGGTGGTGAGCGGGCACTCGCATAAGCCTTCCGTCGAAAGAAAACAGGGCGTGATGTATTTGAATCCGGGGAGCGCGGGGCCTCGGAGATTCAAGCTGCCGATTACGGTCGCTCTGGTCGTGGTGGGCGAGGAGGATGTTTCGGCGAGGATTGTGGAGTTACTTAGCGTCGAAGTGGACTGAGTCGAGGATGGTCTGCATTCGCTTGCGGATGGCTTCGAGTTCGCGGGGGGTGATGTCGCGGGCTCCTCCGCCGGCTTCGCCGCCGCAGAAGGTGTTGATGACGAGGTCGAAGCGGTAGCAGGATTTGTTGCGGTAGGCGGTGTAGATCTCGTCGCGGGATTCGATGCAGATGCCGCCGTGCTCGTCGTAGCCGTGAGTGAAGGAGATGCCGCCGATTGGAGTGGTGGATGGGGTGCGCGGCGGCTTGACGGATGCCTGCTGGGTGCAGTCGGCCTCTTTGGCGTGGGGGGTGACGCTGAAGTAGAAGAGGGCTCCGCTGAAGGTGGAGTAGGGGAAGGGGTTGAAGGCGATGTCGGCGACGGCGCGGAGCTGGGCGGTGCGGGGGGCGGTGCGGGCGTCGAGTGAGAAGGTGCTGAGGTCGGAGTCTTTGCGGCTGAGATTCCAGGCGGCGGGGATATGGAAGGAGACGCCGTAGTGGGTGTCGTGGAAGGGCTGGGCGGGTGGGGTGGTGGGTTCGGTCTGGGCCGGGGCGATTGCTGAGAGGGTGAGCAGGGTTGCAGTGAGGCAGATTTTCAGGGAGGGTGTCATGCTTTCCTTTTCGATGCGGCTATTCGCTCGACATGCGGGGGTTGGCGATGGTGTAGGCGACGTCGGTGAGGAGGTTTACGGCGACGTAGGTGAGGCCTACGGCGAGGATACAACCCTGGACCAGAGCATAGTCGCGGTTGGAGATGGCGGACAAGGTTAAGCGGCCGATGCCGGGCCAGCTGAAGATGGTCTCGGTGACGATGGCTCCGGCGAGGAGCGAGCCGAACTGGAGGCCGATGACGGTGAGGATGGGGATGAGGGCGTTGCGCAGGGCGTGGCGGTAGACCACCGTGTTCTCCGTCAGGCCCTTGGCTCGAGCAGTGCGGATGTAGTCCTGGGAGAGCTCTTCAAGCATGGCGGTGCGGACCATGCGGGTGAGGATCGCGGCGAGCGAGAGGCCGAGGGTGACGGCGGGGAGGATGAGGTGGAGGAGGAAGTCGGTGGAGCCTCCGGTGCCGGCGGTGGAGACGGGGAGCCAGCCGAGGGAGATGGAGAAGACGAGGATGAGGATGGGGCCGAGGGCGAAGTTGGGGAAGGAGAGGCCGACGAGAGAGAGCACGCCGAGGGTGCGGTCCTGCCAGCGGTTGCGGTGGAGGGCGGACCAGATGCCGGAGGGGATGGAGATGACGATTCCGATGAGGAGCGCGGCCAGGGTGAGGGCGAGGGTGTAGGGGTAGCGCTGGAGGACGAGGTGGGTTACGGAGTCGTGGAGGCGGAGGGACTGGCCGAGGTCGGCGTGGAGGATGCCGTGCCAGTAGTGGGCGTACTGCTGGCTGAGGGGGGCGTCGAGCCCGTAGGAGTGGCGGAGGGCGTCGATGTCGGAGGCGGTGGCTCCTTCGCCGAGCATCTGGACGATGGGGTCGCCGGGGACGAGGTGGATGAGGAGGAAGACGACGGAGACGACGACCCATAGGACCGGGAGGGTGAGGAGGATGCGGCGGATGGGGTTCCAGAGAGAGCTAGGACTCATGACGTGGCTTCCCTGCTTTCGGCTTTGGGAGGTGCCTGGTCTGGTGCGGGGGCTACGGTTTCTACGTTGACGCGGCTGATGCGACGGCCGGACATCTCGGCTACGGTGTAGCGGCGGCCGCCGTACTCGATGCTCTCGCCGGGGGTGGGTATGTGGCCGAGCTGGGCGAGGAGGAAGCCGGCGAGGGTCTCGACGCCGGCCTCGCGGGGGAAGGTCCAATGGAGCTGGGTGCCGAGGTCGCGGAGGGGGGTGCTGCCGTCGAGGGATGTGACGCCGGCGGTGCCGAGGAGGGAGGGGCGGGCGATGTCGAACTCGTCGTCGAGCTCGCCGACGATCTGCTCGATGAGGTCTTCGGCGGTGACGATACCGACTGTGGAGCCGAACTCGTCGACGACGACGGCGATGTGGCGGCGGCGCTCCTGGAACTCCTGGAGGAGTTCGATGGCGAGCTTGGTCTCGGGGACGACGGTGAGCTCTCGCATGACCTGGCGGAGGGTGAGGCCGGAGCCGGCTTTGCCTCCAAAGCCGAGGGTGACGCTGCGGAAGTGCATGAGGCGGGAGATGTCCTTGGAGTAGACGATGCCGATGATGTTTTCGGGGCCGTTGGCGGGGTCGTAGACGGGGACGCGGGAGTGCTGCTCCTCGACGATGCGGGCGCTGGCCTGCTCGATGGGGAGGTCGGCGGGGAGGGAGAAGATTCTGCCGCGGGGAGTCATGACCTCGCGGACGGTGACGTGGTTGAGCTCGATGGCGCGGTGGATGATCTCCTCCTGAAAGACGGGGAGGAGTCCCATACGGCGGGTGGCGGTGGCGATGAGCTTGAGCTCCTCGGGGGAGTGGACGGCTCCTTCACCACGGAGGGGAGCGCGGAAGAGCCTGAGGACGAAGGCCGCCGATACGTTCATCAACTTGACGATGGGGCGGGTGATGCGGATGAAGACGTCCATCGGTCCGGCGACGGCCAGGGCAATGCGCTCGGCTCGCTGGAGGGCGAGGGACTTGGGGACGATTTCGCCGAGGAGGACCTCAAAGTAGGTGATGAGGGAGAAGGCGATGATGACGGCGAGGGTGTGGGCGTAGATGAGAGCGTGCGGGGGGAGTACGTGCAGCCACTGCTCGGCGAAGTGCAGGATGATGTCGGCTACGGCGGGTTCGCCGATCCAGCCGAGTGCGAGGCCGGCGGCGGTGACTCCGAGCTGGACGGCGGGGAGGAACTCGTCGATGGAGTGCTTGAGCTGGAGGGCGGTGCGGGCGCCGGGGCGGCCGAGGGCGATGAGCTGCTGGATGCGGGTCTCGCGGACGCTGACGAGGGCGAACTCGGCGGCGACGAAGAAGCTGCTGGCCAGGATGAAGAAGGCCACCATGATTACCCGGAAGAGCATCCACTCGAGCATTAATGCCAGTGTAACGGCTGTGCGGGCAGAGAGAGGCGGGTACAACGAGAGTCTGCAAAAGGGGTAGCTTGAATGGGTTGGAGGGAGATACCTGAACCCCCGTCTTGCGGTAAGCGTGGCAGGTCAAGGAGGTTGTTACCATACCAACCTCCTTAGGTCAGCGAAGCAGGATACTCAAACAAATATCTCGCTATTTTTATCTTTATGCTGTATCATACGGCTCGCTCGTCGCACTACTATGACGTGCGCTCGAAGTGACTTGCGAGCGCATGTCACCCAACGGACGAGGGGTCCTGCAAACGCATCGCCACCAGAGTGAAGGGAGCTTGTTCGCGCCGCGTTGCGCGAACAACTTCTTCGGTCAGCTATGCCACCCTGGAATGCCTGCCTCGTTTTGACATGCCATAGACACAGAAGACCTCCCGATGCGCTTGCCTAGTCGACGGCACGGAACGCAGGTTTTTCCGTCGTGCAGCTTTACCTATGTGCAGTCCGGGTGAGAGCCGGCACTCCCCAGCGCACTCTATCGATCGCAGCCGGCGTGGGCCTTAGCAGAGCAAAGGAGATACACCATGGCGAATCAAAAGCTTTCCGCAACCGTGGACGAACTGATGTTGAATGCTCTCCAAGAGGGAGGCGATCCCGCGAAGACCGGGCGCTTCCTGATGACTTACAAGGAAGGTGCTTCGGAGGCGGGGCTGCAAAGCCTCAAGTCAGAGCACGGCTTCCGTGTTGCAAGTGCAAATGATTTCACCGGCCAGGCCGTGAGCTTCGAAGCCGTTGGCGATGCCGACGCCCTGGTGTTTCCGGAGATAGGGGTGGCATTGATTAGCGCACAGGCTGCAAAGACTCGGAATCTGACGGCCGAAGCTATGATCGCTGGCGACAGCCCACTCAGCTCAATCGATCCGGAGTATTTCATGTTCGCCACTCAGATCAGCACGGCTGACTACCTCAAGGGTGTCATGCATACCGCGCAGTCGATCTATGCAGACCTCGGCATTCAGGAGCCCGAGGTTGAGGACGGCGTATCGGCCGAGGTCTTCGGAGTCACCGGGGGACTTAATGTTTGCAGGGTACCCCCCAGCCACTACGACGGAACCGGGATCAAGGTCGCTGTGCTGGATACGGGATTCGACCTCGGACTACCTGAGTTTGCGGGCCGATCCTTTGTCACCAACTCCTTTGTGGGACAGCCTGTGCAGGATTTGCATGGGCATGGAACACACACCACAGGGACAGCCTGCGGGCCGCTTGCGCCTGCCGGCCTGATTCCTCGTTACGGTATCGGAGGGCGGGCCAATATCTTTACGGGCAAGGTCCTGACGAACTCCGGCACAGGGACGCAGGCTCAGGTACTGTCTGGAATGAACTGGGCCATTGCCAACCGCTGTGAGGTGATCTCCATGTCGCTCGGTGCGCAGATTCCCGTGCAACCCGCGTACACCGCCGCAGGGGCGGCCGCACTGAGAGCAGGTTGCCTCATCATCGCGGCAGCAGGAAACGGGAGCAATCGTCCGGCGTTCATCGCTCCCGCTGGCGCTCCCGCAAACTCACCGAGCATCGTGTCGGTCGCTGCGCTGGATGGTTTGCTGCACGTTGCGCCGTTCTCCAGCGGAGGCAAGGTGGACATTGCCGCGCCTGGCGTCAGCGTCTTCTCTTCATGGCCGCGTCCGACCCTGCACAACACAATCAGCGGAACCAGCATGGCGACACCGCATGTCGCCGGGTGCGCTGCTCTTTGGGCGCAAAGCAGCCCAGCGTATCGCGGTGCAACTCTGCGGGCAAGGCTGATCGCCACTGCGAGGCACCTGCCATATCCAGCGTCCGACGCCGGTGCCGGCCTGGTTCAGTCTCCTTAATTCCTCAGGAGGTCATGGCATGCCGCACCGGAGCACGTACTCCGGTGCGGTCTGTTTCTCAGCGGCTTTGTCCCTAAAAGTAAGATGGTCTTCGAGTGATTCCTATGCAAGCCCCAGGCAAACAAGCATTCATCGTCACACTCTCTGGCTCGCGCCCCGTTCACGAGGTGACGGAGGAGCTTACGAAACGAGGTTTCCAGGTCGGGAACGTCCTTGACACGATCGGAGTCGTAACAGGTTCCGCCGACGCAGATGCGGTCGAGAGATTGCGAGGCCTGCCGGGCGTGGCGGATATCTCAGAAGATCACCCCGTGGACATCGGACCACCAGGTTCTCCCATCTCTTAATCAGAGACAACTGTCGAATCCTGCGTTGGTCTCGGGGCTTACGGCAGCGCGTCAATAAAGACAGCGGCCCGGCGATTTGAAGTCGCCGGGCCGTTGTTTTGCTTAACGGGGCGAACTCGGCGCCCCTTCGGTTGCAGACTTTCACTTTGCTGTCACGTATGCGAAACAACCGGGAGATAGACTTCGCTGCGTTATTGGCTTTCAAATTACTTCGCGAGGTTCCTCCCTATGCCTATTGACCGTCGCAGCTTCCTCCAACTCCTGACCTCCAGTGCAATGGCCGCATCGTTTCCGGCGAGCATCAGCCGAGCGCTCGAGATTCCGGCGCATCACCGCACGGGCACCATCGAGGATGTCGAACATATCGTCATCATGATGCAGGAGAACCGGTCGTTCGATCACTACTTCGGCACGCTGCGGGGCGTGCGGGGATTCGGCGATCCGAGAGCAGTCCAGCTCCACACAGGCAATCCGGTGTGGTACCAGCCCAACGGCGGCAGCTATGTACTGCCGTTTCATCCGGGCGCGCCGAATCTCGGACTCCAGTTTCTTGAGGACCTTGCGCATGACTGGACGACGACCCATGCGGCGTTGAATGAGGGCAATAACGATCAATGGGTGCCACAGAAAGGCACCACCACGATGGCGCATCTGACCAGAAGCGATATTCCGTACCACTATGCGCTGGCCGATGCCTTCACGGTGTGCGATGCGTACCATTGCTCGTTGCTTGGAGCGACCGATCCGAACCGGTACCACATGTGGACAGGGTGGGTGGGCAACGATGGCCAGGGCGGCGGCCCGGTCATCGATAACTCCGAGGCTGGATACGACTGGTCGACCTATCCGGAGCTTCTGCAGAGCGCGGGCGTGTCCTGGAAGATCTACCAGGACGTCGGCAATGGCCTGGATGCAAGCGGCTTCTGGGGATGGACCGACGATGCCTACATCGGCAACTACGGAGACAATTCGGTCCTCTACTTCCATCAGTACCAGAACGCGCAACAGGGCTCTCCGCTGTACGAGCGGGCGAAGACGGGAACGAACATCCTGGCAGGCGGGACATTGTTCGATGTCTTTCGACAGGATGTCCAAAGCGGTAATTTGCCTCAGGTGTCCTGGATTGTTGCACCGGAGGCGTATACGGAGCATCCGAACTGGCCGGCAAACTATGGCGCTTGGTACGTGTCGCAGATGCTCGACGCGCTGACCTCCAAGCCTGAGGTCTGGAGCAAGACCGCATTTTTCCTGATGTATGACGAAAATGATGGCTTCTTCGACCATATGGTGCCTCCGACTCCTCCGCAGTCGCGAGCGCAGGGGCTATCGACCGTCGACACGACCAATGAGATATTTCCAGGAAACTCTCACTATGCCGCAGGCCCTTACGGCCTTGGCTTGCGAGTGCCGATGGTCGTGATCTCGCCGTGGAGCAAGGGCGGCTGGGTGAACTCGGAGGTGTTCGATCACACGTCGCTGATTCAGTTCATCGAAAGGCGCTTCGGCCGGCACAACCCCGGCCTGCGGGAGCAGAACATCACCAAATGGCGTCGCGCCGTCACCGGTGATCTTACCTCCGCGTTCAACTTCAAGACACCCAACGACGCCAAGGTTCCATTGCCAAGTACCGTCGCTTACGTGCCTCCGAACCATAAAAGATATCCGGACTACGAGCCCGCACCGCCGGTGGAACAGGCCCTGCCGGCGCAAGAGGCAGGAGTTCGGCCTGCGCGGGCGGTGCCCTACGATCTCAAAGTCCTTGGACATGCCGACTTTTCCGATGGTGTGTTCGGTATTCACTTCGGCAACTCCGGCAAGGCAGCTGCGGTCTTTCATGTTCGTTCGGGCAATACGCAGACCGGCCCATGGACGTACACGGTTGGGCCCGGTGCGGAGCTCTCCGATAGCTGGAACATCAAGGCAAACGGCCAGAGCGCATATGACCTTTCGGTCTATGGTCCAAATGGCTTCATGCGCGCATTCAAGGGCAGCCTCTCTGGCCAGGACAAGGCCAATCTCGATATCAGGAGCGTCTACGATACCGAGCGATGCAGCATTACGCTGGAGATCCAGAATCGAGGTGTGGAGAGCTGCAAGGTTAACATCCTGGACGCATACACGAAGCAAACGGTCGAATCTGAGCTGGAAGCTGGTGAAAAGCTGGTCAAAAACTGGTCTCTGGAGAAGTTTTTCGGATGGTATGACCTTGTGGTTGAGGTCAACTCGGATTCGAGTTTCCAGCAGCGGATCGCCGGGCATGTCGAGACGGGAGAGGACAGCATGAGCGATCCGGCGATCGGGGCTGACGTGACCGTGTAAACGAGAACGACAAAAAGGCCCGGCGAATCAAGTCGCCGGGCCTTTTTGTTTGCGTACAGCGTTTGCTTACGCGAGAACTTTGATGACGGACTTGTCGATGGTGTCCTTGGGGACGAAGCCGACGATCTGCTCGGCTACCTTGCCACCTTTGAAGAGTAGCAGGGCGGGGATGCCACGGATACCGTAACGCATGGGGGTCGCGGTGTTCGCGTCGACGTCCATCTTCATGACCTTGAGCTTGCCCTGATAGTGGCTCGCGACTTCATCGACAACGGGCGCAAGCGCTCTACAGGGACCGCACCAGGCTGCCCAGAAATCTACCAGGACGGGCTGATCCGACTGTAGGACATCTTTTTCGAAGTTTGCATCGTTTACTTCCGTGACGAACTGACCTGCCATTTACTCTCCTCCAGATGCTCTGACCCTTGAAACGCCCATTTGGTTCAGCGCAATCTTCACAATAATAGATGCTACAGGGGATGAAGAGTTTCAGGGACTGAAAAGACAGGCTTAAAAGGTAAACGCCCGGACCTCTTATAAAAGAGGTCAACGGGCGGCGTAGCAGCCCTCCCCAGAACTGCCCACATGGCTAAGGTACGAAGGAAGAGGCAAAACGTAAAGGAATCTTAGGTAACTTCATAAAAGCGTTACCGTGTTGACAAGTTATTCACCTAAGCCATTGGTGTGGATGGAGTAGCGATCAAGCCTGGGTTGTCGCGGGGGCGATAGAAGTTTGGACGATCTCGATGGTGGGATCGTCGGCGGCCTGGCGGATGAGAGCGGGAATGCCGGAGGGGTCTTCGGAGTCTTCGGCGATGACAAGGACGGAGGGGCCGGCTCCGCTGAGGGCTACACCGAGGACTCCGGGAGTGCCGGAGAGGGGCAGGAGGAGGCGCAGAAGGGGGCAGACCTCCATGCGGTAGGGCTGGTGGATGCGGTCCTGCATGGCGGTGCGGAGGAGGTCGGCGCGGTTGAGGGCGAAGGCGGAGACGAGGAGCGCGGTGGCCTGGATGTTGGCGACCGCATCGGCCCGGGAGTAGGTGGCGGGGAGGAGGGCTCGGGCCTTTTCTGTGGCGAGGCTGGAGGATGGCAGGGCCAAGAACAAGTTCCAGGTTAGGTTTGTGCCGCATGTTGCTGTAATTACTGCAGATTCGGATACTGCTGAGGCGGTCATTCCACCCAGGTAGCAGGCGGCTACGTTGTCGGGGTGGCCCTCGCGGCGGCAGGCTTCGTCGAGGATCTGCTGGCTGGTCCAGTTGAGATTGCCGAAGTGGTTGGCAAGGAGGACTCCGGCGAGGAGGGCGGCGGCACTGGAGCCACAGCCCATGCCGAGGGGGATCTCGTTGTGGAGCTTGAGATGGAGGGCGGGAGTGGAGTGGTTGGCGGCGCTGAGGACGTCCTTGTAGGTGGTGAGGATGAGGTTGTTCTTGAGGACGCCGCAGAGGTCGGCGTTCCGGCCGGCGGCTTCGATGTGGAAGGCGTCGGCGATGGTGGCGTCGATGGTGAGGTAGAGCGCCATCGCGAGGCCGAGGGCGTCGAAGCCAGGGCCGAGGTTGGCGGAGGTGGCGGGGAGGCGGAGGTGAAGGGGCCGGGCTGAGTTCGTCATGCGAGCTGAGTGAGCCTCATATGGGCCTCAAGTTCGCGGAGGACGATGTCGGAGTCGGCTTCGAGGACGACGGGGGGCTTGCGCAGGGCGGCGTGCTGGGCTTGCTGGGCGGCGTCGATCTGGCTGTTTTCGGCCTCGGTGAAGAGCTCGTTGCGGTGGTAGTTGATGGTGAAGTCGGAGTCCTTGAGGGTGTGGCCGGTGAGGATGAGGACGACGCGCTCCTCGCGGGTGATCTTGCCCTGGGCGACGAGCTTCTTGAGGCCGGCGAGGGTGACGGCGGAGGCGGGTTCGCAGCCTACGCCCTCGGCTCCGATCTGTGCCTTGGCGAGGGCGATCTCCTGCTCGCTGGCCTGCTCACACCAGCCGCCGGTAGTGCGGAGGGCGCGGAGGGCCTTGCGCCAGGAGGCGGGATTGCCGATGCGGATGGCGGTGGCGCGGGTGTTGGCCTTGACGGGGATGAGCTCCTGGCCGCCGCTCTCCTGGAGGCTGCGGTAGAGGGGGTTGGCGCCTTCGGCCTGGATGATGCTGATCCTGGGGATGCGCGGGATGAGGCCGAGGTGGTGCATCTCGGTGAAGCCCTTGGCGAGGGCGGAGCCGTTGGCGAGGTTGCCGCCGGGGACGATGACGTGCTCGGGGACCTGCCACTCGAGCTGCTCGAGGAGCTCGAAGGCGGGGGTCTTCTGGCCCTCGAGGCGGTACGGGTTGACGGAGTTGAGCAGGTAGATGGGGAAGCGGGTGACGAGGTCGGTCAGGATGCGGACACAGCCGTCGAAGTCGGTCTTGAGCTGGATGGTGAGGGCTCCGTAGTCCATGGACTGGGAGAGCTTGCCCCAGGCGATCTTGCCCTCGGGGATGAAGACGATGCTGCGGAGGCCGGCGCGGGCGGCGTAGGCGGCCATGGCGGCGGAGGTGTTGCCCGTCGAGGCGCAGGCTACCCACTCGAACTTGCGCTCGGCGGCGACCGAGAGGGCGGCGGTCATGCCGGTGTCCTTGAAGGAGCCGGTGGGGTTCATGCCCTGGTGCTTGGCGAGGAGCCAGTCGATGCCGGCAGCCTTGGCGCAGCGGGGGAGGTCGTAGAGGGGGGTGTTGCCCTCGCGGAGTGTGACGACGTTCTCGGGGTTGTCGACGATGGGGAGGAGGTCGCGGAAGCGCCAGACGCCGGATTGGTCTATCGGCATAGTGGAGGTGCGGCGCTCCTGCCAGAGCCAGCGGAGGGCGCTGGGGTTGGGGAGCTTGCTGTCGGATGCGGGAGTGTCTCCGTTGGGAATGGAGGACCAGGGGTAGATGACGTCGTAGAGGCCGTTGCAGGCGGGGCATCGGAATATGCTATTGACGGCGCTGCCAGCTATTCTGGTGCCGCACTCTGTGCATCGGAGTTGATGTGTCGCAACTTTCATGGGTACTGCTAGCCTACCGTAAAGGGCGGAGCGAACCAAAGCTCCGGACCGCCCTTGTGTGCCTGAGTGTGATTCTAGGCGGATTTCTGAGTTCCGGGGAGGCCTGGGGGCAGAAGAAGCTGCGGGTGGCGGCGGCGGCGGATCTGCAGCCGGTGATGCCGGTGCTCGCGGATGCGTATGAGAAGGCTACCGGGGTGAAGCTGCTGGTGAGCTTCGGATCTTCGTCGATGCTGGCCGAGCAGATTCTGAATGGCGCGCCGATGGATCTGTTTTTGGGAGCGGACTTTATTTATCCGGAGAAGGTAGTGGCGGCCGGCCTGGCGGATGCCAAGGCGCCGACGGCGTATGCGAAGGGGGCGCTGGTGCTTTGGGCGCGGAAGGACTCCCCGCTGCAGCCGTTGAGCATGGAGAGGTTGACCGACTCAAGGGTGACGTCGATTGCGATTGCGAACGAGTTGCATGCTCCGTATGGGCGGGCGGCGGCTGCGGCTCTGCGGAAGATGAAGATGTATGACGCTGTGGCTCCGCACCTGGTTGTGGCGGAGAATATCTCGCAGGCGGCGCAGTTTGTGGAGTCGGGGAATGCGCAGGTGGGGTTGATCTCGCTGACGGCGGCGAGTTCGCAGCACTTCAAGGATGTGGGGACGTTTGTGCGGGTGCCGAGTACGGCTTATCCGTCGATTGTGCAGTATGCGGTGGTGATGGCGAAGTCGGAGAGGCGGGCGGAGGCTCATACGTTTCTGGATTGGCTGCTGACCCCGGGTGTTCAGGAGAGTCTGGAGAAACTTGGGCTGGGGGCTGTGAAGTAGGCGAGCGTGACAAATGTATAGACTGGCGCTGTATGGATTTTGAGGCGCTTTGGTTGACTTTGCGGCTGGCTGGGAGCACGACCTTGATTCTTCTGGCGGTCGCGGTTCCGCTGGCGTGGTGGATCGCCTCGGGGCGCGGGGCGGGGCGGGCGTTGGTGCAGGCAGTGGTGGCTCTGCCCCTAGTGCTGCCGCCTACGGTGCTGGGGTACTACCTGCTGGTGGCGATGGGGCCGCTGACGGCTCCGGGGCGGTGGCTGATGGGG
>WNFD01003624.1_pt1 | contig 15516 bp, 17 predicted proteins | sample 5400491 | NCBI WGS metagenome assembly WNFD01 (sample SAMN13153343, study PRJNA577476) | soil metagenome | isolation source: 120 cm saprolite under Douglas fir tree site 2 hole 2 replicate 2 | place: USA:California | collected 2015-04-18 | reverse complement strand
ATACACTGAGTCCATGCCCACACTCGCTGCATGAAAAGGTTGTCGGTGAGAACACTTCCTTTGGTAAGGACATTTGCCATTGATGCTATCAAGCCAAATGCCAGTAACAGGACTGACAAGCTTGATGCAAGTTCTAAAAGGTACAATATGCCGGTGTCAAGCTTTTCGATGCTTTGGAATTGGCGCATGATGTGTCTTCCTTTCTGGTAGGGCGTATATTTTTGAGGATGATGCGGATGGAGGTGATGAGGGATTTTAGATCATCAAAGGTGGTAACCGAACATGCCTGTCGTGACCGCCAGGGTCGAACGCTTCGACTTCCTGGCCCCGGCCTACATCGGTAACGTCGTAGCCGTGGATTGCGCCCTGAATTTCGTTGGGCGCACCAGCATGGAGGTTGGGGTAGAGGTGACGGCGGAGGACCTGATAACGGGCGAAGTACGGCACATCGCCAGCAGCCAGGTAATTTACGTGGCGCTGGACGAAAACGGCAGGCCCACCCCCGTGCCTCCGCTTGTTCCCGCCAGCGCTGAAGAAGAAGCAAGGATAGCCAGGGCACGCGCCCGCCGCGAGCACATAAAAAAGATCGAAGAGGAACTGGCGAAGATGCACAACGAAGATAGCCAGGCCTGAACATGCTGGTCCTGAAATTAATCCTCACTCCGCTCTTTGTTGGAGGCGCGACCCTTGTCGCTCGACGCTTTGGCCCCAGGGTCGCTGGCTGGCTGGTGGGTCTGCCCCTCACATCTGGCCCCGTTGCCTTCTATCTCGCTTTAGAGCAGGGTACAGGCTTTGCTGCTCGCGCCGCCCAGGCCACCTTGCTCGGCCAGATATCCTTTGCCGCGTTTTGCCTGACCTACAGGTGGCTCTCGCTGCGCTTCGGCTGGCTCGGCTGCTGGCTTGGCAGTTGGAGCGCCTTTTTCATTTTGACCTTCGTCTTGCAGCAGGTGTCGCTCCCTCTGCCCCTGGTATTCATCAGCGTAGTGGGTGTGCTGCTGCTTACCCTCCGGCTCCTGCCTGACTCCCACGATCAAATCGTCAAGACTACTCATCCTGCCTGGGACCTTCCCGGGCGTATCCTCGTAGCAACTGCCTTCGTACTGCTCCTGACCGGGACAGCCACCTTGCTCGGCCCGCGTTTGAGCGGGCTCCTCTTGCCCCTGCCTATTTATGCCACAGTCATCGCCATCTTCACGCACCATACATACGGAGCAGCAGCCGCCTGGCAGGTGCTGCGTGGAGTGGTCGTCGGCTCATTCGCCTATGCCCTCTTCTTTCTGCTCATCGCCACACTGATAGAATCGCGGGGCATCCTCGTCGCTTTCGGCTGCGCCATCGCTGGCGCCCTGCTCATTCAGGGCTGCTCGCTCTGGCTGATGCACAGGCAATCCCTACGCTTATAATAAGCAATTTTATTTTTCCAAAAACCTCTTGAGGCCTGTGAGCATCATTCCCCAATTCTTTTCTGAATGCTCACGATCTTCTTCGGTCGAGTTATTGTCTTGAGATAGCATGAGAATTGTGCCTGTTCCCTTGGGGGACAACTCAATCGTTACGGTATGGTAATGTTCCGGCACGTCTGATTGACCCGAAAGAGGGCTAAAATGACTGTATTGAAGAATACGCTCCGGTTTCAGTTTCAAAATCACGCCCTTGTCTTCATATGGCTTTCCTTCCCACTCTCCTTTCCAAACGATCGGACTACCTTCCTTCCAATCCGAGACAGCGTTCGTGCCGAACATGTATTGCTTGATCATTTCGGGATTCACGAGCGCATCCCATGCGTTGGCAATGGGGACACTGATGGTAATTTGTGCTTTAGCGATCAATGTGCTTTTCATGTTTTTCTCCAATCGTCTCTTCAAATGCACCTATTCAGTGGGGGTCTTAGAGGTCTGCGAAAGGAGCCTCACCTAAGTAAAGAAGGAGCACGAGTCCAGACGAAGAACTGCAAACCCTGAGATAGGAACAATTATAGCACGCGAGCAGCGCAAAATATTGTAAAAACGCGACACTTGAGAACTTTTGTGCTATCATACGAGTTGCGCTTTGCGCCATTCTTGATGAGCTTGACTGTCTACCGTTCTTCTTGCTGTGGGGAACTCGCAGTTTCTGTGGTGAGAACTGCAGGTTTGCGAGGAAGGTAGTGATCGAGGATTTTTTCGGCTGCTCCCAATGTGATGCCATAGATGAGAGGCAGCGCTGCGAACATGCCTCTGTTCAGCAGGGGTATCCCAAGATTGATATCATCTGTGGGAGACGAAGGCCCCAGAAGCAATGGCAGACCGATGATCGCAAACAGGAGCACGCCGAAGGCGAGTCCTCTCCACATGGGGCCGGGCAGATACTTTCTGACCTTCGGAGAATTGTTGAGAGCGACAATACAGACCGTGTAAACGAATCCTGCGATCAACCCGTGTTAAAAGTCAACTACTTTAGGACCAATCTGCGAATTAGAAGTACCAACTCACCTCCTCTTCTGATGACTGCTTCTTTTGACTACTTCTTTCTGAAGAAAAATGGAAACACATTCGCTTCTTGATCGTTCATGGATGTGGTTCTAGAAATCCTTTCATGAGGGCAATGAACTGGTCGGTATGGGTCCAGATGAACACGTGCCCCGCATTGGCAATGATCTCTAACCGAGCACCGGGAATTCCGTGGACTAGCATCTGCGCGTGAGCGAGCGGAACGGCAGGGTCGTTATTCCCGGCAATGATCAACGTGGGTTGCGGAATATGTGCGAGCCAGGGACGGCTGTCGAACGTCGTGATGCCCTTGGCCGCCGCAATCATTTGCCGTGTTCCGCTACTGGCGAGCATCGCCTCAAGGCGATAGGCTTGTTCGGCGTCTAACGGTCCTAATGCTCCAGTACGGATCACGAAATGGATCAACCGACGCGGCCCAAGAAGGCGCATCAACCAAGGGCGGAGCCGATCCTCGATTTTCTCTCGGAAGGAAAGCGCATTGTAGGCATAGGTACAGGCGAGAATCAGCCGACGGACTCGGTGCGGGAACGTGTAGGCCAGGTATTGCGCTACCGCCCCTCCATGTGAATAGCCCAGCACATCAACGGTCTCCAGCGCCAGGGTATCTAGCAAACCCATCACATCAGCAGCGAGCTGAGGAACATCGTACGGGCCGGGCAGGTCCTGGCTTCGTCCGTGTCCCCGCAAATCTGGAACAATCACCTGATGCTGCGGGGTAAAGGCAGGCACGATGGGATCAAACATCGTGCCATTAACCCCTAAGCCATGGAGCAACACCAGCGGAGAACCCTGTCCAGCTTGCTGAAAAAAGAGTGGTGCGCCTGCGGTGATCTGAGCCAACGGACGCTTCGCCGAAAATGGATGCATAGTTCCCTCCACAGAAATGCTCGGTCGCACCCTATTCAACGCGCTGACAACGCTTTTAGGGAGCAGGCTGGCAAGGAGTCCCACGCCAACCATCCTATCTGCTGTTGCTTGCTGTGCCATCCCCTCCCCCCTTATTTCTTGAATGAGAAAATGCGATCTCATAAGTAAGACGTCAGAAGCAGTGGGTTTTTTGCATACGCTTGCAGGTCGAGAAGGCAGGAAGAAACAAGGGCGGAGTGCGAGAGCAAAAAAGCGATCTGGCAGCAAAGAACTGTGCCTATCCGAAGCTCGAAGAAAGATCCTGCTTTCTTTGCATCTCTACATTACCACATTTCGCCGCTCTGCGCATCGGCCCTTTGGACGATTTTTTCTGATGCACTTTACTTTATACTCTGCTTGACGCATCGGATATATCACTACACCTCTGACGGGGCTCTCCATTCTTCTGGGGAAATTCGGTGCCCGTAGGGGCGAGGGTGGCGAGGAGTGGCTGGGTGGACCTTTATGGTCGCCCGCTCGTTCCCCCTAATGGAGGTAGACTCCTGACGCCGGTTGATCTGCAATAGCTATCGGAACATCGAGTGAATTCGTCCTCAAGAAAGGATAAGCGATGACAATGAGCAACGCATCTCCACAGCGACTCTACCTCATGCAGTTGAGTACTACGACCATCCCGTTAACAGCAGGCCAGGGGCTGGCCATGTCATCGGGGTGCTATCTTGTTCAGACCGGCGATGGCAAGAACATCCTCATCGATAGTGGACTTCCTGCGGACTACACGCCACCACCAGGAACGCCACCAGCCGAGAATGAAAAGAATGTGCTTGAGCACCTCGCCGGTCTTGGTCTGCATCCTGACGATATCGATCTCCTCATCTGTACCCATTTCGACGTGGACCATGCGGGCTATCACGATGCCTTTCTGAAGGCGGAACTCATCGTCCAGCGCAAACACTATGAACTGGCGCGCAGCGGGCATCCACGCTTTACCCCCGCGCGCGCTCACTGGGATCATCCGGCACTGCGCTACCGGCTCATTGAGGGCGACACCGAGCTGCTGCCCGGTCTGACACTGCTTGAGACTAGTGGGCATACACCTGGACATCAGTCGGTCCTGCTGCGTCTGCCGCGGACCGGCCCGGTGCTGCTGGCAATTGATGCCGTCGTCCTGCAGCGCCTTTTTACCCCGGAACGCCGGGCCTGGCCCGACGATGACAACGAGGAGCAACTGCGCGCCAGTACGCGCAAACTCCTGCATCTAGTTGAGCGCGAACACGTGGCGCTGGTCATCTTTGGCCATGATGGTCAGCAGTGGCAAACGCTCAAGAAAGCGCCAGCCTATTATGAGTAAAGTGCTTTATGGACGCAGTCTGGGGACTGTGTGGCCCATTCGTTCCGCTCGACCACGTCAATGCAGGATATCGAAGGTATTGAAGAAAAGGATTGGAAAATGACCATGAACCAGGCAAGTGATGTCGTCAAAAAGTTTTTTGAGGATTTCGAGCGAGGGAGTAATACGTTTGAGCGTGACCTTCTCGCCCTACAATTTAGTGACCCATTTATGGCTGCCGACCCGGATGGCGGCATACAGGTGGTGAAGAAAGATAACTTTCTCGCAGGGATTGCCAAACGCCAAGCATTTTTTCAATCCATCGGTTTTCAATTCGGAAAAATCTTACATCGCAACTCCATTCTTGCCACACTACCACAAAAACACCCTCCTACGACCTCAGCCAATCAGGAGGTCAGCAGCGTGTAGAGAGTGGCGATACGGCCCTCTTTCACCATCGCGATATCCATGCCGCTCACCACGGGAGGCTGTCCCACCGGACCAAAGTGCCAAGCAAGGTAACCGAGGTCATGGTTTTCATAGATGGGACCTCCGGCAGTGAAGACGAAACCTGGCGCTTTGTCAAGCAGCTTCTGTGCCTTGTTGTTGAGCGCCTCGCGACCGGTAACGATCTCGTCGGGGTCAGAGAACACAACATCATCTGTATACGTCTTGGCTATTGCTGCGATACGCCGTTCGGGGTCACGCTCGTTGAAGACGTCGAACAAATTTGCACGCATTAAGTCACGAATCTTTTCGGCCATAGCTAAGCTCCCCTGATCATCTATTCTCTTCACGCCAACCCAAATGGGTAGCATGTCAATCATCATTGGATAGAAGAACTGACATGTCAACTCTCCAGTGCTTCCTCAGACAAGGCATCGTCTCACCAAGGACGAACTTCCTGCTTGACTCCAAGGCCCAAGAAACGCTCTCCCTCCTCTCCCACACCTGTAAATTACTTTTTTAACAATTTTATATGGCCCAATACGTGAGCTTCGTGCATATTGGGCCATGAAGAAATAGGCGAACCAACCCTCAACCTCATTTGGCGAAGAGCTTCTTTTGTTAGCTGGGCAAGAGTTTTATTCCAGTGCAGCTGTTTCGAAACGTCTAGTCGTAATGTTTGACACTGGGCCATATGCTCTGTATTGGTGTTATCAGGTGCAGGTGATCTCATTGAGTACAACCTGCCTTCAGATGGTTACTCAAGATGTCTGAGCTTTTCCGGATTGCCAATCACCCGTATTTCCAGAATGTGCTGCTGCGCTATGGTCACAGACACCACGACGAAAGGATGACCATCCACTCCTGAAGGCTCCCCTGGCTAAAGCAAAGCCGGGGGCTTTCGCGCTTGGATTTTCTGTAAGTAAGTTGCGTGCCCCAAATCTGGCCATAAGCCTCGGAAAATCTGCAATGATTTAAGGTTCCTATGATAGGATACAGCACAATGGACAAGTACCTTGATAGAGAGAGTACCAGAGAAATAGGAGGCCGCTATCATGTTTCCTCGCGCAGCCAATACTCCCCTCCGCCTGGCGGACCTGCTGATCCGTGCAGGAGCCATCTACTCCATGGCCCAGGATCGCAAGGTCTACCGGGCCATTGCCATCCGCGACGAATGGATCGTCGCTGTCTCGGAGGACCCTCACGGCCTGGATGATGTCATCAGCGCCGGTACCCACGTGGTAGATGCCCCACAGTTGACCATCCTGCCGGCCTTTGAAGACACACATAACCATTTTATTCTTGCTGCGCAGAATAGCTGCCTCGTTCCAGTGGATCGGGCACACACCCTGGCCGAATGCATCGACTTGATTCGACAACGCGCAGCCCAAACTCCTCCAGGTGAATGGATCAGGACCTCCGATGCCTGGCACGAGGTGAACCTGGCAGAGAAACGCCTCCCGACCGCACCCGAACTTGATGAGGCGACCAGGGAACACCCCGTCGTGGTCAGACGTGGCGGACACGTAGCCGTTGCCAACTCCTTAGCGCTCAAGCTTGGAGGTATCACGCGTGATACGCCGGACCCTCAGGGAGGCACCATTGTGCGCTTCCCCGATAGCACGCCCACCGGTGTGCTCATCGAGGCCCCGGCACATGCGCCCATTACACGACTGGTCCCTGCTCTGACCTTTGAACAGATGGTTGAGGGCCTGCGGCAGGCTTGCCAGGAGTACAACTCATACGGCCTTGGTACAGTCCGTGACCCGATGGTGACGCGTGACCAGGTACCCATCTACCAGACACTTTGGGAGCGGGGCGAGTTGACCATCCGGAGCAGACTCATGTTGTCGCCCACGACTGGCAGGGGGACGATGGCGGACAAGATGGAGGGCATTGAGGGCTTTGGTGTACGCGGTGGCTTCGGTGACGATCTGCTCAAGCTGTGGGGGCTCAAGTTCGGCCTCGACGGAGGAGCTGAAGGAGGTGCCCTCGATCAGCCCTACGTGAACAACCCGGGCTATCGCGGGCACCTGCTCTGGAGCCCTGACGACCTGCATACGTTAACTAACTTCGCGGTGCGCAGAGGCTGGAGGATTGGAACGCACGCCATCGGTGATCGTGCAGTACGTACACTGCTGGATGTATATGAGCAGGTCATCAAAGAGAATCCCGGATTGAAACCTGGCACGCTCGTGATTGAGCACGGGTTCCTGGCTGATGCTGAGCAACGAGCGCGTGCCATTCGGCTCGGTGTCTCCGTCACAGTCCAGCACCCACTCCTGTACACTCTGGGCTCGGTGCTCGTTGAGGGATGGGGCAAGGAGCGCACCCGCGAGATTATGCCCGTGCGAGCCTGGCTAGAAGAAGGAGCTTCGCACTCGGCACGCCTTCTTGGCCTCGTGGGCAGGCAAGGCGAGTCACCGCACGGACACGATCGCGGTAGTGAAGCCTGCCATGGCGGGTTTCCGGTCAGTCTCCTGCCCGAAGTTCCGTTGCTCTTCCATCGACAGGCCGCAAGACGTGAGGAATTCAGCCACATGCTTTCTCACAGGCGGCGTACTTTCGATGCCAAACCTCAGTGGCTCGCCAATGGCATTGAGCACGGCTCTTACGTAGCGTATGGAGGGCCCCCCTCGTGCTTCGATGAGGTCGGCATTGAAGTAGTCGAATGCGACGACACTGCCACTGGCGGTGCCAGAGATCTTACGCAGAGTGCTTTCGACGGCCTCCCGGTCCAGGTACATCGTCACACCATCCCAAAGGAAGAATGTCGGTTTGTTCGGATCGAAGCCTGCATTCACAAGCTTCTCGAGCCAGTCCTCCGTCATGAAATCAGCAGGCACGAACGTGATCCGAGTCGTGTCCAGGCCGGCCTTTTTCAGCATCTGGCGTTTTGTCTCCTGAGTCTTCGGGATATCGACCTCGAAACAGTGGATTCCTTTCGGCATCCGGTATGATCGTGTGTCCCATCCCATCCCGCACCGAGAATAACAAGCTGATCAATGTCCCCGAGATGGCGGGTCAGAGCAGCATCGAAAAAGGTCGTTCGCGGAGTCGACTCTTGTGCCATCTGCGGTTCACCCTCAAAGGGGAAGCGGTAGATCCGGGGGACATAACCGGTCAGGCGAATTGAATCAGGCGAAAGATGGAAACTTTGACGATGGTACGCATGTTGCCCGAGCCCTCCTGTTTCTGCTGGTGCTCACAGCGATTCTGGAGACTGCGTCACACATGTAGCCTCCTCCTGATCTATTCTGCTCCTGAGAGCTAAGATGTTATCGAGAGACGAAATGAAACTGTTCGCTATCTCCTGCTTTGTCTTCTCGTCTGGCTGCGAATCTGCGGGCCGAGATGGCTCGAATGTCCTCTTGACTGCCTCAGCCGTCATATCCGCAACCTCCTCGTCAGAATATTTGAAGTCGTCGGGCATATACTGGTCAATCAGTAAAAAACCCAGCGTGATGGCGTCGAGCATATATACCTGCTTGCGAACAGCTCTATCATCGCGCACAACGCCACGAGTGCGGAAGAGTTCAAGCAGCGCGAGCGATTGGGCGATTTGTTGGGAGAAGGTCTCGCTGGCATATTCTTTGTGCATCCATTCACCGAGCAGATCGGTATCACGCAAAAGGACCGCTTTCATGAGCGGACTCTTCATGGTAGCCAGCATCGTGTGTTTCGTTATCCCATGTAAAGTTCCCCCTTCGGGGGAACTGGCGATGCGCTGCTGGATGTCCTCCATCAGGCGAACATATTCGCGCCTCATCAGCGCCAAAAACAGGTCTTCGCGCGTCTTCCAGTGCAGGTAAATCGTCCCTTTTGCCACACCTGCTAACCGGGCGATATCATCGATCGTCGTTTTGTTGTATCCCCAGCGCAACATCAACTCTGCCGCAGCGTCCAGAATCCTGTCCGCGCGTTGCTCTCGCTTTGACCGTCCCTCGATTTGACCGTGTTCACTCTTGCGTTGGCTGGCCAATACGCTCCCTCCATCTCATTATGACCATATGACCAGGTAAGTCAATATGACTAATATGACTTATCTAGTCATATTTTAGTTGATTTTATGGCAAAAGTCAAGAGTGATTGCCCTGCATACTCCTCCCCAAACTGGCGCACGAGCCATTGTTCCTCGATCCACATCTTGCGAGCGTAAGCACTGATGAACAGCGCTAAAGCAAGCAATCCGCGTACCTCGTCTCCCGCCAGCGCTGTGCCCAGGAACGCCAGCACCAGCCCGCTGTAGATAGGATGCCGGACCAGAGCGTATGGTCCGCTGCGAATAAGCTGGTGCTCAACCTTGATATCGATGGTGCCACTCCAGTATTGTCCCAGGTGAACACGTGCCTACACGGCGAATCCCAGGCCCAGCACCTGGAGCGTCACCCCGATCACGAAAGCGATGAGCCGATCAGGCAGGAGTGACCATGGCGAACGCGACCGCAAGCAGGAGGAGATGGGTCAGGCGAGATGGCGCTGACTCGGAGTGCGTAGACTGCTGGGTGTGGCGTGCGGACACGATCCAATAGATGGCCCAGAGCAACCAGATGCCTGGGATGACCCAATATTCGTAGCCCATAAGCCTGTCCTTTCAGCATTGCAGAGGAGAGAACGATGGAGACGTGGAACCAAACGTCGTATCATCCTTTGTACGAACCCAACACGCTTATGTTGAATGCTTGGGTTATGGATGCTCAGCTTCCCCTCGATTCTAAGGCTCTTTGCCGCTGCTCTCTTTGCCCGTGGCAGAGTGACCTTGACGAACAAATACTTATTGCCATATAACAGAGAAAGAGCATTGCAATGGTAAGAAAGAAGGAGTAAACCATGACTGGCACATCCATCCCGGCCGGGGCCCGCATCGGACACGTCCACCTCAAAGTCGCCGACCTGGAGCGCGCTATCGGCTTCTATCGCGACTACCTGGGCTTCGACCTGCTCTTCAACCTCGGCAGCGCAGCCTTCCTCTCCGCCGGCGGCTACCACCACCACATCGGCCTCAACACCTGGGAGAGCAAGGACGGGCAGCCCCCGGCGGCAGGCACGACTGGCCTGTACCACTTCGCCATCAACTATCCGGAGCGCAAAGATCTGGCAACCGCCCTCAAACGCCTGCTCGATCATGGCTGGTCGATCGACGGGGCGTCCGATCATGGCACCCACGAGGCCATCTACCTGCACGATCCGGATTTCAACGGGATCGAGTTGGCCTGGGACCGGCACCCCAGCCAGTGGCCGCGCAGGGATGGAGCAATCACGTTCAGCCGGGAGCCACTCAACTTTGCGAGCCTGCTCGCCGAGCTCGGGGAGCCGGACCAGGCCGGATACCTGGAGGTCGTGTCGGTCTACAAGTAGGGGTAGAGCTGCGTAACTGTCACAAGGTGTATGGCTTTCGATGCTTGCTCTAATTGCCTATTACCCAGAATATAATGGACGCGGTCCCGTTGAACTGGATTTGCCAGCAGCCAGGGGTAGGAACTTTCACGATGGATGGATAATTCGCACCAGGGGTGGCCGAACCGGCCAGAGAGAGCGTTTGTTGAAATGTCTCCTGGGGCGAGGACACCTTTACTCCTCTTAATCGTCATCGTGTCAGGGGCATTGGATTCATCCAGAATCCAGAGGATTTTTGTATTCCTGCTGCCATCAGGATAACGCCCTCCGGTATGTAGGGGTTGATAGGTATGGGTTTGCTTATAGGTTTGCTCCACGAAGAAGAGTAAGGCTGTGACTCGAGAAGAGAGAGGATCTGCTCTGATCCATGGAACGTCTTCTAAGCCGGTTTTCCCTATCGAACCAGCATAGATAGGATTCACTCTATTGAGGCAACGGCACTTGCGATAGCGCGTCTTGCGGCTGCGCCTGGCACGGCGGAACTGACGGCGGGTCGCCAGCAATGCTTGAATATCGGTTCGTGGCTGCACTTCCGCTTCAAAAAGCACATGCTGTTCGGTGGTCGCTGAGACACCAAGATGGTGTGTCCCCGCATCAATCCCAAGAGAGATTTCCTGTGTATACCCACTACTGCCATAGAGCAGTTGCAGCGTGAATGGGACCATCTTGACCACTTTGGCCTTGCCCTCCTGGAGCAGCAACCTTGCTGTACGCGGTTGGCAGGGCATTAAGGGTTGCCCGTGACAATGTAACATGTAAACGAACATAACGTTTACCATCCTTTCGGATGTCTGGTACTCTTCGCCAAGGTTCAACGGGCTTGTCGTGTCTGCACCACCGTTCCTACCCATCAGAACTGTTAAGCACAGACGCTAGAGCTACAGGCTAGAGTAGGCACCCGTAGGTAGCATGACCTGTCGAACGTAGTGTAGACTCAGGCTAGTCAAGCAGGGCTTGTTCACACAAACCCATCGCCTTGAGGCGATTGGGTTCTTGACCCTTTAGAGGCAGCTGGAGAAACGTAAGAATCTCGCGATAGTAGCAGCCCAGTCGCCTTCATTGCAAATCGTCAGCTTTGGCAGAGTAAGCTGTGCGAAGACGTCATCGCAGAGAGCGCGATAGTCCTGGTAGAGCTGGACCAGCCCATCAAATCCCTGCAATGATCGCTGCGCCCCGTACGGGCTGGAGACCTTCCAGTTCACCTGGTACGCCTCCCACGCGCTCCCGCGCTCATCACATATCGTACGCAGCGCCCGGGCGATATCCGCGCGATAGAAATAGATGACCACCGGGTTGAGGCCATCGATGATCTCGATCACCTGCGCCACATAGCGCCGCAGTACTGCAGGCTCAGCGTTCATGAGCAGCACATCCGTCATATTGCCGTGAAACAGCAGCCCATCACAGACAGTAACCACTGCAGATTGGCGGGCATCTCGCATAAAGCTGCGCCATTTCTGCAAGCTCCGCTCAATGAATTCCTCGACCGTCACATCGAGCCAGGCCGCGTTGGGATGTGGCAGCTCGGTCGCGACCCGCAGGGGATGTTCCGGCTCGTCCATAGTAGGTCCTTCCAGCATGAAGCGAGCAGCAGTCCCATGCTGCTGGAGTTGCCCGCAGAGGAACCAGGCCGTGGTAGATTTACCTGCCCCCCATAATCCCTTCCACAAAGATGAAGCGGGTGTTTCGCATGGATCTATTCCATTTCCTCCAGGCTAAAGACCATAAATATGACATTTGACACTGATCACCAGCAATAGCATGCTCTATACTCTACCATAGAGTATCATATACGAAGGATTTATATAGGTGCTCTTGGTATGCCGGTTGATGTATCACTATTGTGAGTAAGAAGGGAGCCAGATTTTATGGCCCGCAATCTTTATCGTTTCTACCTCTATATCATCTTCATTGGTATGCTCATCCTGGCCGCGACAGGTTTGGGTATGCTGCTGCAGCCATTGCTTGCACTCACCCCATTGCATGGCGGTGACAGCATTCCCGCCAGCGCGGTGATCGTGCAGGCGGCGGTATTCGCCGTAGTGGCCTGGTTCATCGCTCTTGCGCTTGGAGGCTCGCACTACTGGCTCATTCGTCGCGATATGCGCGCTGATCCTGCGGCAGGCAGTAGCGGAGTGCGCGCGTTCTTTCTCAATGCCACCGAGGCAGTCAGTTTGCCAATTGGTGTGGCGTCTTCCGCGTTTGCCATTGGACAAATTGGCCAGGCGAACTTCTTTGCTGTACCCGGGGCGCTGGCGCTGGCCATTTCCACCCTTGGCCTGTTTGCCCTGGTTGAATGGGAAAGGCGGCGATCTCAGGCCGGTCCCGGTGCTCCCATCGTGTTCCAGCGGCTGCAAGTCTATGGCGTGCAGCTCGTATTGCTGTTTATCCTGACCTCTTACTGGCTTCCCACGACAAATCAATTGCTGGATGCCATCGTGTTCGCCGGTAAAGGTTATCAGAACTCCTGTGGCAGTCCCGCGAACTGCTTCTGTGGCAGTCCTGCGAACTGCCCGGGGCCCAACCTGCTCGGCTCAACCTTGAGCACGCTCTGGGTGCTCCTTTTCTGGGTGGGCTATGGCCTCTTCTCGCGCAAAGATAGCTATTCTCTCCTGCGCCAGATCCTGCACTTTTTCAGTTTTGCCTTCGGCGCGGGCTACCTGCTTTATGGTATCGAGCGTGCCCTGGAGCTTGCTTTGCGCGCGCTTCTCGGGTCCCCTGCATCTCTGACCGATATTACAGGCCCTACGGCCGAATATGCATTTGTGCCTTCTATTACACTGGGCCTGCTTGTCATAGGTGTCTACGGCTTCTGGCTGAGTGCTGCTGCCAGGCAGCGGCCTACCGGGAAAATAACGACACTGCTGATGGAGGAAGCCATTGGTGCAGCGTTGATGGCAGCCTCATTCTGGTTTGGCATAGGCCTCGTGCTGTTTCACGTGATGGAAAGCATTGCAGGCTCCAATACCCGGCCGGACGTGGAGGCCTGGTCGATGGCTATCGCTTTTGTAATCACAGGCCTTGGGTATATCGCGCTCGACATTGACCTGCGCCTGCGCAGCGCCCGTGCTGCATCAATCGGCCCACGGCGGGCCTTTGTCTTCGTCTTGCTCGGCGGTGGGATGCTGGCCGGAGCCGTTGGCGTGGTGATCCTGCTGTACACTGTGCTGACAGCCCTGCTGGGGTCGCCTGTCGACAACTGGCAGAATGCAGCTCGCCAGGGCGGGGCGATATTCATAGTCGGCGCTCTCATCGTGGGCATTTACCTGTGGGTAGCTATACGCGAACACCTCTTCAGCACGCGCAGACTGGGCCAGGCTGCTGAAGCGGAAGAAACGCAGAGAGCCACGCAGCCTGCACCGGTGCTGACTCCACTAGAGACGACTGGCGCAGCCGCCACGGCGCCAGGATCAGTGACGGAAAAGCCGGAAGCGCCACTGGCTTCACCTACGATCGAAGATGTACTGGACGAACTACAGGCTGGCAAGATCACCCGCGACGAAGCGGCCGCTCGCATCCGCACCCTGCTTGGTTTGGTCAGGAGTTAGTGTTCTGTCAACCTTGATTGGATAGGTAGAAATGTAGGGGCGACCCTTGCGGTCGCCCAGCTGACCTGCTTGGTTTGCTAGGCAGAAATGTAGGGGCGACCCTCGCGGTCGCCCTGGAGGGGCTCTGGGGGACGGTGTGGTCCTGCTGACCATGCCTCACCCATCAATTGAACCTTGACGTGCTTTAGGAGCAAAGGAGTCTTCTAAGATGATACAAACGCCTATACAACGTTGTGACTGCTGCGGCTGGCCCGTCGCTACGCAGTCGGGCGATAATTGTCCAAGATGCGATTATCCCATCAATGCCGCTCAAGAAAAAAACTTTCTAATAGCTACTATAGAGAATCTTCAACGTGTTATTACATATGGTGGGGCAAATATAACCGTGGCTGGCCTCGTGCATCGCTACCAGGCGCGTCTGAACTACCTGCGCCAATTAGATGCAGCGGCAGCGACGGTTGGCACACCTCTCGCGGCGACAAAACGGGTAGCTCCCGCCGAGCAGTTTGTCCTGTTACCACAGGAAGCGATAGATGTTAAGCTGCCTGGCATAGGTACAGAACAAGCAGCGCCCGTTCCCGTAGGGGCGAGGGTGGAGGAGAGTGGTGGGGTGGGCCTTTATGGTCGCCCGCTCGCTCCCCCTGATGGAGGTAGACCCGGCACAGAACAGGCCATCGTTACGCCGGAGAATCGAAGCGCACCACAGCGCGTCTTTTCGTGGCGTTCCTTCTTCGAAGATCAGGGGATTACTATACTCGCTTCCATAGGCGCTATCCTCCTTTTGGTAGGGTCACTGAGTTTCATCGTTACCACCACCAACATCTTGCTCGCATTCCTGGTCGTTTTCATTGTACACGCCCTTTTTGGCATAGGCAGTGCAGTCGCCTATCGTTTCGCCAGCCTGCGCCTGGTGGCGCGCATCTACAGCGGCGTCTTTGCCCTGCTGGTTCCTCTGGTAGGCTTCGCTAGCTACAATCTGGCGCAAGGAAACCTCGTTCACCTCTCTACGCCAATATTGATCGCCATAGCCGCGATCTACGCCGCCATTGTCTACAGCGTGCTGGCGGTATCGCAGCGCTTCGCGCTCTTCGGCTACCTGGCTGCGATGTCCCTGGTGGTTGCAGACCTGGCGATCGCACGCGATCTCAACCTGGATTACTGGTGGTGGACGAGCATGTTGATGCTGCTGGCACTGCCAGCTCTTCTCTCCGTCCTGCGACCTGCGGTCAATGCAGCGTTGCCCGTGGACTGGCCTTTAGCAGGCCCCCTGGCGGTGCTGCGCGAACCTATCCGCGTCTTCATGCTTCTTATCGTTGCCGCCAGCGCCACAGGTGTCGTGCTCACGTCCCTGTATTCCCTTACGCTCGATACCTTCCAGGCTCCAGTATCAGGCATACGCTTCTCGATCCTGAGTATTGCACTACTGCTGTTCCTGTGG
>WNFD01005328.1_pt1 | contig 15517 bp, 15 predicted proteins | sample 5400491 | NCBI WGS metagenome assembly WNFD01 (sample SAMN13153343, study PRJNA577476) | soil metagenome | isolation source: 120 cm saprolite under Douglas fir tree site 2 hole 2 replicate 2 | place: USA:California | collected 2015-04-18 | reverse complement strand
GACGCCGCGATGGCCAAGATGTTTACCTCCGAACTTCATTGCGAAGCCGTCGACGAATGCCTGCAACTTTTCGGGGGTTGGGGATATATGACCGAGTATCCGATCGCGCGCGCTTATGTCGACGCCAGGATCGTCAAGATCGCGGGCGGGTCCATCGAGATCATGAAGACGATCATCGCCCGGCAAATGTTCGCGCAGCGCGGTTTCGCGCTGACCAGGAGCGGTTGATCACGCTGGAACAGCGCGGGCCAGTGCCGCCGACAAAAAGAGCGGCAGGTTTGCCGCAAAACAAGGGAGTGAGACGTTGAGAGGCTTATCAGGCAAGGTAGCGATCGTTACCGGTGGCGGCCAGGGCATCGGGCGTGCAATCACCCTTCGGCTCGCGGAGGAAGGCTGCAAGGTCGCGATTTTCGATATCAAGCCCGACGCGGGGCAAGAGACGGCAAAGCTCGCGCCGAAATCCTCGATCACGACCTATGCCGTTGACGTCGGCGATCGGGCGTCCGTGGACCGTGCGGTCGCACAGGTCGAGGCCGAGATCGGACCGATCTGGGTTCTGGTTAACAACGCCGGCTGGGATCGGCCCATGCCATTCCTGAAGACCGATAAGGACCTCTGGGACAAGATCATCCGCATCAATCTTTACGGTCCCCTCAACACCCACCATGCGATCGCGCCGCTCATGATGGAACGCGGTGGCGGCCGCATCATCAATATTGCCTCCGATGCGGCCCGCGTCGGCACCAGCGACGAAGCCGTCTATTCGGCCTGCAAGGGCGGGCTTATCTCCTTCACCAAATCGATCGCACGTGAACTCGCCCGGAAGAACGTGCTGCTGAACGCGGTGTGCCCGGGTCCCACCAATACGCCGATGATGGCGGCGGTGCTGGGCGAAGGCGAGCAAGCGGTGAAGTGGAAGGACGCCATGGTTCGCGGCATTCCTCTCAAGAGAATGGGCGAACCCGATGACTACAGCGGGATTGTCGCGCTGCTCGCATCGGACGACGGCAACTTCATCACCGGCCAGACCATTTCGGTCTCCGGCGGCATGAACATGATCTAACAGATGCGAGGCAAGACGATGTCAGACCCAAGCGAGTTCACCGACGTGATCTACGAAGTCCGCGACCGCGCCGCCTGGATCATTATCAACCGGCCGGAGGTCTACAATGCTTTTCGCGGCCAAACGCTTGAGGAGCTCATTCAGGCTTTTCAGCTTGCCGCCAATGACCGCAAGGTCTCGAGCATCGTGCTGACGGGCGCCGGCGACAAGGCGTTCTGCACCGGCGGCGACCAGTCCGCGCATGAAGGCCAGTATGACGGCCGCGGCGTCGTCGGACTCCCGATCGACGAGTTTCAGGGATTGATCCGCGATGTTCCGAAGCCCGTCATCGCGCGTGTCAACGGCTTTGCCATCGGCGGCGGAAATGTATTCGCGACGCTCTGCGACCTGACGATTGCCGCCGACACCGCTCAATTCGGACAGGTCGGGCCAAAGGTCGGCTCCGTCGACGCCGGCTGGGGCACCGCCCTGCTTGCACGCCATGTCGGCGACAAGAAAGCCCGCGAGATGTGGTTCATCAACGACCGCTACACCGCCGAGCAGGCGCGTGAAATGGGCCTCGTCAACAAAGTCGTTCCTGCTGCCGAACTGGATGCCGCGGTCAAGGATTGGACCGACAAGCTGGCGCAACGATCGCCCACGGCGCTCGCGCTGGCGAAGCGCTCTTTCAACGCCGACTCCGATAACATTCGCGGCATCAGCAACCTGGCGCTTCATGCCGTGAAGATGTTCTACGATACGCCGGAATCGAAGGAAGGCGTCGCCGCGTTCAACGAAAAACGGACGCCGGACTTTCATAAGTTTACGTCTTGACTTAGCTGTTCGACCACGCCCGCACGGGATCGATTAGTCACCTTCGCGCCGTCCGCGTGTCGGACATTGCTTGAACGCGCTTTGCAACGGAGAAAGCTGTGTCATCACGAAAAGTCATCATTTCCTGCGCTGTCACCGGATCGATCCACACGCCGTCGATGTCTCCCCATCTGCCCGTTACAGCGGCCGAGATCGCGGAGTCGGCGTTGGGCGCTGCGGAAGCTGGCGCCGCCATCGTCCATCTTCATGCGCGCAATCCGCAGGACGGACGGCCCGACCAGTCGCCGGAGGCCTTTGAACCGTTTCTCCAAATCATCAAGCAGCAGTCCAATGTGGTCGTTAATCTAACGACCGGCGGCTCTCCCTATATGACCGTCGAAGAGCGAATAAAGCCTTCGGCGGTCTGGAAGCCGGAAATTGCAAGCCTGAATATGGGATCGATGAACTTCGGGCTGTTCCCGATGCTCAAGCGATTCAAGAAATTCAAGCACGATTGGGAACCGGCGATGCTGGAGGGCTCCCATGATCTCGTCTTCCGCAACTCGTTCAAGGACATCCGCTACGCACTGGAAACGCTCAACAGCACGAACGCCCGCTATGAGTTCGAATGCTATGACACCAGTCACCTCTACAATCTGCATTACTTCTGGACCGAAGGACTGGTGAAGGCTCCGCTGTTCATTCAAACCGTCTTTGGCTTGCTGGGCGGGATCGGCCCGCACCCGGAGGACGTCATGCATATGAAGCGCACCGCCGATCGGCTGTTCGGTGGCAATTATCGCTGGTCGGTACTGGGGGCCGGACGCGCGCAGATGCCGGTCGCCGCGATGGGGGCTTCGATGGGCGGCAACGTCCGGGTGGGACTGGAAGACAGCCTCTGGATCGGCCCCGGCAGGCTCGCACCATCCAATGCCGATCAGGTAACGCAGGTTCGAAAGATCATCGAAGGACTCGGACTGGACATCGCGACCGCCGATGAGGCGCGCGAGATCCTGGAACTCAAGGGCGGCGACAAGGTCGCGTTCTGAAGTAGGCGGCGGCCGAAGCATCGCTGTCGGCGCTCGGGGGCTCGATCCAGACAATCGGGAGGTCACCATGCTACCCCATCGCGCCGTCTATGACGAAGAGCACGGCCAGTTCAGGGAAACGGTACGGCGCTTTGCGGCGTCGAAGATCGCACCTGATTTTCAGCGATGGGAGGACGCAGGCATCATCGACAGGTCGCTCTGGAAAGCCGGTGGTGAGGCCGGGTTGCTTTGCCCGCAGGTACTTGAAGAGTTCGGTGGCGCGGGCGGAGACTTCCGGCACAACGCTATCGTCATCGAGGAACTCAGCTACTCCGGCTTCGCAGGCCCCGCCACCGACTTCTCGGTCCATAGCGATGTGTGCTGCGGTTACCTGCTCAGTTACGGAAGCCCCGAACAAAAGAGAAAATGGCTGCCACGAATGGTGTCGGGGGAAGCGGTTTGCGCTGTCGCCATGACCGAACCTGGCACCGGGAGCGATCTACAGGGCATCCGCACCCGCGCGGTACGCGATGGCGACGACTACGTGATATCGGGCCAGAAGACCTTCATCTCGAACGGACAGATGTGCGATCTCGTGATCGTCGTGGTTCGGACCACGCCGGAAGGCGGCTCACGGGGAATGAGCCTCATTCTGGTCGAGGCCGACAGGCCGGGTTTCCGCCGCGGCAAGAACCTCAAGAAGCTCGGGCATCTATCGTCGGATACATCCGAGCTGTTCTTCGACGATGTGCGCGTTCCCGTTACCAATGTTCTGGGAGCGAGCGGCGGCGCGATGGGCGCGCTGATGAGCGAGCTTCCGCAGGAACGCCTGACCATCGCGCTGCACTCGATCGCCGCGGCGCAGAAAGCGTTCGACCTCACTAGGGACTACGTCCGGCAGCGCAACGCGTTCGGATCGCCGATCGGCAGTTTCCAGAATACCCGGTTCAAGCTGGCCGACCTGAAGTCCGACCTCGCGGTCGGCTGGGCCTATGTCGACCAATGCCTTCGCGAACATGTCAATCGCGAATTGACGACCTATGCGGCATCGACGGCCAAGCTGTGGATTACGGAAATGCACGGCCGGGTCGCCGACCAGTGCCTGCAGTTCTTCGGCGGCTACGGTTTCATGCGCGAATATGAAATCTGCCGTCTTTATGCCGATGCCCGTGTGCTGCGAATCTACGGAGGCACCTCGGAGATCATGCGCGAGCTGATTTCGCGAAACCTCTGACTGCCGGATGTTTCAGTAGCTCTTCGGCAGATCGAGCACCTTCTCGGCGATGAAGCTGAGGATCAGCTGCTCGGTAATCGGCGCCAGCCGTGTGATGGAGACTTCGCGGAACAGGCGCTCCACATGATACTCTTTGGCATATCCAAAGCCGCCATGGGTGGCGATCGCTTGCCATGCAGCGTCATGACCGGCGCGGGCGCCAAGAAACTTGGCGCTGTTGGCCTCGGCGCCGCAGGGCCTGTCGTGATCGTAAAGCCAGGCCGCGCGCATCGCCATTTGCCAGGCCGACTCCAGATACATCCAGTTCTCTGCAAGCGGATGCTGGATACCCTGATTTTGTCCGATCGGACGATCGAACACCACACGTTCGCGCGCGTATTTTGTGGCGCGGCGAAGCGCATCCTGACCTATCCCAATCGCTTCGACCGCGATCAGGATGCGCTCGGGATTGAGACTGTGCAGAATATAGGAAAAGCCCCTGCCCTCCTCGCCGATCCGATCGGCGTCTGGAATAAAGAGGCCATCGATAAAGATAGCGTTCGAGTCGACCGCCTTGCGGCCCATCTTCGGGATGCGGTGAACATCGATCTTCGAGCGATCGAGGTCCGTATAAAAGATCGTGATACCGTCGGTCGGCCGGGCGCAGTCCTCATAACGGGTCGTCCGTGTCAGCAACATGATCTTGTTGGCGACCTGCGCGGTCGAGGTCCAGACCTTCTGACCGTGGACGACGTAACCCCCCGGAACCTTCTGCGCGAAGGTTTTGATACGGGTCGTGTTAAGCCCGGCGTCCGGCTCGGTGAAACCGAAACAGCATTGGTCTTCGCCCGCCACCAGCCGTGGAACCCAGCGGGCTTTCTGCTCCGGCGTGCCCTTCACGACGATGGGATGCGGTCCGAACAGATTGATATGCACCGCCGACGTCGCCGACATTGCGCCGCCGTGGCTTGCGACTTCATGCATCATGATCGCGGCTTCGGTCACGCCGAGACCCGAGCCGCCAAATTCTTCCGGCATCGTGATGCCGAGCCAGCCGGCATCGGCCATTGCGCGATGAAACTCAAATGGAAACACGCCGTCATCGTCGCGTGCCAGCCAGTAGTCATCGCCGAAGCGGGTAACAACCGAGCGGACGCCTTCCCGGATCGCGGCATGATCGTTCGACGGCTCGAATTCGTTGACCAGCAATGAACTCATGGTTCGATGTCCTCTCCGACCGAGGCGAGCACACGTTTGGCCGCGATCAGATGCGGCATGTCGTACATCTTGCCGTCGATGCCAAGCGTGCCGGCGTCGGGTTGGGCCGCAAAGGCCGCGACGACGCGGCGCGCATGGGCCAGATCGGCGTCGGACGGCGTGAAGCATTCGTTGATCGTCGCGATCTGATCGGGGTGGATCGCGATGCGCCCGACGAAGCCATCCCGCCGCGCGATCCTGCAGCTTTCCGCAAGACCCTTCTGATCCCTGAAGTCGCCATACAGCGTATCGAGCGCCTGAACGCCCGCCGCCCCGGCGGCGAACAGACACTGCGCCCGCGCCACCTGATATGGGAACGTCCAGTCGCCGTTCGGCTCCTTGTTCGACAGCGCTCCCAACGCCGCGCCGAGATCCTCCGCGCCCCATGTCATGGCGACGAGACGGCGGTGAGGGGTTGCATAACCGGCAAAGCCGATCATCGCGGCCGGCGTCTCGGTTGCCACCACCAGCAGCTTGACATGACCCGGCGTAATGCCCGCGGCGGCCTCAAGCACGTCGACGTAGTTCGAAATCAGTTCGACGTCCTTGATACCGCTGACCTTCGGAATCAGGATGCCGTCGAGGCCGGGACGGACGACAGCCGCCAGATCGCTCAGTATCAGCCCGCTTCCAAGCGGGTTAACCCGCACCAGAAATGCCCAGTCGCGCGGCGCCCCACCGAGAAGTTCTTTCACCATATCGCGGGCGAGCACCTTGCGCGGCGGCGCGACGGAATCTTCCAGATCGAGAATCAGCGCGTCGGCGCCGATACCGTTGGCCTTCGCGAACTTACGCTCGCTGTCGGCAGGCACAAACAATAGCGAACGCAGTTTCATGCTGGCCGCCTCATCATTAGGCCCGTGCGGCGGCAATAGGCGATTTCCTCGTCGCGCTGATTGAAGCCGCGGTGCTCGAACGTGACTATCCCCTGCGTCGGGCGGGACTTGCTTTCGCGAACAGCCAAAATCCTGGTTTCCGCCCGCAGAGTGTCGCCGGCAAAGACCGGACGTGGAAACTTGGTTTCCTCCATGCCGAGATTTCCCACCGTGGTTCCCATAGTGGTGTCCTGGACCGACAGGCCGATAATCAGACCAAGCGTGAAAATCGAGTTCATCAGGGGTTTGCCGAACTCCGTCGATTTGGCATATTCGTGGTCGATGTGGACGGCCGCCGGATTGTACGTCAGCGCCGAGAACAGGATATTGTCCATGTCGGTGACCGTGCGCCGGATTTCATGGACAAAAGTCTGACCGACCGAAAATTGTTCGAAATAGAGTCCCGCCATTTCCAGCTTTTCCTTGTTGTTTGATCCCTGGATGCCAAACTATCGCAACAACATCGAATGACAAGCGATAAGGAGTTTGCAGATTGAGCCCGCCAGTTCTTCCGCCTGCGCTATCGCTTCTTGAGCGCCTCGGGCTGCTTCGAGCGGTGAAAGCCATCGAACGGAATACTGCGGTCGTGCAGCTGCAGTTTCCAGGTGGTGCGGGCGTTCGGTGTACCGCCATCGACGCGAACGCATGACCCCGTGATATAGGCGGCGGCTGGCGATAACAGAAACACGATTGCCGCGGAGATTTCCGCCTCGGTGCCGAACCGTTGCAGCGGCACGCCGGCGGTGAATTCGTGTAGTTTCTTCTGCATCTCCGGCGTGTAGGTGTCAAAGCCACTGGAGACGATTCCGCCGGGCGCGACCGTGTTGACCCGGACGCCTGACGCGGACCATTCGCACGCGGCGGTCTCGGTGAGCGTCAGCATGCCGCCGCGCGCGGCTGCCGAGTGCGAAAACTCCGGCCAGCCGTGCCAGATATCGGCAATGATGTTGACGATGGCGCCGCCATTGGCCTCCATCCAGCGGTTGTAGACTTCGCGCATGAAGATGAAACCGCCGGTCAGGTTGCTGCGGACCACGGCCTCGAACCCCTTGGTCGAGATGGTCTGCATTGGAGCGCGATACTGGCCACCGGCATTGTTCACGAGCCCGTCGATACGGCCATAGGCGCCGAGCACCGCGTCGATGGCGGCGATCACCATCGCTTCGTCGCGAATATCGCAAACCTGGGTGAGGACCTGCCCTCCGTCCTCTTCGATCTCGACTTTCACTTCGGCGAGTTTCTCGGCGGTGCGGCCAAGGATCGCGACATTGGCGCCAAGCGCCGCGAGCTCGTGCGCGGTGCAACGACCGATCCCGCTGCCACCGCCAGTGACGATAATCGTCTGGCCTCTGAAGAGCTCCGGCCTGAAGACGGACTGATACGGCATCTTGCAGGCGTCCGCTATTTACGGTCGCCGAAAGCCTCGGCAACCTCCTTGAGTTTGAACTTCTGAATTTTGCCGCTCGCAGTCCGCGGCAGATCGGCCACCAGCTCCACGCGTTCGGGCCAAAACTGCTTGGCCATCTTGCATTCGGCGAGGTAGGCCTGCACCGCAGCGAGGTCAATCGTATTGCCCGGCTTCGCTACAATGAAGGCGCAACCGCGTTCACCCAGACGGGCGTCGGGATAGCCGACGACGGCAACCGCCGCAACAGCCGGGTGCTTGTAGAGAAGATTTTCGATCTCCACCACCGGGACGTTTTCGCCGCCACGGATCAGCACGTCCTTCACGCGGCCCGAGATGCGGATGTAACCTTCGTCATCCATGTAGGCAAGATCGCCGGAGTCGAACCAGCCCTGCGCATCGAAGGTTTCCAGATCCGGCCTCTTGTAATAACCGCTGAACATCTGGCAGCCGCGCACCAACAGACGACCGGATTGTCCCGTCGGAACCGGCTTGCCCTCGAAGTCAACGATGCGGACCTCCATGCCTTCGAGCGGCCGCCCGTCGGTTGTTGGAGATTTCTCTGCCGCGCGCGACGGTTCGGTGAGAGTCGATGCCAGCGATTCTGTCATTCCCCACAACGAGCAGGCGTGGATTCCGACTTCGCGCGCGGCCCGCTCAATCAGCACCGGAGGAATGGTCGCGCCGGCGCATAGAAACGATCGCAGGCTCGCGGGCCGCGGAGCGCCTCCTGCCACGACGTCGCAGATGTCATTGAGGAACGGAGTCGAGGCGGCGGTATAGGTCACGCCTTCGCGCACCATCAGCGACACGCCGTGCCTGGGCTCCCAGACATCCTGCAAGACCATCGTACCCCCAAGATAGATGGATTGAAGGACGACGGCTGCATAGCCGGTCATGTGCGCCACCGGCGACGCCACCAGCAACACTTCATTGTCATGAAGGCCGAATCGCTGAGCGAGCGCCTTGGTGCATCCCACCAGGGAGTTCGAAGTATGAATCACGCCCTTGGGCTCCCCGGTGGTCCCGGACGTGAACATCACCACGGCCATATCATCGGGGCCCAGGGCCGGAGACGTGCCGGGGGATATCGCTGGTTTCCCGCCTGGCTCGGCCGATAGGATCGCGCGTTCGAAACCCGCGTCGCCGTCGCCATCGACGACGATCAGATGCTTCAAATGATGCAGCTCGCCGCGCATACCCTGGGCCATCGCGGCATAGTCAAATCCGCGATATGTCTTGGGGACAATGAAGACCTTGGATTCGCAGAAATTCAGGACATAGAGCAACTCGCGCTCCCGAAGAATCGGCATAACCGGATTGAAGACGGCACCGATCTTGCTGCAAGCCAACGCCGTGACAACAAACTCCCACCAGTTGGGCAATTGAACTGTAACCACGTCGCGGGGAGCGACCCCCAGCCGGCTCAGCGAACTGGCTGCACGGTCAACCAGATTTCCCAGCTCCCGGTAGGTCAGGCGAACGACCCGCTCGCGGTCGGCCCTGTCCGCGATGATCGATGTCTTTTCAGGCGTCCGGGCTATTACCTCGCCCAGAAGCTGATCGACGGTTTTGTCGAGCCAGTATCCGGCTTTACGGAAGTTGTTCCGGGACGTGCCCTGCTTGGCAGTCGCTATCGCCATGTGTTCCTCCCCTTGCTCTGGCCTCCTTCCGATTTCAGCATCGGATATCGTTCATGTGTGTACCTTATATCACTTTACTATTTTTGCCAATCGACAAATTGCCGCAACTTTTCTCCTTGAGAATCAAGTTCTGCCTATCCGGCTCACCCCGGATTGGCGGCGGTCAAGGCGTCACGGCCCCGCCCCTGACCGGGCCGGATTTTGCGACCTCGCCGACGGTGAGGTTATTTTCCCGCAAACTTCGGCTTGCGCTTTTCCTTGAAAGCCCTGACCCCCTCCTGGGCATCCGCCGTCCGCGAGATGGCAGCCAGGGTTTGCGCCTCGTCTTCCATTTGGCTTTCCATCGGACGATTGGGCGTTTGCAGGAACAGGCGCTTGATCCCGCCATAGGCTTCGGTGGGACCCGCAGCCAGCTCTCGCGCGATCTTCTCGGCTTCTGCAACAACCGCATCGTCGTCGACGACGTAGTCGACCAGTCCAGCCGACAGCGCGGCGTCCGCATCCATCGTTTCCCCAAGCAGAAAAAAACGCCTGGCGCGGGCCGGCCCGATGCGCCGCGTCACGGTTGTCGTCGAGCCGCTGTCGGGCGTGAAGCCGATCTTGGCGAACGCGGACGAAATGCGCGCCGACTTGCCGATCACCACCAGATCGCCCGCGGCCATCAGCGAAACGCTCCCGCCCGCCACATTGCCGTGCACCGCTACCACGACGGGCGCACGCATACGGACCATCCGCACGAGCGCGGTATGAAGATCGGCCGTCCACGACTTGATCGTCGCGGGCAGCGCGGCGCCGCGAGACGCCAGTGCGGTAAGATCACCACCGACGCTGAACAATCTTCCGCGCGCCGATATCAGCACCGAGCGGACATCGTCGCGCTCGCTCAATTCAGCCATGCAAAGGCTGAACTCGTGGCAAAAGTCGCCGTCGATCGGATTACCGCGGTCAGGTTGATTGAGCACGATATGCGCCAGCCCGCCGTCGATCGCGCATTCAAAACTCCTGGTAGCTATTGCCAGACCCATTGCGTTTTCCCCAAGCTTTCGCGGAGCGATCTCAGGCTGACCTGCCTTGTTTTTCCTTGCGGGTGGAAGCCTGAGTAGCCTCCCGGGCACGCTGCCAGTCTTCCGGCGAGAGTTTCGAAAGTCCCGCGAACGTGCTCGGCGCCGCCAGATGATGCCCGCCATCGATGCTGATGGTGTCGCCGGTGATATAACTGCATCCGTCCGACATCAGGAAGATCAGGAGATTGCGTAGTTCGTCCATCCGTCCGAATCGGCGCAGCGGCACTTCGTCGGCTTGCGTGGCGCCGACGCCGGTTTCCGCCAGCGGATTGAGCTTGTCCCAGGCATTTTCGGTCGGGAACGGGCCCGGCGCGATCGCATTGACGCGAATTCCTTTTGGCCCCCATTCGACCGCCAGCGACATCGTCATGGCGTGGACTGCCGCCTTGGCCATCGCGGCCGGCACTACATAGGCCGATCCGGTCCAGACCCAGGTCACCAGATTGCTGACGATCACGCCGGGCAGACCTGCGGCGATCCAGCGTTTTCCGCATGCCTGTGCTGTGTAAAACGATCCATCCATGATCGTCGACCGGATCGCTTCATAACCGCGCGGCGACAGGCTTTCGGTCGGAGCCAGAAAATTGGCGCCGGCGTTGTTCACCAGACCCGTGAGCGGTCCCGTGAGCCAGATCTCGGCCATCATCTTTTCGATACTGTCGGGATCGCGGACGTTGGCGACCACCGCATCGACCTGGCCTGCAGATCGCTCGCGTATTTCACCGACGGCGCTATCGAGAACGTCCCTTCGGCGGCCGCAAATGAAGACGTGCGCGCCATGCGCGGCGAATCCAACCGACATTTCCTTGCCGAGGCCGGTGCCGCCGCCGGTCACCAGAATCCGCTTTCCCTTGAGAACATCGCCGCTGAACACGAAGGGTCTGTCCTTGCATTGGAGGGTTATCATGGCCAGAAGCGCCACCATCCGGTCACTTGCTCTAATTGATACACTAATGTACTTAATCTGTAAATCAGCGCATTTTATCCTGACCGGGCCGGCACCGGTTAATATCCGCTTAAAAACCGGCCAATTGGGGCCATGCAGCGGGTACGATGCCGGGCCTTCCCGCGCCCGGCGCCGGCGTTCTTTCGATCTTTTAAAAATACGCTTGTGTATGATATCACTGCGAGTCTCCTGATTGGGGCGGCGATCGCTTCATCGGACTTTTGCGAAGGAAAACCTGGCATGGTTGACCGGCCCGAATGGGATCTGCGACTGGGATATCTCATCCATGACGTTTCCCGGCTGCGGCGGATGATGTTCGACCGTGCATTGGCGCCGCTCGGAATAACGCGGTCGCAATGGTGGGTGCTGGCGTTCATCTCGCGGAAGGATGGACTTCCCCAGACCCAGCTCGCCAACGAGCTCGATGTCGGCAAGGTTGGCGTGGGAGCGCTGATTGATCGTCTTGAATCTTCCGGCTTCGTTATCCGGCAGGCAGACCCTGTCGACCGCCGGGTGAAGCGTGTCTATGTCACCAAGCAGGCACGCGGTTTTCTTGAGAAGCTTCGCAAGGAGACCGATAAATTCAACGAAAAAATAGCCCGCGGAATTGACCGGAAGCAATTGGAGGCCACTTCGGACGCGTTGCTGGCGATGAAACGCAATTTGCTTGCGATGTCCGATGCAACCGTGCTTGCAGGGAGCCGCGAGGAACAAGACCTCGGGAAGAAGGCCAGACCTCGCAAGGCGAAGAAAGCGGCTTAGACCGCCTGTTCGGGCGTTCACGCCAGCCATCGCCTGCGGCGGCGGTAGTGCTTGACGGCGTGGTAGTCAGTCCGATTGCCGCCGCCAAGATAAGCAGCATCGATATCGGGGTTGGCGCGCAACACCTCGGCGGTCCCGTTCATCACGATCCGGCCGTTCTCGACCAGATATGCAGAGTGCGCGATCTCGAGCGCCGCCGCGGCGTTCTGTTCGACCAGCAGCACGGCCACTTTGGTCTCCGCATTGATCCTGCCTACGATATCGAAGATCTCATCGACCAGAAACGGCGCAAGGCCGAGACTGGGTTCATCGAGCAATATCAGTCTCGGTTCGGTCATCAGTGCGCGCGCGATCGCCAGCATCTGCTGCTCGCCGCCGGAGAGATAGCCGGCCTTGGCGTTGGCACGATCGGCGAGGCGGGGAAACAGTTCGAACATCTGGTTCATCAACGCGCTGACCCGGGCGCGGTCCCGATACATGGAGGTGGCGGCCAGAAGATTTTCGGCGGGCGTGAGGTGGCCGAACACGCGCCGCCCTTCCAGCACATGGACGATCCCCCGCCGAATTGCCGGCGCCGTTGGCGCCGAGAAGGGCGACGAGGCCGGCCTCCGGCACTTCGATCGAAACGCCCTTGACCGCGAGAAACACGCGATCGTAGACGACTTCGACATTGTTGAGCGAGAGCAGCGCCATTTGATTTCTCCGCGGACGGCGCCCGGCCCAACCGGACGCCGTTCGCTCGCATGAGCTACTTTCCGGACTTGCGAAACTCTTCGGACGATTTTCGAATCTCGGCCCAGACGACGTCTTGGTTCGCCGCAAACCAGTCGGTTGCCGGAACGAACTTCGTGCCGTCCCAGCGAGCAATTCGGCCGCCTCCGCCGCCCTGGTGATCCTCTTTGGTGACGGTCATCGGCGGGATCATTCCCTCGGCCGTGAAGTTTGTGATCGAACGCAATCCCTCGTTGAGCCACAGGCCTGTGATCGGACCTCCCGGATTCCTCTCGAAAGCCTTTTTGACGCCTTCGATCATGATCGCACCCATCATGACTCCATAATTGTAATAGCTGGTACCGACCTTGTTCTCCGGCCCTGCTCCTTTGCCCTTTGAGACCACTTCATTGATGATCGCCTGTACCGGCTTTGGATCCTTGCCGCTCACGCAGGGTTCGACTTTCAGAACGCCTTTCACCTGCTCTCGCCCGATGACGTCCATATCAGATTCCGAGAGCCAGACGCTCGAACAAACGCGATCCATCGGAAGTCCGTTGCGGACGGCTTCGCTCATCGCCACGGTCTGGCCGACGCCGGCGCCCCAGAACATCACCCAGTCGGGCCGGGCGCGTCGAACCTGCGGCCAGATCGCAGACTGGTCGTTGCCCGGAGGGGTGTAGGGAAACGCCTGGAACTCGAAGCCCAGTTTTTGCGAGAGCACCTGCAGGATCGGCAACGGCTCCCGCCCGAACGGCGTATCGATATGCACGAAGACGATCTTCTTGCCCTTGAGGTCTTTGTCCTGCTGACGGAAGTAGTCCACGAGCAAACCTGCCTGTGTCCAGTAGTTCGGCGACAGCGGCAGCACGTAGGGGAACGCTGTGCCGTCCGCCGCATCGCTTCGGCCAGAGAATGCCGTAACCATGTTGATTTTGTCTTCAAGCGCACGCGGGACCAAGGCGCGCGCCACCGGGGTCGAGAGCGGGTCGATCAGCACGGCGCCTTCGCGCTTGGCTTTTTCATAGGCCTCGATCGCGCGCGGAAGGTCGTTACCGTGGTCGGAGACGTCGGCGATGATGCGATAGCCGTTGATACCTCCACGCTCATTGACTAAGGTAATGTAGTCACGCTGCCCCTGGCTGTATTCCGCAGTCACGAACGTATACACGCGGGTGAAATCCTGCGGCATCGCGAAGCGGATTACTTTCTCCTCCGCCGAGGCAAAATCGATCGTGGCGGGCATGGTGAGCGTGGCGGCGGTTGCGGCCAGGAATCTACGTCGGTTGAGTTTCATTTCTGGTTCCTCCCTGTGTTTTCGTTTTGAGCCGTCACCGCTGAGCGTGACGAAACGGCCATACGAAAAAGTAGTTGCGAACGTTGTTGTAGATTTTGGCGAGACCGAGCGGCTCCCAGAGCAGAAAGCCGATGATTAGAGCGCCGTAGAGCATCAGCGGCACGTGTGAGCGCAGATCGGTGCTGATGGAAAGCCCGAGCCCGTCGGCGATGCCCCCGATAAGGTTGTTGAGAACGATCGGAGCGAACAAGATCAACGCTGCGCCGAAAAACGAGCCGAGCACACTTCCCAAGCCGCCCACGATCACCATGGCGACGAGTTGGATGGACAGTTCGATATGAAATTGGTCCGGGGAAATCGCCCTCAGATAACAGACAGCGAGTACCGAACCCGCCACGCCGCCGATGAACGAACTGATCCAGAAAGCCAGCAGTTTGAATTTGAACGTATTCACGCCGATGATTTCGGCCGCGTAATCCTTCTCGCGCACTGCGGCGAGCGCGCGACCCAGACTCGTTCGCCCAACGTTGAGAATGAAGACCGTTACGATCGCACATATGATGAGAGCGACATAGTAGGTCGGAAGATCGCCTGCGACCGGGATTCCGAGGAAGCGTACCGTGGGGACCTGGATGGTCGCTTGGGTACCACCGCTTATCATCGGGACGTGTGAAATGACGAAATCGACGACGTACTGCATCGCCAACGTCGCCATGGCGAGGTAAAGCCCCTTCACGCGCAAGGCCGCACCTCCGAAGACGATGCCGACGCAAGCGCTGATCAGTCCGCCGCCGACCATGGCGAATTCGAACGGCACGCCCGCGCGCACCAGATGCACCGAACCGTAGGCGCCCATCGCCATCACCGCCCCGTAGCCGAGATGGATCTGACCTGCTCCGCCCATCAGGAGATTGAGACCGAGCGCTGCGGTCGACCAGATGACCCAGGGCAGCAGATAACTGACGAGGTAGAGCCGGTTGACCAGGAGCGGCGCCGCGACCAGGACAACAAGAACTGGCACGACCAGCCCGCGGTCGAACGGAAGCGGCCAAAGCTGCCGCTCGTCCTCATAACGGGTGTGGCGAAGTCCGGCGCGACGGTACAGCATCAGACCCTCTCGATATGTTCGCGGCCGAACAGGCCGTGAGGCTTGACGAGAAGCGTCAACAGGATGATGACCGAGGCGGCAATGTCGCGGGTACCCCCACCAACGAGCGGATCAATCAGCCCGGTTGCGACGCTCTCGACGACGCCGACGATCAGGCCCGCGATCAGCACGCCGACGATAGAATCCAGACCGCCGAGGATGGCGATCGCAAGCGCCTTGATGAGCAGCAGGGAAAGCGACCAATCGACGCCCTGGTTCGCACCCCACAGGATGCCCGCGGATGCGGCGGTGACGGCGGCCAGTCCCCAGGCAATGGCGATGGCGCGCTCGACCCGAATGCCGACCGACCAGGA
>WNFD01016255.1_pt1 | contig 15522 bp, 9 predicted proteins | sample 5400491 | NCBI WGS metagenome assembly WNFD01 (sample SAMN13153343, study PRJNA577476) | soil metagenome | isolation source: 120 cm saprolite under Douglas fir tree site 2 hole 2 replicate 2 | place: USA:California | collected 2015-04-18 | reverse complement strand
TTTTGAAGTGCCACACATCCTTGATCAGGTTTGCGAATGTCAGCACTTGGTCGCTTCGTTGCATCATGTACTTGAGCAACTGAAATTCGCGCGGCCGCAGATCAATCGGCCGGTTGCCACGCCTCGCGGTGCGATCGATAAGGTCGAGTTCCAAAGATGCCACGCGCAGCACCGTTTCGCGCGGCTCGACCGGCGAGTGAACACAGGATTTCATTCGCGAAATTATTATCACTACGGACAAGGGCTGTTTGCCAAGGCTGTCCATCTCTCTGCGAAGGTTGCTGGTCATGCTTTTCGACCTCCTTGAAAAATTACGGCGAGCCACGCCGCACTCGCTGAGTGCCCTCGGCTGTCGAAGTTGATCGAGAGCCGTTGTGCTCAGTGCTCTTTTCGATGCGCGCCTTAAGCGCCGGGTACAAACGACCCGCATTGCCGTACGACAGGCTTTGCAAATCGGCTTTGTTGAATGCCGGGTAGCGTCCGATGTCGGCGATGGCCGGCGCAAATGTCGATTTCGGCATAAGCGGGAAATCAAGTCCCATCACCAATTGCGATGCCGGCACGAGTTTGAGAATGGCTCCGAGTTGGGCCTCGGAGGTGGCTGCCGTCAGGTCGTAGTGGAACGAAGCGGTACCTTCCCGGACCTCCTCAGGGGAAAGCTCGAGCCGTCCAGGCCCCACGCCGAAGGCGTGCTCAAGCATTTGGATTCGGCTGACCAAATAAGGGATGGTGCCGCCGCCGTGGGTTGAGATGATCTTGATGTTTGAGAAGCGCTTCTTGGCGCCGGTGGCGACCATGTTGACAATCATGCGAGTGGTATCGAACATGAACTCGAGCACGGACGGGTTGAGCCCGATGAGCAACGACTGCGTTGCCTTCGTGAACGTGGGATGGACGAACAGGGTTGCTCCGCGCCGATTCAACTCCTCGAACCATGGATCGAATTGCGGCTCGCCGAGATAGACGTCGCTGATGCTCGTTGAGGTGCTGACCCCGTCCAACTTCAATACGTCGAGCGCATAAGCGATCTCGGCCCCGGCGCCGTCCGCATCCTGACCGGGCAACGTCGCGACCGCCCCAAACCAGCCGGGATGTCTGGAAACGATGTCGGCCAGCGTTTCATTGACGCGCCTGGCGATGTCGCGGGCTTCCTGCCCGGTGGTGTGGTTGGCCGAGTCCGGGTCGGAGAGGACGCACGCCGAGATGTCATGCTCCTCCATATACGAGATCGCGCTTTCGACGGACCAGTCGGGCTGCTTTTGCCCAGGTCCCACCGGCGCACCTTGCCCGTAAGGCAGGATAGGATGCGAATGAACGTCGATAATTTTGGTAAGACCAGCCATCGAAGTACCTCCTGATCAGAACGGAACAACAGTACGAAGAACTGAACCGCATCAAGCCACTGCATTTCTCACCTCTGCACCTGGTTGTCGCTCCAGCGGTCGAAGTCCACTCCGTTGCCGAAACGTTTGCTTCGCTGTCTCGCATCCGTTGAGAAGCCGTACGTGCAGCGCTGTGGTCGCCAGGTCGTGACTCCAGAATTGCAGAGAAGCTGGGCCGCGGCACGTTAGACGTTGTTGAAATGTGTTAGCATCGGCTCTCTCTGCCTGAGTTTCCGCGTGCAACTTCAAAGTGGATTTTGGAGGGGCCGAGCAAATGCGCCGGCTAGTGCTCTCCGAGCGTCTTCGATGGGGATTATGAGATGAGCCAGGAAGGCGGTAGGCGCCTTCTGATCAGGGCGATAAGGCCGCGCCTAGATCAGACCAATGGCCCAGCCGGCTCATACCTTGGTTTGATCCACATCACGATTCTGCTATGTTATGGACGCCCTGGCGTTACCGTATATGGCCCCTGACCAATGCCGTTCGAGACGAACAATAGGGCGGTGGTGCACGTGGTCGACGACGACCCATCGCTGCGCGGTGCGTTGGAGAGCCTGTTCGACTCGGTGGGACTTGACACCCGAACCTACGGAGCGGCTCGCGACTTTCTCAACGCCAGCCTTGCGGATAAGCCGGGATGCATCGTTATCGACATCCGCTTGCCCGATATGAGCGGGCTCGAGTTCCAGGCCCAGCTGACCCAGGCAGGTGTTCGCCTGCCGGTAATCATGATGACCGGATATGGCGATATTCCGATGACGGTCCGTGCGATGAAACGAGGCGCAGTGGATTTTCTTCCGAAGCCATTCCGTGATCAGGACATGCTCGATGCGGTGATGGTGGCCATCGAACGCGATCGACAGCGGCGGATTGCCGATGACGATGTTTCGCGAATCCAGCAACGGTTCGGAACACTGTCCGCCCGCGAACAGCAGGTGATGATGATGGTGACGACCGGGAAGATGAACAAGCAGGTAGCCGGCGATCTTGGAATAAGCGAGATCACAGTCAAAATCCATCGGGGCGCGGCCATGCGCAAGATGGGCGCACGGACCCTGGCCGACCTCGTGCGCATGGCCGAAGTGGTCAAGCCCAAGGCACGTTGAACATCGGGTATAACAATAACACTCGTGTATAGTGTCCTGGCGCCCCCGTCAGATGCAACAACTGCTCTTATCGTTGCCACCGGCTGCAGCCATAGCCGCGGGGATTATGTGTGTCGAGAGAGCCCCTCATCGCGGTCATCGACGATGACGAACCATTCCGAACAGCGCTTGTCGAGTCGCTCTGTTCGCTGGGATACCGCGCGCGCGGGTTCGCATCCGGCGAAGAGTTTTTCGCGGCGAGCGGGGAAAGCTCGTGTGACTGTGTCATCACCGACATTCACATGCCCGGCATGAGCGGACTTGATCTCCAGCGACTGCTCATGGCTCGTGATCGGCGAGTGCCGGTCATCATGATTACCGCGCGGGGAGAGCCGGGGCTGGAAGCTAAGGCGGCGGCCAGTGGCGCAGTCTGCCTGCTCAGAAAGCCATTTGGAGCAGATGCCCTGATCGGCTGTCTCGAAAAGGCTTTGGAAGTCTGATCCCAGCGCCGCTCGCCAGTCTCCGAGTTGCACGCGTGGCGACCGCGCTCAATCCCGGTCGCCGCCATGATTTGGGCCGCAATCGCGGCGCAACCGTCGTCGTCTAGCCATAATTTAGTACCGATCGTGATACGATCGAATCTTTTGGGGTCTGTTTTCGGATTGACGGGCGAGAACAAACGTAACCTAATCAAGGTACTAAAGTAGTCCTCCTGGCAGGAGGCCATCGTGAATGAGCTCTCGAGCTACGTTTTCTCACCGCTGAGGGAGGGAGACATCGCTCTCTATCGGGGCTCCGGCAACGGCTTGGCGCCGATCCTGCTTGCTGCCGCGGATGAAAACTCGTCCGGATGCGTCGAGCGGCTTGAACACGAATATGCACTCAAGTCCGAACTTGACGCTGACTGGGCGGCGCGACCGGTCGCGCTGACGCGCTACAACGATCGCCTGACGCTGGTGCTTGGGGATCCCGGCGGTACGCCGCTCGATCGGTTGCTTGGTCACCCGCTGGAGGTATCGCATTTCCTGCGCATCGCGATCCCGCTTGCGGGGGCGCTCCGCCATGTGCATGAGCGTGGCCTCATCCATAAGGACATCAAGCCGGCAAACATCCTGGTCGACACGGCAAGCGGCGGCGTGTGGCTGACGGGGTTCGGCATTGCCTCGCGTCTGCCGCGCGAGCATCAAGCCCCCGCGCCGCCGGAGGTGATCGCCGGAACGCTTGCCTATATGGCGCCGGAGCAAACTGGCAGGATGAACCGCTCGGTGGACGCCCGCAGCGATCTCTATTCTCTGGGTGTCACCTTCTACGAGATGTTGACGGGGACGCTACCCTTCACGGCTGCCGATCCGATAGAGTGGGTGCACTGCCACATCGCCCGGCAACCGGTGCCGCCCAACGAGCGGGTCGTGGGCGTCCCAGGCCCGCTATCGGCAATCGTGATGAAGCTCCTCACCAAGACTGCCGAGGAGCGCTACCAGACTGCCGCGGGTGTCGAGGCCGATCTGCGGCGCGGTTTGGCAGAGTGGGAATCGCATGGTCGTATCGACCCGTTCTCGCTCGGCGCTTACGACACATCGGACCGGCTACTGATTCCGGAGAAGCTCTACGGCCGGGAGCGCGAGATTGAGGCATTGATCGCGCTCTTTGACCGGGTTGTGGCGAACGGCACCTCGGAACTCGTGCTCGTCTCCGGCTATGCCGGTATCGGCAAATCCTCTGTCGTGAACGAGCTGCACAAGGCGCTCGTACCGCCGCGTGGCCTGTTCGCGTCGGGCAAGTTCGACCAGTACAAGCGCGACATCCCGTACGCCACCCTGGGCCAAGCATTCCAGAGCCTTGTCCGCCCGCTCCTCACCGAGAGCGAGGAGGAGCTTGGCCGCTGGCGGGTCTCCCTAAGCGAGGCGCTGGGCCCGAATGGTCAACTCATGGTCAACCTCGTTCCCGAGCTGGAGCTCGTGATCGGAAAACAGCCGCCGGTCGCGGAGCTGCCGCCGCAGGACGCGCAGAACCGTTTCCAGATGGTGTTCCGGCGCTTCCTTGGCGTATTCGCGCGCAAGGAGCATCCGCTCGCCCTGTTTCTTGACGATTTGCAATGGCTTGATACAGCGACGCTCGACCTCCTCGTGCACCTGGTCACGCATCCAGAGGTGCGGCACCTGCTGCTGGTTGGGGCCTACCGTGACAACGAGGTCGGCCCCGCGCACCCGCTTCTGCGGACGCTGGAGGCGATCCGCGCCGTCGATGCGAGGGTGCATGAGATCGTGCTGGCGCGGCTCGAGCTCGATGATGTTGGCCGGCTCATCGCCGATGCGCTGCATTGCGAGCCGGAGCGTGTGCGGCCCTTAACGCAACTGGTGCACGAGAAGACCGGCGGAAATCCGTTCTTCGCAATCCAGTTCTTCACCGCGCTGGCCGAAGAGGGACTGTTGGCATTCCTCCCGGTTACGAGGGCCTGGCGATGGGACATCAACCGCATCCGTGCCAAGAGCTACACCGACAACGTGATGGATCTCATGGCCAGAAAGCTGAAGCGGTTTTCTTCCACCACCCAGGAAGCCCTCAAACAGCTCGCCTGCCTGGGCAATGTGGCCCCGACCGCCACTCTGGCCCTGGTTCACGGGACTACCGAGGAGTCGGTGCATGCGGCCCTCTGGGAAGCCGTCCGCGCCGGGCTCGTCTTCCACCAGGAGAGCGCCTACAAATTCCTCCACGACCGCATCCAGCAGGCGGCCTATTCGCTGATTGGCGAAGAGCAGCGGGCCGACGTCCACCTGCGCATCGGCCGTGCGCTGCTGGCGAGCATGACACCGGATGAACTCACTGAGCATCTTTTCGATGTTGCGAACCAGTTCAATCGGGGCGCCGTGCGGCTGATCGACCGGGACGAGAAAGCGCGAGTGGGGACGCTCGACCTGCGTGCCGGGCGAAAGGCCAAGGCGTCGGCGGCCTATGCGTCGGCGTGCGCGCATTTAGCGGCCGGCATGGCCATGCTCGACGAAAGCTACTGGGGCAGCCACTACCAATTGATGTTCGGCTTGTGGCTTGAACGCGCGGAGTGCGAGCTTCTGAGCGGTAACTTCGGCGAGGCCGAGCAACTGATTGTCGAGTTGCTGCAGCGCGCGGCGTCGAAAGTCGATAAGGCGGCCGTTTATCACCTGAAGGTCCAGATCCATGTCGCGAAATCCGAGAACCCGCAAGGCGTCGACAGCGCGCTCACGTGCCTGGGCCTGTTCGGCATTGACCTTCCGGCGCATCCGACCCAGGAGCAAGTCCAGGCCGAATACGAGGCGGTCTGGCAGAGCCTCGATGGGCGGCCGATCGAGAGCCTGATCGATCTGCCCATGATGACCGATCCGGAATTGCAGGCCGCCATGCAGGTGCTCTCGGTCCTTGGTCCTCCCGCCTACTTTACTGACTTCCGGTTGTTTTGCTTGCAGGTGTGCCGCATGGTCAGCGTCAGCATGCAGCACGGGACGAGCGGCGCTGCCGCGCATGCCTATGGCTATTGGGGGGCTATGCTCGGGCCGGTCTTTCACCGTTATCGCGATGCCTACCGTTTCGCCAAACTCGCCTGCGATTTGGTCGAGAAGCACGGCTTTATTACCTACCAGTCGAAGGTTTACTTCGCGATGGCATCGGTTGCCTTTTGGACGCAGCCGATCGCGAGCGTGATCGATTTCATGCGGACAGGCATTCGCATCGCGATTGAGAGGGGTGATCTGAACTTTGCTTGCTTCGGCATGCATGGATGTGTCACAGGCCTTCTCCTGCGGAACGATCCACTCGACGCAGTGTGGCGCGAGTCGGAGATGGCGCTGGACTTCGCCCGGGAAGCCAAGTACGGCGACGCGGCCCACATGATAGTAAGTCAACAACGCTTTATCGCGACCATGCAGGGCCGGACCGCCACCTTCTCCACTCGCCTGGTACTGGATCCTCAAATTGAAGGCGCGGTTCCTGTCAGGCGACTACGCCGAAGCTCTCGCGGCAGCCGACAAGGCGAAACCGCTGCTTTCGGCCGTAGCCGTCATGATCGAGCTGCTCGACTACTTTTACTATACCGCACTGACGGTGTCGGCGCTCTGTGAGAACGCGTCGGCCGACGAGCAGAGCAGGTGGCGCGAACTCCTGACGGCGCACCGGGAACAACTGCGCGAGTGGGCCAAAAACTATCCACCGACGTTCGCCGACAAGCACGCACTGGTGGCGGCCGAGATCGCCCGCCTTGAAGGACGAGACGCCGACGCCATGCGTCTGTACGAGCAGGCCATTCAGTCGGCTCGCGAGCACGGCTTCGTCCAGAACGAGGGCCTGGCCCATGAGTTGGCCGCGCGGTTCTTCACGGCGCGCGGCTTCGATACGATCGCCCACGCCTGTCTGCGGGAGGCGCGGCGCTGCTATCTTCGCTGGGGCGCGGCCGGAAAGGTACGGCAACTCGAACAGCTTCATCCGCATCTCCGCGACGCACCAGTCCCTGCATCTCCCACCACTACCATTGGCACGCCCGCTGAGCAGCTGGATGTCGGAACGGTGCTCAAGGCCGCGCAGGCGGTGTCGGGCGAGATCGAACTCGGCAAGCTCATCGAGACGCTGCTGCGGATCGCGGTCGAGCATGCCGGCGCCGAGCGTGGCTTGCTCATCCTGTTCCAGAGCGACGAACCACGGACCGTCGCAGAAGCGATGAGCAGCCGCGACCATGTTGAGGTCACGCTGCGCGAGGCGGCCATGTCTCCGGCCGAGCTTCCCGTATCCATGCTCCATTACGTGATGCGGACGCGGCAAAGCGTGATCCTTGATGACGCCTTGGTGCAGAATCCGTTCTCGGCGGACGAGTACATCTGCCGGAAGCTCGCCCGATCGGTCCTCTGCCTCCCCCTGGTGAAGCAGTCCAAGCTGATCGGGGTGCTCTATCTCGAAAACAAGCTGGCGGCGCACGTGTTCACGCCCGCGCGGATCTCGGTGCTGGAACTGCTGGCATCTCAAGCGGCGATTTCGCTGGAGAACGCCCGTCTGTACAGCGATCTTAGGGAACGGGAGGCCAGGATACGCGGCCTAGTCGACTCGAACATCATCGGAATCGTGATCTGGGATGTCCAGGGCCGGATCATCGAAGCCAACCAAGCCTTTCTCGATATTGTCGGATATGCCCGGGAAGATCTCATTTCAGGTCGGCTGCGATGGACAGAGCTGACGCCGGCCGAATGGCGCGATGCCGACGACCAGGCCTTGGCAGAGCTGAAAACGTTTGGAACGGTGCAACCGCGTGAGAAAGAGTATTTCCGCAAAGACGGCAGCCGGGTGCCGATTCTAATCGCCCGCGCGCTTTTCGAGTGGAAACAAGACGAGGGGGTTGCCTTTGTCCTCGACATGACCGACCGCAAGCGGGCAGAAGAGATGCTGCGCGCCAGCGAGCAGCGATATCGGCACCTTTTTGAGCAAATGCCGATCGCCATGTGGCAAGTCGAGGGGCGTGGCATTGCGGACTTGTTCGCTGGCCTGCGAGCCGCCGGCGTGACGGACTTGGGCACCTACTTGGATCAGGATCCGGATTTCCTGCTTCGCTTGATGGATGCTCTCATCGTGGAAGAGGTGAACGAACACGCAATCAAGATGTTTGGCGCGAAGGATCGGAATCAGCTGTTGGGACCTAGTGGATTTTTTTGGCAAAGAAGGCCCGATACGTTCCGACGCGCAATGGAATCCAGGTTCCGCGGACTGCCTACGTTTCAGGAAGAAACGAAGTTTGTCACGCTCGACGGGCGCGAAATCGACGTCCTGTTCACAGCCGCCAGGCTGGAATCGATCGGCGAGCGTGGAATCGGTCTTGGCGGAGCTATCGACATAACAGACCGGATTCGCGCCCGGGAACGGCTTCAGCAAGTGCAGGCAGATTTCGCGCACGCGGCGCGGCTTTCTGTGCTCGGGGAGGTCGCTGCGTCGATCGCGCACGAGGTCAACCAGCCGCTGGCCGCCGTGAGGACCAACGGCGAAACCGGGCTGCGTTGGCTCGATCGATCCGAGCCGAACATCCCGAAAGCGCGCGAATTGATGCAACGTATCCTCAATGATGCCGATCGCGCCGCCGATATCATCGCGCGAATTCGGGCGATGGCAACAGGGCGGGCGCCGCTACAGACTGCACTGGCGCTCCATGACGTGATCGCGGAGTCGATGCTCTTCCTTCGCCATGAGCTCCAATCTAAAGGGGTCTCCGTTTCCCTCGAGTTGGCGCCGGCGCTTCCTCAGGTGACTGGGGACCGCACCCAGCTTAATCAGGTGATCGTGAATCTGGTGATCAATGCCGTGCAGGCGATGGTGCAGTCGGGAACGGGGCGCCGCAGCATTTTCATTCGGACCGTGCTGTCCGATCCCGAAACGGTGTGCTGCGTTGTCGAGGACAGCGGCCCGGGAATAGATCCGACGCATCTCCCCCATCTTTTTGACAGTTTCTTTACGACAAAGGACACCGGCATGGGCATGGGCCTGTCGATCTGCCGATCAATCATTGAAGCGCATGACGGCCAAATTGAAGCCGATAACATGTCCGCTCTGGGCGGAGCACGGTTCAGTTTTGCCTTGCCCGCGAATCGGGCCTTTGCTGGCTGAGACTCCATACGATCGCAGCGTTCGCGCGTCATCGCCTCTGGAGCTCGCAAAGGGCCAAGCACCCCTTCGTTTCCTCCTATACGTTGATATGAGCTGTCTTTCCGGAAGGTGGATAGGCGCATGCGCAAGCGCGCGTAGGATGGGTTTGACGCTGCTTTCGATGAGAACGGCCGCGACGATGACCGGCTCAAATTCGTTCGGTCTTTTGGCCTAGCTCGTCGGGACGTCGTCGCCGGGCGACGCGACGCCGATACCTTGCTTGAAGTACCCTTGAGCGAGGGGACATACATCTTTGCCCGTGAGAGCTCGATGTGCGCCGACTACCGTCAAATCGCGAGATCTCGCCGGGGCGCCCAGACGGCAAGGGAAACCACTTGTATGCCTCCATCTTGCCAACGTTGCAAACACCAGGAGCGACCTTGGAGGCAAACTTCACACCAATGGCTCGCGGGAGCGGAGAGCCATTGATTTTCGCTGATCTTGCGGCTCCCGCAAAGCTCATCCTTCCAGAGATCGAGTGGCGGAAGCGTCCAGTCAGCAAAGATACACGCCCAGATGCAGGACATCGCGTAACGCTCTCCCGATGGACGGTAACGAAGCCCGTCAAGCCATTGGAGCTGGAAGCGAACTATCCCGATGACTCACACCTCATCACATTTCCTCTCGTTCCCAGTTCGGTAGAATTCTTCTTTGCAGGCAGGCAGGTCGCAAACGGCAAAATTCAGATGGATACCGTTTTGATAACGGGACCGGGAGAGCCAAGTCGCACCATTTTCACAAAGACATTCGATTGCGTTCGCATTTATCTGTCCCAATCATTTCTTGCCGAGTGTTTTACGGAAATTTATGGACGTTCGCCCTCGGGTCCAATCGAGCTTTTTGATCCCCATTTCATGGCTGATCCGATTGTCTTTCAATTGGCCAGCCTGTTGGCACAAGTTGATGATGATGGAGGTCCAGCCGGACCGACCTTTGTCGATGGCGTAAGCATCGCGCTGGCTTCTCGCCTTTTCACGCTTAACTCGATGAGGGGTGGAGCTCTTGCATCGAATAAATCCACGCCTCTTCCTAAATGGCGACTAAAACGAGCCTTAGACTATATCGAGGCCAACCTGACCAGGCCGATTTATTTGGCTGAGCTCGGCAATGTCGTCGGCCTGACTCGGATGCACTTTGCTGCCCAATTTCGTGCGGCCACTGGATGTTCTCCCTATAACTACATCCTGCGAAGGAAGGTGGCATATTCACAACGGCTCCTTCTCGACCCGCGGTTGTCGATTGCCGATGTGGCCGCCATGATGGGCTTTAGTTCGCAAGCGCATTTTACGGTCGTCTTCAAGAAGGTTAGCGGAAAGACTCCTGTTCGCTGGCGTCAATCCTATTGCTAACGGCAGCTGGTTTCGAGCGCCGCGGACATCTCAACGCCTTACGCTACGGCGTCGCTATAGAGTGCGTCATGACCGCAACTGACAAATCGAAACGACGTTGCTTTGAAAGAGTTTCAATCGAGGTATTCCGTATAATTCCCGCAACGATGTGCGTCATTTTCATTTTTAGTCGCCAGTTTCAATCAAATAATCCGAGGTCGATTCTGAAAGACGATTGCTTAGCTGGATGCCATTCTCGAATAGCACGAACTCGGCGCAGATTGTGTATTGGTCCCGAATCTGGAGGTCATCATCAAAGGCCTGTAAGGCACCAGTTCTATTCGACAGTGGCATTCAGCGGAACACGGATGTCGTCAAAGCCTTCGTTTGGGCGTGCGGTTCTTCATGCCTTCGCCGCCGCCGGTGAAGTTGAGGTCAGTAGATACGACGCCTGTCTACCTGGGTTGACTGTCAGAAAGCGCGAGTCACCGTTGTTGAGGACGGACTTGAAGAAAGGGGCATAAATGAATATCATGAATGCGCAATCTAAGGCGCCTCTTTCTCCGGACCTGATCTGCTTTGGCCCCTTCCGTCTTTCCGTTACGGAGCGGGTTCTAGAAAGAGGTGGTGTCCGCGTTCGGCTTGGCAGCCGCGCTCTCGACATTCTTATCGCTCTCGTCGAACGCCCGGCCGAAGTGGTCAGCAAGAAGGAGCTATTCGCAAGAGTGTGGCCGGACCTTGTGGTCGATGAGGGCAACCTTCGCTATCACGTTTCGGCGTTGCGCAAGACGCTCGGTGAAGGGCGATCGGGTGGACGATATGTGACCAATGTGTCGGGTCGCGGCTACTGCTTTGTCGCGCCGGTTTCGCGTGCTGCAGCTCAGCCAGCGCCCTTGAGGAATTCGCTTGCACATTCACCCGTCGGGCTGCCCCCAAGTCCGACCGGAATGGTGGGACGCGAAGAAACAGTCCAACTTATCTCGGAAGAGCTGACCGCGCGGCGCTTCTTGACCATCGTCGGTCCGGGCGGGATCGGCAAAACCACCCTCGCCACCGCGGTCGGCCATACCATGCTCGCCGCCTTCGACGGTGCGGTCCATTACGCTGACTTCGGGCCATTGGGCAGCCCGTCTCTCGTTGCCAACAGGGTCGCATCGACCGTGGGCCTGCCGGTCAATTTCGATGACCCGCTTGCTGCGCTACCCGCTTTCCTGCGCGACCGGCGAATGCTGCTGGTGCTCGATAGCTGCGAGCATCTGATTGAGACGATCGCTCCGTTGGCGGAGCGCATTTTCCGGGAGGCGCCCGAGGTCCATATCCTGGCGACGAGCCGGGAACCGCTGCAGGTTGAGGGCGAGCAGGTCCATCGATTGGATCCATTGGCCTTCCCTCCTGATGATGAATCGTTGACGGCTACCTCCGCGCTCACCTTTCCGGCCGTGCAGCTGTTTGTTGAGCGCGCTGCTGCGAAGGGCGGCGGTTTTGAGTTGAATGACGCCGACGCGCCGATCGTCGGCATGGTCTGCCGCAAGCTCGACGGAATTGCCCTTGCGCTCGAACTCGCTGCCGGGCGCGTCGGTGTCTATGGAATCAATGGGATTGCGTCGCTCCTCGATGGCCCATGCAGGTTGCTGTGGCAAGGACGGCGCACGGCGTTACCCCGGCATCAGACGCTATGCGCCATGCTCGACTGGAGCTGCAATCTGCTCCCTGAGTCCGAACGCATGATCCTTCGCAGGCTCTCGGTGTTCGTCGGAGCCTTTTCTCTCGAGGCCGCGCAATTCGTCGTCGCAGGGGACATCCTTGAGAGAGAGCAAGTCGCCGAAGCCATAGCAGGTCTGGTCACGAAATCCCTCGTCGCGGTGGAGACGAACCGCACCGGGACGCTCTATCGGCTGCTCGATACCACGCGCGCTTACGTCCTGGCAAAAATGGTGGACAGCGGCGAAAGAAACACAATCGCGCAACGGCACGCAGTCTACTATCGCGAATTCCTTGAGCGTATCGAAATTGCCTCCCTTACTGGCTCCAAAAGCAATGGGGCCATCGAAACCTGGAGGCACGTAAGCAATGTGCGCGCCGCCTTGGAATGGAGCTTCTCAGAGCAGGGAGACAAGCAGCTCGGCATCGCGCTGGCGGCAGCGTCAGCTCCGCTCTTTCTTGAATTGTCGCTTTTGACGGAGTGTCGTTTCTGGATGGAACGCGCGATCGCCGAACACGGTGGCCAAGGCGATCGTCGTGAAATGGAACTGCAAGAAGCGTTTGCTGTTTCGCTCATGTTCCTAGAAGGAAATGTTGAGGAAGTCTACACTGCCCTTACGAAGGCGCTCTCACTCGCACAGGTTCTGAATTTGCCATATCATCAGACGCGGCTATTCACTGCCCAGCATACTTTCCTGATGCACATTGGAAATTTCCCGGGGGCTGCGGCTGTGGCTGAGCAAAATGAAGCCGTCGCGAAGAGGACAGCTAATCCAACTACCATGATGATAGCTAATTGGATGCTGGGGGTTTCCCATCATGCTCTGGGCGATCAGGTCAGGGCGCAGCGGTATTGCGAAACGGCGCTGAAGCCGGAAGCCATGCTGAATTCAAGCCTGATTTGTTCTGGATATGATCAGCGTATTCGTGCTCTGATCGCCTTAGCTCGTTCACTTTGGCTGCAAGGCTATGCCGACCGCGCCGTAACGGTTGCAACGCAGGCACTCCACCGGGCAAACGCGCTCGACCATCCTGTCTCCCTTTGTGTTTGTTGGATCTCCACGGCGACCGTTTTTCTCTGGACAGGCGATTGGTCTGAAGCGGACAGGATTATCGACAGGTTGATCGCATACACGGAGAAGTACTCCTTGCGATCTCATCATGCCATTAGTCTTGGCTTGAAGGGAGAGCTCTCGCTCTGGCAGGGCGATACGGAAGCTGGCCTGCGGCAATTGAATGCCTCTCTTGACGCTTTAGAGGCAAACTATGACGCCCGTATTTACGAGCGATTTAGCGATAGGTCTGGCAAGGGCAGGGCGCCCTGACGAGGCTGACGCTGCCATCAACAGGGCGATGGCTTGTGGTGAACCAACGCGTCCCCACTTTTATCTCCCCGAGATCATGCGCATTAAAGGAGAACTCCTCGCGTCCGGACTGCATTCGTACGAGGCTGAGAATTGGTTCTCACGCTCAGTAGGTCTTGCGCGGGACCAATCGGCCCTGGCATGGGAGCTGCGCGCGACAACGAGCTTGGCTCATTTGCGGGCTCGCCAAGGCCGGGCTGACGAGGCAGCGCGCGTCCTGCGATCGGTACATGACCGATTCACCGAGGGATTCGACACTTTTGATTCAAGGGCCGCAAAATGTCTTTTGGATATGTTGAAAGAGGATTGTCTGGTAGCGGTTCAGATGGATTGCATGCCAGCTAGAGGCAGTTAGCCATCGCCGACGATCAACCGGCACTTGCTCAACGGGGGACGATCACCCGCAAAATAGGGTCGCGTTCTGCTCGCCACGTACATATCAAACTGCCGCCACTGAGGGCCAACTCGGAACAGTGCTCCAACTCGTACCGAGTTTCAGAATTGAGTGCGAAGCGACTCGAATTCAGCGCGGCAGGTCTCGCTGAAATTGCGGAGAAGATCGATTGACCCGCTGTTCGCCATCTCCCGCAATTCCAGAAAGGTCTTGTTGGGCTCCAGATACGTATCGATGATCGTTCGCGCGACGAACTCGGCACTTTCGACCAACTTTGGCGAGGACAGGATACGCATTCTGCCGACCCTGACATAAAGTTCGACCAGTGCTGGTATGTCTGCTTTGTCGCACTGGAGTGCGTCGATATAGCATTTCGAAGCCGCCTCGATAAATTCCCTGTAGAGTTCTTGCCGCCGCAGTTTGTCCTGCGCGCGCCACTGCGCCCTTGCCTGTGCGTGTTGAGTCAACCACGACGCGAGGACAGATGTAAGTCCGCCTGTGATGGCTCCCGCGAGTGCCGCAAGGGCGGAAATTATCGATGCGTTCATGAAGCTATCACGATCCTGGCAGCGTGCTCTCTGACATCATGGGATCGGCAGGAGCGTTGCCCGCGCCTGTGCTCGGACTCTCTATATCTACTTGTTGCGCGCGGAAGTTCAGGCAGAGAAAGCTGAATCTAACAAATTCTAACAAAGTTTTACGTGCCGGGACCCAGCTTCCCTGCAATCATCGACTCGGGACGCACGCAATCCTCCTAGCTGACTACGGCGCTTCTCGCGGGACTTCAAGGGAACTGCGCTTCCTGAGCTCGCTAGTGACTTCATTTGGAGATCAGACACATGGCAACCCAGAAACCAGCTGGTCGTGTTACGGACATCCTGTACTCGGTCGGCGTTCGTCGCATCGATGGTGTCGTCGGCGACAGCCTGAGCGGGATAACCCAGGGCTGGGTTAGCTTTTAGTCCTTGTCGCGGTGAGAAAGAGGCGAAATGCACCTTGTGAGACTATCGGTCAGGCTGCTGACGACGGCCGCAATCGCGATCAGTTTGAATGCGACAGCGCAGGCGCAGTCAGCGCCAAGCGAGCCCCCCGCCGTCGGCGTGATAACGACCACAACGCGGCCGATCACTGAGACCAGCGAATTTCTCGGCCGCATCGAAGCCACCAACCGCGTCGATATCGTCGCGCGCGTGACTGCATTCATGGACAAGCGGGTTTTCAGGGAAGGCGCCGAGGTCAAGACTGGCGATCTTCTCTACCAACTTGAACGCGGTCCATTCGAGGCCGATCTTGCTACCAAGCAGGCGCAGGTGGCGCAGCTGCAGGCGACGCTGGAGAATGCCAAGCTGACCACCGAGCGCGCGCGGACGCTGCTCGGTGGGCCGGCCGGGATGCAATCGACCTATGACGCCGCAATCTCCAACCAGCGCAGTCTCGAGGCACAGGTGCTGGCTGCGCAAGCGCAGGTGAAATTCTCGCAAATCAATCTCGACTACACCGAGATCCATTCGCCTATCGACGGGATGATCGGCCGCACGGCGGTGACGGACGGCAATGTGGTCAGTCCGAGTTCCGGGGTGCTCACCACCATCGTTAGCCAGGATCCGATGTATGTGACTT
>WNFD01003622.1_pt1 | contig 15522 bp, 17 predicted proteins | sample 5400491 | NCBI WGS metagenome assembly WNFD01 (sample SAMN13153343, study PRJNA577476) | soil metagenome | isolation source: 120 cm saprolite under Douglas fir tree site 2 hole 2 replicate 2 | place: USA:California | collected 2015-04-18 | reverse complement strand
CGGATCGTTACCATCAGCCCGCCCCGGCGCGCGTACCGGCCGCCCCGGCCCCAGCGCCGCACCTGCCAGCGGCAAAGAACTCACCGCCACCCGTCAACCAGCCACTCAGCAGCGCAAACGAGGATGAAACAAGCTCAGTACCTCGAGGAGATAATCGAGCTGGTCCGGGCGGGCGTGCAGGTCGTCGACAGCGACAACGGCGCTGACCTGGCTCAGCAGCTGAGCGCACTCCTGCGGCGTCAGCTTAACCGGCCGATCGCTGACATAGAGCTCGGCCACCAGGTCCTGCAGCAGGTCCCCCATGCGATCCCCGGCCGCCCGCAGATTGATGTAGCAGGGGGCAAGACCGCGTTCCGCCGCGGTAGCTGCAATATATCGCAGGAGCGTCGTTTTGCCGTATCCGCAGGCCGCATGGAATCCGGCAGGCCGCCCGTCCTCGATAGCTGCCAACGCGTCAGCTGCCTCCCACTCCCGGCCGAGCATCAGAGGCTTCTGGAGCGCCGCTTGCCGGCGGGGGTGGAGCAGGTCAACCGCGCCTTGCCGAATACTGATCCGCTGGATGCGAGCACCCGCGTCGTTGATGATCTCGGCCTGCAGGTTGCCGTAAAGGATGGTGCTCATGAGCCACGGCCAACCGGCTGCTCACCTGCCGCGCTCCCCGCCTCGGCGTCGATCAGGGCAGCGATGGCCGGGTCACGGCGCAGCCTGTCCAGGCAGCGGCGGCGGCTGGGTCCTATGCTCCCGACTGAAATACCCAGCCTGCCGCTGATCTCGGCGTACGGCGTGGGAGAGTCAGCGATAAGCAGAGCAAGCAGTCGCTGGCAGCCGGGGGGCAGGCGGGTGAACGCCTCGCGCAGCGTGGCGTTGCGTTCGGCCACGAGCAGCTCATGGTCGGCTGTCTCGGTCAGCTGGTCTGGAACGTTCTCGAAGTCGAGCACCTGCCCGGCCGCGGAGTGCTGACATGTAGCGCGCCGGACCCGGGAGCATTCATGCCGGGTGGTGGTGCTGAGCCAGCCAGGTAGCGCGGCCGGATCGCGGAGGCTGTCCATCTGGTCCACCAGGCGCACCCAGACGGCCTGACCGACATCCTCGGCGTCGGCCTCGCTCAGCCGGTAGCGGCGGCAGATTGACCAGATCAGCGGGGAATAGCGTTCGACGAGCGCGTCCCACGCTTGCTGATCAGCCTTCCTGGCGCCGGTCACCAGGTCGGTGACCTGCGGATTATCGGACATCGGATCACCCTCCTTCCTGTTTGTGGTGGCGCCTGCGTGATGTTGGCTGCCGCAGCGGTCATGATCCTTTTCTCCTTTTCCGGGCCAAGCTGCCGGCCTGGGAGGCAATTGAGCTGTTTCGCATCGGCCAGCTTCAGTCGTCATATGGCTGATCATGACCGGAGGCGCTGCAGCACTCGCTGCACTGCCCGCTGCACTTGTCGCGCCAGTTCTCGGCGAGAAAAGAAGTACCTGAGCAGCCTGCTTTGGAGTTAAGTTTTATTTGGAGTCCCGCTGCGCAGCGGGAGGGGATATGAATGATCCGGTCGTGCTTGCACGATTCGGCCTACTGGGCCCGCTTCGGGTCTGGCGGGGCGAGACCGCCGTAGATCTTGGGCCGCTTCAGCAGCGGGTGGTTTTGGCGGTGCTGGCGCTGCAAGCGGGTCGGCCGGTGAGCCGACAGCACATGATCGATGCGGTGTGGGGTGAGACGCCGCCCAGGAATGCCGTGAATCTGGTGCAGCGGCACGTTTCCGGGCTGCGCCGTGTGCTTGAGCCCGATCGGCTCGGCCACGTACCGTCCGGCGTGCTGGCTTGGACCGATGCCGGCTATCTGCTGACTTTGCCGCCTGGCGCCCTGGATCTGGATATATACGAGCGCGAGGTGGGCCGTGCGAGGGCTGCGCGGACAGCGGGTCACCTCGGGGAGGCCGCCGAGGCGCTGCGTGCTGCGTTGCGGCTCTGGCGCGGACCGGTCTGCGACGGTTTGTACAGCCCGTTCCTGGACGCACAGCGCGACCGGCTCGCCGAATCCCGCATCAGCGTCCTCGAGGAACGCATCGAGCTTGAGCTCGCGATCGACGATCACGCCGACCCGATCGCGGAACTGCGGGATCTCGTCGCCGAGCATCCGTTGCGGGAGCGGTTGCGCGGTCTGCTCATGCTGGCGCTGTACCGGGCCGGCCGTCAGGCAGACGCGCTGGCTGCCTTCCGAGATGCGCGGCGTCATCTGCGCGAAGAACTCGGTGTCGAGCCCGGGGCGCCGCTGCAGCGGCTGCATCAGCAGATCCTGGCCGCCGATCCGAAGCTGTCCGCCACGGCAGCCGCCGAGGTCACCACCGGCGCCGGCGCAACGACCGGCCCGCAGCGGCCGTTGCCGGCCCAGCTGCCGCATCGGATTCCGGATTTCACCGGACGCGACGCCGAACTCGACCGACTGGACGTGCTACTGGCTCATGACCGCGGCGACACCGGGACGACCGTGGTCATCGCGGCCATTGCAGGAACCGCCGGAGTCGGCAAGACCGCCCTGGCGGTGCATTGGGCTCACCGGGTCAGGGACCGATTTCCGGATGGGCAGCTGTACGTGAACCTGCGGGGCTTCGACCCGACCGGTGCTGCCATGAAACCGGCCGAGGCGATCAGGTGGTTTCTTGACGCGTTCGGGGTCATCCCGCAGCAGATCCCGGCGAGCCTCGAGGCCCAGACGGCCCTCTATCGCAGCTTGCTCAGTGGGCGGCGAGTGCTGGTCCTGCTGGACAACGCCGCAGATGAAGACCAGGTGAGACCGCTGCTACCCGGTTCGCCGGGATGCCTGGTCATAGTGACGAGCCGCAACGAGCTGCCCGGCCTCATTGTCACCGAGGGTGCGTATCCAGTGGTCGTGGATCTGCTGAGCACCCAGGAGGCGCGGCAGCTGCTTTCCCGGCGCATCGGCGAGAGCCCGGTACTGGCCGAAACGCAAGCAGTCGACAACATCATTGCGCTGTGCGCCCGGCTGCCCCTGGCGCTGATGCTCGTGGCGGCGCGTGCCGCTACCCATCCGGGGTTCCGCCTCGCTGCGCTCGCCGCCGAGCTGCGCGGCGCCGGGGGTTCGCTGGACGCGTTCGACGGCGAGGATCAGTCCACTAATGTGCGGGCCGTATTCTCCTGGTCCTACCAGCGGCTCAGCGTTCCCGGCCGTAGCCTGTTCAGGCTGCTGGGGCTTCATTTCGGACCAGACATCGCCACGCCAGCCGTTGTCAGCCTGGCCGGGCTGCCCAGAGGACAGGTCCGGCCCGCGCTGGCCGAGCTGGCACGGGCTCATCTCGTGACCGAGCGAATTCCGGGCCGGTTCGCATTTCACGACTTGCTTCGCGCGTACGCCACCGAAATGGCCTACACCCACGACCCCGAGGACTACCGCTATGCGGCCACGCAGCGGATGCTTGCTCACTATCTGCACACCGCCGGCCGCGCCGATGAACTGCTCAACCGGCTCCGTGACCGGCCGTTTACGCTGGCCGCCAGCGGACCCGGGGTAACACCGGAAATCCTCGCTGACCAGAAGCAGGCGCTGGCCTGGTTTGAGTCGGAGTTTGCCGTGCTACTCGCCGCCCTTCGGCAGGCGACCGGATTCGACACCCATATCTGGCAGCTGGCCTGGGTCCTGGTGTCATTTTTCGAATACCAAGGCCACTGGCGCGACTGGAGGGACAGCCAGATCACCGCGCTGGACGCCAGCCGGCGGCTATCGGACAAGCTGGCCCAAGCACACTCCCACCTCCTCCTGGCCAGCGTGTCCATCCAGCTGAGCAGCTACGACCACGCGGACACCCACCTCCAGCAGGCCCTCGACCTGTTCACGGAACTGGGTGACAATACCGGCCAAGCCGAGACCCAGCACAACTTCGCATGGATGCTCGAGCGACAGGGCCGCTACCGGGAGGCGGTACCCCACGAACAGCAGGCACTCGCCTTGTACCAAGCGGCAGGCCACCGCACCGGGGCCGCGAGGGCGCTCAATGGGATGGGCTGGTTTCACGCTCAGCTCGGCGACCACCAGAAAGCCCTCATCTGCTGCCAGGAGGCTCTCGACCTGCAGCGCGAGATCGGTGACCACTTCGGCGAGGCCACGACGTACGACAGCCTGGGCTATATCCACCGCCATCTCGGCCATCAAAGGGAAGCCACAACCTGTTACGAAAAATCCGCCGACCTGTACGGTGAGCTCGGCGACCGTTACAACGAAGCTGACACTCTCAGCTCCCTCGGCGACGCCCACCAGGCCTTTGGTGATGCCGCGTCCGCCTGGATCGCCTGGCAACGCGCATTGATAATTCTTGAACAGCTCGGCCACCCCCACGCCGACAAGATCCGCGCCAGAATGCGCGAACACCATGAATACGTCGCACCGAGCCTGCTCACTAGCCGCCTTCAGGACGAGGCGGTTGCTGCCGATCTCCACCTATACAAAGAGTTGGGTGACGACCTAAGCTAGGAACACGTAGCCGAACCTTGACGGGCCCTAACCAACCTTGGCGCTATCGCCAGCCCTCCGCTTACCACCAGTAAGCACCCCTCCACTCGAGATCTCCGCCGAAAAGGCACCGCTACAACGAGGCCCACGCGGGGCGAACAAGTGTTACAGACGGAGGTCCCTATGGCCGATTTGGAGTTCAACCTACAAGACATTACTAATCTCGCCCAGAAGCTGCGCGCGCTCCAGCAGTCCTTGAGCCAACAAGAACACATGCTGTTGCTGGCCATCTTCGCGGCAGCTGCGGACCGCACTGAGGTTTCCGATCCGATGGCCGGCACAGTGACGTTGCCGGTGCCTGAAATCTGGGGCGATACAGCGGGGGCCGGCGGTTCGCAAGCGACGCTCGGAGATCTTCAGCAACAGCTTCTTAACGCCTACCTTCCCGGCAACTACTTCGAGTCCGTAGCTGGCGGTAACAAGAAAATCGTAGGGATGCGCTAACCTGCGGGTCTAGACGGCGACAATCCCGCCGCTGCCCAGGACGACCGGCATTAAGGTTAGTTTCCCTCTACCCGGAAGGCGTGCTGACATGCCAACCGAAGCAACATTAGACGAGCGCTCGGCGCTGCGCGTGGTCCTGGTTTCCATGCCGTTCATGGATCCGCACCGTCCGTCAATCCAGCTCGGTCTCCTCAAATCGCTCACGGCGAGATGCGGTTTCCCGGTCCGTACGCTGCATGCGAACCTGGACTTCGCGGTGCGGATCGGCATGGACTACTACGAACTCCTCTGCCAGCATCGTGGTCCGATGGTAGGCGAGTGGCTGTTCTCCCTTGCTGCCTTCCCGGGCACCGCACCGGATCCGGATGCGCATATGATCGACGATCTCGCCGATGAATTGTCATATCTCGGCGCATCAAGGGAAGAGCTGCGGGAAAAGCTTCTCCGGATACGCAATATTGATGTCCCAGCCTACCTGGATGCACTCGTCGACACGTTTTCGCAGGAAGACGCAGTTATAGGTTTCACCTCGACATTCCAGCAGAACGCCTCATCGTTCGCGCTGGCTCGGCGCCTGAAACAACGCCAGCCAGGCATCGTGACAGTATTCGGCGGCGCTAACTTTGATAGCGAAATGGGCCCCGAACTTGTCCGCAGCGTCGACTGCATCGACTTCGCTGTCATCGGTGAAGGCGATGAGACCTTCCCGCGCCTGCTCGGCGCCCTCGCCGCCGGGGCTGACCTGGACGCCGTTCCCGGCCTCGCCCGTCGCCTCGATGGGCAGGTCAAGGTAACGCCGCATAGGTCCGCGAGTGCCCGGCTCGACGACTTGCCCGCGCCGGACTATGACGAATACTTTCAGCACGCAGAGGACCTAGGCATCCTCCCCCGCGTCGGGCACCGCAGCGTCTGGCTTCCCATCGAGACAGCCCGGGGATGCTGGTGGGGAGCAAAGCACCATTGCACGTTCTGCGGGCTTAACGGAACGGCAATGTCGTTCAGGTCCAAGTCGCCAGAGCGAGTGCTGGACGAACTCACCCATCAGGCAAAGCGTTACCGCAGCTTCCGTTTCGAAGCGGTCGACAACATCATGGACACCACGTACCTCACCAAGCTGTTTCCCGTGCTCGTCCAAAATGAGACGGGTTACGAAATCTTCTATGAGGTCAAGGCAAGCCTGAGACGGGAGCAGCTAAAACTGCTGGCGCAGGCCGGCGTCACTCAACTGCAGCCTGGCATCGAGTCGCTGAGTTCCAACGTGCTGCGCCTCATGCGCAAGGGCGTCCGTGCCATCCAGAACGTCAACCTCCTGCGCTGGGCCCATTATTATGACATAGACGCTGAGTGGAATCTCCTTTGGGGCTTTCCTGGCGAGACCGAACAGGACTATGCCGAACAGGCAACGGTCATACCGCACCTACTTCATCTACGGCCACCCTCAAGCGCGAACCGCATCTGGCTGGAGCGGTTCAGTCCTCTTTTCACCGAGCGTGACACATTCCAGCTCCGCTACCGGACGCCGGAACGCAGCTATCAATACATTTATCCTGGGTATGTAGATCTCGAGCGTATTGCCTATTTCTTTGACTATGAACTCGACGGAGGATTGCCCGACAGCGTGTACGAAGGCGTGCGTCTCGCCGCGGCGGATTGGTCCCGCGCCTGGCAGGCAGACACACCGCCCGTGCTGAAGTACTGGTCCGCGCCGCACTTCATCCAGATATACGACGAAAGAAAGCACGGGCAGGGAGGCACTTATACGTTCGAAGACACGCTCGCCGACTTGTACCTAGCATGCAGTAACCGGCCTACCACCGCAGCCGCGGTCCGACGAGGAATGGGCCTGAACCTGCCCGTCGAAGCTATCCAGGAGGTGTTTGAAGAGTTTCAGAAGCGTGGCCTGATGTTCCTCGATGGACAGTTCGCTCTCGCGCTTGCCCTGCCCTCAGTCAAGACGCGGTGACGCTCAGCCCGTAGGCCATGCCTTATAAATCTCCTGAATCCTTGTAGACGGCCTGAATGTTGTGCCGATTGGTGTCGTCGCCACCGAATACGGTATCGCGGTCAGCCCGCGGGTTAGTGCCCGGAGTCGCGTCCGCAGTAACGAAAAGGCCGTCGGACGTTTGCTGGTGCCATTTTCTGTCCACCGGGTCGATCCACGAGATGTAGCAGCCTGGAGGCACCTGCTGCGGCAACGGCCCAGTCAAGGTGTCGCGGAAGTCGACCGGGCGCTTTGCGTTCGGATCGTAGAAGGACGGGAGTATGAAGTCAGAGACCTGCACGCCATCGATGGGATAGCTGGAAACCTCGCAGGGATCGCCCACCTCGACAAGGTAGAAGACCTGCCGACCGCCCTTCTCCGGGTTGACGTCAGCGGCCGGCGTGAAGCGGTTGCCCCACGGGTCAACCAGCATCTCGAGCAGTTCATGACTGATCGCGATGCTCAGCCGCGGGCCGTTGACCGCTTCGGCATACGGCTGCCCCTGTGCATCGAGATGCACACCACCAGCGCCGGGCAGGGAGTCGACGACCTTAATGGGCCACGTGTCCGGCGGGATGGTGGCTCCGACGGCGAGAGCGGCGATATCTGCCCGCATGCCCCAGGTCGATGCGAGGTCGTTGTCTACCTGCTTCTGGAGAGCGGCCGCGATTTGCGGCAGTTCGTCGGGCGGCACGACAGCACCAGTTGTCTGATCGATTAGGGCGACTTTCCAGGAGTTCATCTCGTGTCCCCAGACTTTCAGTCTGCGGGCCGACGCCGAGGGCGGCCCGATCCACTATGAAGCTGAAAGTGGCCTTCCCAGGGTTCCTGTGACCGGCCAGTAGCGTCCTCGACCCAACCGGCTCTCGGTGCTGTTCTCGGCGAACCCACATTTAGGCCGTTTCCCGGGAGCCGACTGACAGTCATATGAGCAAAGCTAGCGGATACTTGCTGTGATTTCATCTTAATGTCTAAATTAAATTAAAGATATTAAACTAAACTAGTGTTGCCAGCGGAAATGTATACGATGTGATGAGCGATACCATGGAGCAGGTCTATGCTCTTGCGCTGGTGATGTGCGAGTGTGACTAGGAGCGGCTGGCCCGCTTGCCGGGCGCGTCGGCATGGTGCGGACAGTGCTGCTGCTTATGCCGGTCGGCGCATAAGTATGTGCATAGGCAACGCGCTCATTTCGGCATGACCGGACGACTCGACTGTCCCGTGCTGGTCGGTGTCGGCTGCTCATACGCCAGTGCTCAGATCGTCGGGTTCTGCGCGCATCGTTTTGCCGGGAGTCGTGCGTCGTGATATCGGAGGCGGCAAGCATGCCCGGTCAGAGTCCGCTCTGCGATCAGTGTCAGTTGCAGATGTGCCGGCGCGTCGGCGCCGCGCGTGTCCACGGCGCCTTCCTGGCCGCTTGAGGCGGGGTTGGCGTTCCCGGCATCCCTGTCCCTGCCGGCAGGCGCGCCGTGACCCCGGCGTACCTCGCCGTGAAATGGTTTTCGCTGTTTCGGGTGCGCGGTTGCGGGCGCTTGGGCTGCTAACGTCAGCGAGCCCGGCTTGAACATGTTTTCCTCAGCTGGGTGGCATGTCTGGCCGCTGACGTGGCTGGCCTGGATGGCCTCGTCCGCCGGCCGGGCACTGTGGCGCCGGGGGCGGACCCGGTGGATCATGGTGGCAGGTCACGCAATTCGGGGATCTGCCTGGGGAGTGCGCTATGACCACGCCGAAGACCCCGGTGGTGTTCATTCACGGCTTGTGGCTGCACGCCACCAGCTGGCGGCCGTGGATCGGCCTGTTCGGGGAGGCGGGCTACGAAGCGACGGCGCCGGGGTGGCCGGGCGTGGCCGGTACCGTGGCGGAGGCCCGGCAGCACCCGGAGCGGCAAGCGGGCAAGGGGCATCGCCGGTGCCGTCGGGCACTACGCCCGGATCGCCGGCGCGACCAGGCCGGTCGTGATCGGGCATTCGTCCGGCGGCCTGGTCGCCCAGAGCCTGCCCGGCCAGGACCCGGCCGCCGCGGCGGTGGCGATCGATCCCGCGCCGGTCAAGGGCGTGCTGGTGCTCCCGCCGGCGCAGCTGCGTGCCGCCTTCCCCGTGCTGGGCAATCCGGCGAACAGGAAGCGGTCGGTCTCCTTGACCGTGGCGCAATTCCGCTACGCGTCCGGCAACGCGCTGTCCGGGGCCGAGTCGGCGCAGCCGCATGACACGTGGACCATCCCGGCGCCCGGCCGTCCGCTGTTCGAGGCGGCGTTCGCTAACCTCACCCCGCATTCCCCGGCGACGGTGAACACGAGGAATTCCGCCCGCGGGCCGCTGCTGCTGATCTGCGGCCAGAAGGACCACACGGTCCCCGGCTCGGTCACGCACGCGACCTTCAGCCAGTACCGCCACTCCACGGCGGTCACCGACCTGAGACGGCTCGCCGGGCGCGGTCACTCGCTCACCAGCGACAGCGGGTGGCGCGACGTCGCCGGCACCGCCCTGAACTGGCTGACCGCCCACCAGCTGCAGGCCCCGCCACCTGCCGCAGCCCGGCAGGTCCGGGCAGAAAATCCTGGCGTCACGCCAGCCAGCGCTCACGCCGCGGCCTGAGGATGCACCGGCCGATGGCAGGGCTGGAGCACCGGGACCTTCGGCGGCCAGCAGCGCGAGCCGTCGCTAGCTGAGCTCAGCTGCCCGGCGGCGGGCGATCCCAGTGGTGCCTGCTGACCGCCATGCCAGCACAGACCAGCGGGAAAGCCCTGACAAGACCGAGCCGGCCCTGGCTGCCGAACCGATCGAAAAAGCCGGCGCCACCGAGCCGGCCGAGCCAATCCAGAGGATCGAACCCGCAGAGCCGATGAACAAGATCGAACCCCGCAGAGCCGATGGACACGATCGACCCGCTCGATCCGATGCTCAGCAGCGAGCCGGCGGAGCCGCCCGGACGCGGTGAGCCATCTGCGGTCTCCATGAGGGCATTCTCGCAGCCATAGCCGATCACCTGCACATCAAGCATGACCAGATGGTGTGAGACTGGCGCCTGTGCTGCAAGGATTCAGGCACGCGATGAGCCGCCGCTGACCGGCAGTTCGCAGAAGGGATTCACCAGATCGTGATCGCGCTGGGCAGCACTGTGCACATCTTCGCCCGCCCGCACCGGCGGCAGGAACTGGCCTGGTGCTTTGATACCGTGCCCGGCTGCGGGCCAGTGCTCACCGTCGAGCACCCCGGGATGGAGCAGCCGGTGCTCCTGGTCAGGTTTCCCGGCGGAGGACACCTCAGCATCGAGTTCACCAACCAGGCACCCGATGACGATCAGCCCCGGCTGGGAGCACGGCCCGAGCTGCCGGCGGACGACCCGGCCACCGTGCCGCGCGCCGCGCTGAACGCAGGCCTGACCCAGGTCGAGCACCCCGGCCACCCGTACTACTTCATGGCACCGGGCGGCCAGGTCTTCACCATCGCGCCAACGAGCTGAACGCGGCAAATGAGCGCAGCCGGTGGCGCGGCGGTTCACGACTAGATAGGCCATCGCCGATCGGCGCTGACGGACCGTGGCGTGAACTCGTTACCCTGCCGGATGCCCAGGCAGCAGCGGACGCATGAAGGTCCGTTCGTACCGGAGCACGCAGCCGCTCTCGTCGCGGATGTGATCGGCGTCGATGAAATCAGGATCCGCGCCGAACAGCGCGCGGTACTCCTCGTAGGCGGCGAGGCTGGGAAAGCTGAACAAGGCCAGTGCCCTGTCGCTGGCGCCTTCGGCCGGCAGGAAGTAGCCGTGGTGGATGCCGCCATGCATGTTAACCAGTTCCATCCACCTGCGGCCAAAGCGTTCGAAGGCCTGGATCTTGGTCGGATCGATAACGTACTCGACGACGCAAGTGATCACGCCTCAGCCTAGCCCGCTCGCTCATGCATGAGAGACCGTCTCCGCAGAGACGCCGCACGCAATTGCGTAGCGTTTCCGCGGAAACGCCGGGACCTGAGCCCGGCACCGCGCGGCAGCAGTGGAACAGCGGAAAGCGATGCGCCGACCAGGATGAACTCGTGGTCAGGCTGGACCGCATGAGAATCCTCGCCGATGCGGTCCGGCATCCCTGAACGACTGCCTATACGAGCAAGCGACACCCGGCAAGCCAGCGCTAAATTGTTCCGTGACAGATAGCTCGGCCCGCCATGGCGACTGACCTGGGCGGGCCTGTTTGGCCCGCAATGAGGCCCTTCTCGAAACGGAACCGGCGAACGGCTCCACGTCCTCAGAACGCTCACCCAGGCACGCCGCCAGCGAGTCAGGCCGGCCATTCCCGCCCGCCAGCCGGTACTCCAGCTCGAACCAGAGCTCCGCGCTCCCGCCGCCCACCGCGGCAACCGCACCAGCCACATGCACCACCCGAGACTGGCGAACAAGACCTGGGCCGACCATAGCGTCAAAACAGGCACTAGCGCCCGAACTCCAGCGGCTCGCCGGTCTCCACGAGGCTCTTCAGGCTTGACAGCAGCATCGGCCAGCCAGGCGCGACTACCTTGAGGTACGAGCTGTCCGGCGCGAGGTGTCTATGCACCAGGCTCAGCCGGGTGACGTCACCCATCGCGGTGAGCTCGAAGGAGACAACGGACGGGTGCCCGCCGTTGGCCGCGAGGTGATCCGTCTGGAGCCACTCGCAGGCCAGCCGCTGCCCCGCTGCTGATTGCGAGCTCGGTTCCTCCTCGCCTGCCCGGCCGGGAAACTGCTGGCGTGCATCCCAATCGGCGTAGAACGACATGCCGAAGCGCTCGGACGGCACTTTCCCGGGATCGGTCAGAACTGCCCATACCCGCTCGGGCGTGGAGCGCAAGTAGATGTCGAAATTCAGGCTTGTCATCGTGATGCCGCCTCGCCCTTGTGCTTGCCGACCGGTGTATGGACGGGCCGGGCGGTGGGCCGGCCGGTCGCGTGGCTGGCCGGCTCGACGTGCGGGCCGGCCCGGGGGCGGGGTGCGGTCGCGCAGTAGGCGGCCACCTGGCCAGCGCCGCCGGCCGCGGCGGCCAGCTTCCGGAACGCCACGGCCTGCTGGGTGGCGGAGCCGTGTACCTCGGCGCGTGAATAAGCGGAGCACAGGCCATGAGCCGCGGGACCGGCGGGGTTCGGCCCAACCGGCACACCGGCGCGGCGGGTTGCATGCGGGCTCGGGCTTGCGCTCGCGGCAGGAGCAGCAATTGCATTGTGGGCGAACTTCTGGAGAGCGGCTGGCAGCACGCCGGCGTACGCGGCGGCGATGCTGCTGCCAAGGACCGCGGCCACCACCGCCCCCACGAGCTTGACGCTGAGCAGGGTACGAAGCAAGGCAGGCCTCCGCGGGCGTGATCGGTGAGACCCATCCGGCATGCTGCCCGCCCTGCGAAACTCTGCCAGGGCCTGGTCCAGCCGGGCCAGATCGCCGCCGGATGGCGCCGCCCGCAGCGCGGCGAGCATCTCCGCGACCGGTCGCAGCGTGGCGGGGGTCTCTTCTGGTCCCAGGTCTCGCGCCAGAAGAGCATCCAGGGCGCCGTCCCCTATCTCGGGGACGTCCATCCTGGATCGCCAGAGAAAGCTCAGCATGTCATCGTGCGGAACGCCGGGGTCCGTCATAGCGTTACACCCGCCTGGGCCAGGATTGCGGCAAGCCGCCGGAGGCCCCGATGAGCAGCCACCCTGACCGCGCCGGGGCTGCGGCCCAGCAGCTCCGCCACGGCCTCGGTGTCCAGCCCCGCGACCACGCGCAACATGATCACCTCGGCCTGAAGCGGCGGCAGGGCCGATACCAGCGTGATCGCCCGCCGGGTGGCCAGGTTCTGCATCGCGAGGTCCTCGGCATCCGGCGCGCTCGGCACCTGACCCGGCCCCAGGTCCTCCAGAGGGGAAGTCGGCCGCCGCGACCGGCGCCGGGTCTCGTCGATGGCGCGCCGGCGCGCAACCGTGAACAGCCAGGCCCGCCAGTCCGCTTCGTTTCCGCGGAACCTGGCCAGCCCGCGCACCACCTGAAGCCAGGCCTCGGCCGCGATGTCCTCCGCGGCATCCGGAGCGATCACCCGCAGGTAACGCAGCAAGGTCGGGTTGGCATCACGCCACAGCACAGTGAAGGCCGCTTCGCTACCCGACTGGGCGGCCCTCAGCACGGCCGCAAACTCATCGCCAACCACAGAGCCGAGTATCGGCACGCTTGCCCCTTCTCGCAGCAAATCCGTCGCCTTCGTCGGCAGCCGATCGCCGACGGCACGAGCCTGAGCATGCCGCCAGCTGCAGGCGCCGATACCGGAACTGCCGGGAAGAGGGGAACGGCGTGGCGAGCCGCGCTACCAAGATCTACACCCGCCAGCCGTGGGCCAGAACGTCACCGAGGGAGTTCACATCGGCGCATCCGGCGCGCCCGCGGCCAGATCCCAGTCACGTTCCGTGACGATACTCGCCATCTCCGGCCAGCTGCGCACGTAACGCACGGAAGCACGCGGACGTTCTGCATACATGCGCCCGATCTTTACGGCACCGAGACCGGTGAGCCGCATGCCGGACTGGCTGCGGCTGCTCTCCGGCCGAGCTGATCTTCGGGCCGCTGAAACAGGTGCCGGCACGACGATGGGTCACTGCGGGTACCGCTTAGGGAGAGCGCGATGTGCGGACGGCATGCCTCGCCGAGACCTCCCGGTACCGACCTGTTGATGGCCGTGGTCATTCTCGCGTTGCTGGCACTCCTGGCGGCGGTAGTCATCCCCGCCCTGGCCGGCGGGTGACGGGCCGACCGCGCAGGGGAACAACGAGCAGGGGAACAACACCGGTGAACATCGGCACCCAGGGCGGGGCCTGGCCCGGGGAGCCACCGTGGCGGCTCCCCGGGCCACAGCGAGACCCAGGACAGCAGGGGTGCTATCCCGCAGCCAGTGCGGGTACCAGGGTCGCCGCGTTGGGCGTGCCGAGGCCGGTCACCGGGTCCCAGCCGGCGGTCGCCGGGTAGCCGGGGATGCTGGGGTCGGTCTGGTTGTTTCCGGTGGTCACGTCGTAGAAGTACGTGGCGTAGTTCGGGCCGGACGCGAGCTTGTACAGCGTCGGATTGATCTGGCCCAGGCCGTGGCCGGCGATCTGGTCGGCGATCGCGACCAGCCCGGAAAACTCCGGAGACGAGCAGGACGTCCCGCCGACGACGTACCAGCCGGCGCTGCACGGGCTCCCGCTGCAGCCCAGACCGCCCTGCGCGTCACCGGGAGCGGTGTCGTAAACCAGGGGGCCGGTACGGGAACTGGCCTGAAACGCGACGTCGGGGACGCCGCGCATGGCGCCGATCGAGGTCGATCCGGCCGGCAGGGTGTCCTGGTAGCCGGGCTTGGCGAAGACGTGGCTGAAGCCGCCGCCCGAGTCGATCCAGCCGACCTCCCGTACGCCCGGGTTGGCCTGGCAGGTGGCCGGCGGGTCCGTCGAGTCGACCCCGGCGCCGGTCACCGGGTTGGTGCACAGGTACGTGCCGCCCACCGCCGTCACCAGCGGATCTGAGGCAGGCCAGATTACCGTCGGGTAAGGAACGGTCGACGGGTTCGGCACCGGCGTCTTCTTCGAGTTAGCCGAGCCGCCGTCACCCGAGCTAGCCAGCATGGTGACACCATTCGCCGCGGCGGAGACGAACGCGTGCCGCAGGTTCAGCAGCGATTGCGTGCCGCCGAAGCCCTCCTCGGTCGCCCCGAAGCTCTGCGTGATGACCGTCGCCTGGTGGTTGTCCACGATGAACTGCTCGGCGTCCATCATCGTCGGGAAGCCCTGCACTCCCTGCGTCTCGGCCGGGTTGGTGGTCACGTTGAGGATGTTCGCCATCGGCGCGATGGCGTGCGCCCATTCGACGTCGAGGCTGGTCTCCAGCGCCCAGGCGTTGCGGGTCTGCAAGCCAGGGTCCTTGCTGTTCGGCGGCGGCGATTTCACCTCGGTCTTCCCGTTCCAGAACACGTGCTGGAAGGTAGGAGCGCCGGCGCCGCACGCCTGGCCCGGCTCGCCGCACATGTGCGGCAGGTTCATCTGGGTGTTGAAGTTGGCCAGGTCCGAGGCCATGTTGGGATTGCCGAACGAGTCGATGATCGCGATCGTGACACCCTGCCCCTTATCACCGGCGGTGTACAGCGGTGCCAGGTTGTAGGAGTTCTCCATCGCGGCCGCGGTGAAGCACCGTCGTCCGGCGGCAAAGCATTCAGGCTCTGTCGGTGGCGTCGTGCCGGCGGACAAGAACTGGTACTCGGCCACCGTGGGCACGGGGACTGGCAGGCTGGCGGCCAGCACAGGAACGCCCGCAGGCCCTCCCATGAACGCTGCCGACCCGCACACGGCGAGGGCAGCGAGGGGGCGTGCCGTCAGGCGTAGCTGAAGGCGGAACAATGGATTCCTCCATCCGCATCGATGGGCGCGGGAACCTTGCCATAATGGCGACTGCCGGAGATAAAGACAAGAGTCCGGCCAACCACGTGATACGGGGCCAGGGCTCCTGACATAGCGGCTTGGTTACGGGTTGTCGCGGGCCTGCCGATCTGGTCTTTTATCCCTTTCCCTGCGTGCCGTTGCTTGTTTCCGCGCCCCGTTTCCGCAAAAATAGATGAAAGGTTTGCTGCTGCTGA
>WNFD01003621.1_pt1 | contig 15523 bp, 11 predicted proteins | sample 5400491 | NCBI WGS metagenome assembly WNFD01 (sample SAMN13153343, study PRJNA577476) | soil metagenome | isolation source: 120 cm saprolite under Douglas fir tree site 2 hole 2 replicate 2 | place: USA:California | collected 2015-04-18 | reverse complement strand
CGCCCGGCTGCTGGGCAGCGAACCCGCCGCGGCGCCGGGCGGCCATGTCGTCGTGGCGATCGGCAAGAGCCGGTTTGTCCTCGCCGTCGACGCGATCGGCGGATTGCAACGCGTAGATCAATCGGCTGGCGGGCCCAATCCCATCCGCCTCGATCTGGCGGCGCTCATCACGCCCCGATGGCTGGCTCTGGCGGCGGAAATGTCCGTGACGGTTGCCGCGGCGCCGGTCGCTGCCACCAACCGGCAGCGGTTTCTCTGCGTGTCGCTGGGCGATCGGTCGTGTGCTCTCGCCCTGGCGGCCGTCGAGCGCATCCTGCCGCCACGTCCGCCGATCCGTCTGCCTGCCGGCGCGCCACCAGGCATCGACGGGGCGATCGAATTCGGCGGTCGGATCATCCCCGTCACCGAAGGCTGGCGCTGGCTGTCGCTCCGCGAAGGCGGGACGGTCGCCGCATTCATTGTCCTGCAGCAGGACGGCGAGCGCCGCGTTCTCGCGGTCAACGGCGTCCAGCGCATCGTCACGATCGCCCAGGACGACATCCTGCCGACCGGAGACCACGATCCGCGCATCGCCGGTCTCGGCAAGGCGAGCGGCCGGTCGCTCGAGATCCTGTCGACTGCCGCGCTGCTGTCGAGGGAAGACGCGGCATGACCGGTCCCTCCAACCTGCCGTCGTCGCGTCGCCGCGTCCTCGTGGTCGATGACTCGACCTTCATGCGCATGGTCTTGCGCCGCATCATCGAGGCGGACAGCGAGATGACCGTGGTCGGCGAGGCGCGCAACGGACGCGAGGCGGTGGAGCTCGCCCGCGACCTCAAGCCCGACATCATCACCATGGATGTCGAGATGCCGGAGCTCGACGGGCTGGCCGCCATGAAGCAGATTCTCGCCGGCCCGCCGCCCAAGCCGATCATGATCATGGTGAGCGGCCATACCCAGCGCGGTACCGAGACGACGATCAAGGCGCTGAGCCTGGGCGCCGTCGACTTCGTCTCCAAATCCTCGTCTTTCGCGGCGGAGGATCTGGGCCATGTCGACAGCGAGCTGAGCGAGAAGCTGCGCTATTGGGCACGCCAGCCGGGGCGCGCTCCGACGCGGCCAGAAGCCCGCGCCGCGCCGCCTGCCACGCCCGACACAGCGCCCGCCGGGTCGGCCCTGCAGCCGCAGTCGCCGCGCGGCAAGGTCGATCTGGTTGTCGTCGCCTCCTCGACCGGCGGACCGCAGATCATGTCCGGCTTTCTGCGCAGCGCAGCACCGCTCGGGGCGCCGATGGTGATCGCCCAGCACATGCCGGCGCAGTTCACCTCCAGCCTCGCCAACCTGCTGTGCAGCGAGACCGGTCTCGATGTCCGCGAGGGCACGCATCGCATGTCCTTGCCGGCCGGCTCGGTGACGATCATTCCAGGCGGCGGCGATGCAATTGTCGCCAGTGTGGCCAAAGGCTATGAGCTGCGGCTGACGACCCACGAGGCGCTGGTACATCCCTCAGCCGATCTGCTGTTCGAGACCGCCGCGATGGTGGCGCGTCATCCCGTGGCAGTCATCCTGACCGGCATGGGCAGCGACGGCACGCGCGGCGCCGCGCAGTTCCAGCGTCGCCAGCTTCCGGTTCTGGTGCAGGATCCGAAGACCTGCGTCGTCGGCGGTATGCCGGCGGCTGCGATCGAGGCCGGAGTCGCCACAGAATCGCTGGCCCCCGCCGGGATCGGGCGGAAACTCGTACTATGGACAAGCTCTTCCTATACCCCGAAAGCCAAGATGGCGGAGACGCAATGACCAAAAGCATTCTCGTCGTCGATGATTCCTTCATCATGCGGACGATCATCAAGGACATTGTCGAAAGCGACCCCGAGCTGAAAGTGGTGGGTTTCGCGGAGAACGGAAAGATCGGGCTGCAGAAGACGCGCGAGCTCAAGCCCGACGCGCTCATCCTCGATCTCGAAATGCCGGAAATGTCCGGCATCGACATGATGAAGCGTCTGGCCCTGGTGTCGAAGGCCAAGGTCATCGTCGTCTCGTCGGTCGGCCAAGTGGGCTCGCCCCAGGCCGTCCAGGCGCGCCAGCTCGGTGCGACCGACATCATCGCCAAGCCTTCCGGCGCCATGAGCCTCGATCTCCAGGCCAAGAAGGGACACGAGATCGTGCAGGCGCTGCGCCGCGCGCTCGGGCTCGACCCGGCGCCGTCGGGCAACGACTAGCGGACCGACCGGACGCCGCGCCATGAACGAGTTCGTCCAGACGCTCTGGCAGGAGTTCGCGGCGGAAAGCGATGAGCATCTGGCCGTGCTCGAGCCGTTGCTGGTCCGCCTGGGCTCGGCCGAGGGCGAGGCCGGCGACGTGGCGCGACTGTTCCGCGGCTTCCATTCGCTGAAGGGGCTGGCGCGGGCGATGGCGCTCTACGGCATGGAAGCCGTGGCGCACCGGGCGGAAAATCTGCTCGGGCTGGTGCGCGACAGCGGCGTGGTGATGACCGAGGCCATGCTCGACGGGTTGCTCGAAGCGGTCGATTCCCTGAAGGGACTGCGCGACGCCGCTGTCGGGAACCGCGCCGATGCCGCCGCGCCGGCCGCGCTGCTGCACAAGCTCGACGCGCTGTTCGAGGCGGCGGGCGGCAGCGAGGCGGCGCCTGTCGAGCTGCCGCAAGCCGGCGCCGGTCCCTCCGAGCTCAATGAAGACGGCGAGATGCTCGATCTCTTCGTCGAGCTGCTGCAAACGCGGCTGCCGGAGCTGGCACGCGCCTTCGATGCCGACGAGGCCGCGCGCAGCGACCTTTTAGACACGCTGGACGCGCTCGAAAACGCCGCCGGCGTCATGCAGTTCGAGCAGGTCGCCGAGACCTTGCGCGATCTGAACGCGTTCCTGGCGGCGCAAAAACTGCCGCTCGACCATAGCGCGCGCGGGCAGGCAGCGGACCGGATCGCCCAGGTCGCGCTGCAGGCGCGGCTGCTGAGCGACGTCGCTGGCGGCGATGCCGGCGCGGCGGCACTGACCCAGGCGCTTGGCGGCGTGCTCACCGACGATCGGATGCGCACGCTCGGCGGCCTGGTAAGGACGCTGGGTGAACTGGAGGCTGCCGCGCGCGATGGCCAGCCGGCCGACCACGAGCGGGTGGCTGCCAGTGCCGCCTCCCTCGCCCATACAGCGCAATCGATCCTGCAATGTCTCTCGGTGGTGCAGGCGGCCGAGCTGCTGCTTCTGGTCGAAGAGGTCTCCGCCCGCATTGCCGATGGAGAAGTGGTACCAACGGCGCTTCTCGCCTCGGTCATGCAATTCGCTGTCGAAGCGATTGCCGAGCAGGCGGAAAAAGGGCTCGACCTCGACGACGGGCAGGCCAGCGACCTTGCCAAGCGGATTCGCAGCGCCCTCCTGCCAGACAAGGAGCCCGGCGAGAGCGAGCAACTGGACGCGATGCTGGCCGGCCTCAAGGGGCGCCCGGAGATGCTCGAGGTGCTGTCGGCCGACAAAGTGGGCGAGCTCGCGACGGGCGTCTCGGCGGGGGCCCATGTCTACGAGCTGATGCTCTATCTCGAGGATTCCCCGGCCCTCGGCGAGGCGATCGTCGCCTGGCTCTCTGCGGAAACCAAGATCATCAGCAATCGCACCGTTCTGATCGGCGGCAAGAGCTGGTTCGATTTCCTCATCCTGTCGTCGCACCCGCCCGAGGCCGTCCGCGAGGCCTTGCTGTTGCGCGATCCCGAACGCCAATGCGTGAAGTCGCTGCGTCAGGTCGGTGGCGAGATGCTGCTCACCGACGAAGCGGCAGCGGACGAAGAGGCTTCGCCGGGCGCCCAACGAACAGCGGAAACGGTCTCCGATTCGCGCAACTCGACGGTGTTGCGCGTGCGCAGCGACATCATCGATCGCTTCATGACGCAGATCGGCGAGATTCGCATCGCCGCGGCCGAACTGGCGGAGCTCACGGCGTCGCGCAGCGACGCGGCGCTACGGCAGGAGCAACGCGGCGCGGGCGACCTGGCGCACCGTGTAGAAACGGAGCTGCGGCGCCTGCAGGCAGCCGCGCTCGAATTGCGCGTGGTGCCGATCGACACGATCCTGAACCGCTTTCCCCGCGTCGTCCGCACGCTTGCCCAGGAGCAGGGCAAGAATGTCCGGCTGACGCTGGAAGGCCGCGACGTGCGCGTCGACAAGAGCATGGTCGAGCTGCTGGTCGATCCGCTGATGCACATGGTGCGGAACGCGGTCGATCACGGCATCGAGCAGCCGGACGAACGCGCCCGTGCCGGCAAGCCGGCTCAGGCATCGGTGACGCTGGGCGCCGTGCAGCGCGGCGGCGAGGTGCAGGTCCAGGTTTCCGACGACGGCCGCGGCCTGAACGAGGCGGCGATCCTGGAAAAGGCCGTGGCGCGCGGCCTGACGAGCGCAGCCGATGCCACGCGCCTCAAGCCGCACGAGATCCATCGCTTCATTTTCGCGCCGGGATTTTCCACGGCGGCCAAGGTCACGGAAACGTCGGGCCGCGGCGTCGGCATGGACGTGGTGCTGACCACCGTCCAGCAGCTTGGCGGCGACATCGACGTCGAGACGACGGCGGGCGGCGGCACGACCTTCACGCTCCGCCTGCCGCTTTCGGCCGCGATGCAGGCGTCGCTGCTGGTCCGTGTCAACGGGCAGACCTTCGGCATCGCCGAGCGCTTCGTGTCGTCGGTGCTCGAGGTGCCGACCGAAGACATGCTCGACTCCAGCGGTCAAAAGGTGATCCGCCACAACGGGATGGCCTTGCCGATCTACCGGCTGGCCGACCTGCTGTGGCAGGACGCGACCCATGCGGCGACCGCGCAGGAATTTCACAGCATCGTCATCATATCGAACGGCCGCGAGACGATCGGCGTCGAGGTCGACCGGGTGCGTCGCCGCCAGGAGCTGTTCCTGAAGGACCTGCACCCCTTGCTGGCGGCCTGCCCGACGGTGAGCGGCGCCGCCGTGCTGGGCGACGGGCGGATCGTCCTGTTGCTCGACGCCGACGAATTGATCCAGCTCGTGCGCGGCGGGACCTGGCGCGGGGCACTCGAGGCGGCGACAGGGGCAGCACCTTGACCATCCACCTGCGTGCCACCGCCGGCGAGTACGAATTGCTGCTCGAGAGCGCGTCGGTGCGGGGCGTGTCGGAGGCCGGTGAGGCGGCGGCTTGCGCCGGCCGGGATCTGCCGCTTCTCGATCTCACGCTGACGCTGGGCGGCGCTTCCGTCCGACCCGACGGCGTCGTCATCCTCTACGCCGCCGGCGAGGGCGATGAGCATGCGATCACGCTGGCGGTTGACGAGGTCAAAGGCCTGGTGACCCTAGGTCCCGATGCGCTGGCGCGACTGCCGCCGATCTCCGCACGCTTTGCCCAGCTCTTCGATGCGATCGCGATCGAGCCGATCGATGGCAGCTATCCGCTCCGGCTGCGCGCGCGTCTCGACCTCCAGGCGATCGGGCGGGAAGATGCCTGACATGGACGCGGACGGAGACGTTGCCCGCCCGTCGCTGAACTACGCCGCGATCGCCGAGAAATTGCTCGCCCATCGCCTCGCCCAGCCGGACCTGTCGCCCTCGGGCGACAACGAAAAGACCGCACTGCCCCATGCCTTCCGCCGTCTTGCCGAAGTCTTCGCGCTCGATCATGCCGCCGCCGCCGGCGAGCCGCCGCGCGCGATTATTTCCGTGCTCGCGGCGGGGCTGGTCGAGGCCACCCGGGCCGGGGCCTCCCGCATCCTGCTCAAATCCGCTTCCGGGGTGCTGACGCCGTTGGGCAACGCGCCGTCCTCTTCGGCCGAGCAAGAAGCCGGCGATCGGTCGGAGATCCTCACCGCGCAGGTCGTGGCCGATGGCCGCGCCCGCGCTTCCGACGAGCCGTCCTCAAGCCTCGCCTGCGCAGCCCTGACGCGCCAGGACGGCGAGATCGTCGGCGCGGTCCAACTCTTCGACAAGCGGTCGGGGCCGTTCGATGAGGACGATCTCGCGCTGGCTGCCGGGGTCGGCGCCTACATCGCCGAACTTGCCGTCATCGCGGGCTTGCTGCCCTGGCTTTCCCAGGCCGTCCGCCTGGTGCCTCGGCCTGCTCTCGCATCGGCGGGCGACGAGGGGCCGGCAAAGGGCGTGATCCTGTCGCGGATCCTGTCGATCGCGCTAGAGATCCTCGGCGCCGACCGGGGCTGGATCCTGCTCTACGATCCGACCATGGACGAACTCTACACCATCCTCTCCGAGGGGATCGGCGACCGCGAATTGCGGATCGGCGCGCACGACGGCGTCGCCGGTGCCACCTTTCGCACCGGCGAGCTGACGAACATTGCGCTCGCCTATCAGGATCCGCGCTTCGATCCGTCCATCGACTGGCAGATCGGCTATCGCACGCGCAACATCCTGTGTGCCCCGATCTTTTCGGCCGACGGCCAGCGGCTCGGCGTGCTGCAGGTCGTCAACAAGCGGCACAGCGCTTTCGACGCGGCCGACGAGAGCCACTTGAGGTCGCTCGCCTCGCAGATGGGGGTGACGCTCGACTACACCGCGCTGTTCGACCAGGTGCTGCGGATGAAGTCGCACAATGAGAGCATGCTGCGCAGCCTCACCAACGGCGTGCTGACCATCGACATGCGCGGCGAAGTCACCTTCGCCAATCAGGCGGCACTTGCCATCCTGCGCCGCAGCGAGGGCGAACTGCTCGGCCTGCCGCTGATGAAGGTGTTCGGCGAGATGAATGCCTGGATCCTGGAGGCGATCGACGAGGTCGCCAACGGCCGTGCCGAGAAACAGCTGCCGAACAGCGAGTTCTACATCGAGAGCCTGGGTGAATGGGTGTCGGCGAATCTCTCGCTTCTGCCGCTGCTCGATTCCAGGCGGAACTCGCTCGGATTCATGCTGGTGATCGAGAATCTCGAGGGCGAGCGGGAATTGCGCCGCACCATGTCGCGCTATTTGTCGAACGAGGTCATCGACCGGCTGATGCAGGATTCCGGTGAGGCGCTGGGCGGCACCGCACAGACCGCGACGACGCTGTTCTCCGACATCCGCGGCTTCACCTCGCTCTCCGAGCAGCTCGGTGCCGCCGGCACCGTGTCGATGCTCAACGAGTATTTCTCCTACATGGAAGACGTCCTGACCAACCGCTCCGGGGTCATCGACAAATATGTCGGCGACGCGATCATGGCGGTGTTCGGCCTGCCCTTCGCGGCAGAGAACGACGCCCAGAACAGCGTCCAGGCGGCGTGCGACATGCTGCAGGTGCTCGATCTGCTCAACGCCCGGCGCGCAGCAGCCGGCGATGGGATCATCCGCATCGGCATCGGTATCGCCACGGGAACCGTGATCGCCGGAAATATCGGCTCGCCCAGGCGGATGGATTTCACCGTCATCGGCGATCCGGTGAACCTTGCCTCGCGGATCGAGAGCATGACCAAACTCTATGGCGCCGACATCCTGATCTGCGCCGAGACGCGCCGGCGGCTGGTCGGAACGCCCAAGATGCGGCGGATCGACGTCGTCCGCGTGCGCGGCCAAACGCGCCCGACGAACCTCTACGAGGTGCTTGAGCATCGCGCGGCAACGTGGACACCGGCTTTCGACGAGGCGATCGCCACCTACGAGGCCGGGCTCGACGCCTATCTCGCCGGCGACTGGAATACCGCGCAGGAGCACTTCGAAGCGGCGTTGCTGCTGCACGGCGACGACAAGGCGGCGAAGCTCATGGTGAAGAGATGCCTGCGCTATCGCGCCGCTCCGCCGCCGGATTGGGACGGTGTTTCCGCCTAAAGGCGGCGCTTCACACCTGCGCGAGGGATCACATCCCTCGCCAGATCGGCGAAACTCAATCCCGGCAAAAGCGTTATTGTTATTCCGCGACGTCGACGGGACCCTGATTTGACCAAAAGGATGATCCTGCTGGGCGGCGCCATAGGGCTTGCGGCAACCCTATTGGCGGCCTTTGCCGTGAGTTGGCAGCCGGCGTGGCCGCCGCTCGCCAATCCTTCGGCCACTTTCGATCCGGCAATCGTAGCGCGGGGAGAAAAGCTTGCGCATGTCGGCAACTGCGCCGGCTGCCATACAACCCAGGCCGGCCGGCCGTTCGCCGGCGGACGGCCATTGGAGACGCCGTTCGGCACGGTGTTCACGACGAACATCACACCCGATCCCGAGACGGGCATCGGCCGCTGGTCGCGCAAGGCCTTCGTGCGCGCGTTGCGCGAAGGCGTGGCGCTGAACGGCAATCTTCTCTATCCCGCCTTTCCTTACGATCATTTCACCCGTGCGACCGATGCCGATATCGATGCGCTCTACGCCTTCTTCATGACGCGTACGCCCGTCGCGGCGCGCGCGCCGGCCAATCGGCTAAGAGAGCCGTTCGGCTTCCGCCCGCTGGTGGCGGCCTGGAATCTGCTCTTTCTTCGCAAGGGTCCGCTCGCTCTCGACCCCGCCCAGCCCGCCGACTGGAATCGCGGCCGTACCCTGGCCGAGGGATTGGCGCATTGCGGCGCCTGCCATACGCCGCGCAACGAGCTTGGCGCCGAGCGAAGCGAGCACGCCTACGACGGCGCGTGGACCGAGGGCTGGTACGCCCCGCCTCTCAATGCCAACTCCCCCGCGGTGCGGCCGTGGACCGCCGATGAACTCTTCGCCTACCTGCGCACCGGCCTCAGTTCGACCCATGCCGCCGCGGCCGGCCCGATGGGCCGCGTCACGCGCGGGCTGGCCGAGGCGTCGGAGGACGACGTCCGGGCGATCGCTGTCTATTTCGCCTCCCTGATGGCGCAGGCGCCGGCCGCGAAAGGTGCGCCGCCGGCGGACAAGGGGAACGCTGCCGACGCGGCCCATCCCGAAGCCGCCGTATTGTTCGCCGGCGCTTGCGCCACCTGCCACGGGCCCGGCGCGCCGATGATGCAGGAAGGGCGGCCGCCGCTCGCCTGGGGAACGCCGCTGCACGTCGACACGCCCGACGACACGATCCGGATCATCATGCACGGCCTGGCGCCGCCGGCCGGCCGATCCGGTCCGACCATGCCGGCCTATGGCGAGAGCTTCACCGATCGTCAGCTTGCCGACATCGCCGCCTATCTGCGCGCGCGCTACACCGACAAGCCGCCCTGGCCCGACATTCCGCAAGCCGTAGCGCACGCCCGCAAAGGAGACGGCGAATGATCACCCTGACCGTCAACGGCGTCCCCCATCAGATCGACGCCGACCCGGATACGCCGCTGCTCTACGCCCTGCGCAACGATCTCGGCCTCAACGGCGCCAAGTTCGGCTGCGGGCTTGGCCAATGCGGCGCCTGCACCGTGCTGCTCGACGACAAGCCCGCCTTCTCCTGCCTGCTGCCGATCGCGGCCCTTGCCGAACGCAAGGTGCGCACGATCGAAGGTCTCGGAACGGCGGAAAAGCTCGGCGCGCTGCCGGCAGCGTTCGAGGCCGAGCAGGCGGCGCAATGCGGCTATTGCATCGCCGGCATGATCATGCGCGCCCAGGCCCTCCTCGAACGCAACAATCGGCCGACCGAAGCCGAGTTGCGCGCCCACATGGCGCCCAATCTCTGTCGCTGCGGCACCCATATGCGCATCCTGCGCGCGGTGCGGCGCGCAGCCACGGCGATGGGCGGGGGCGTGCGCACTGCCTCGGAGGATACGCTGTGAGCGGCCTGACGCGACGCCGGCTGCTCGGCCGAGGCGCGCTGGTCGTGGCCTTCTCCCTGTCGCGCCCGGCGATGGCCGAAGACGCCGAGAAGAAGCCCGCATTGCCTGGCGACCTCGAGAAGTTCCCATTGCTCGATTCGTGGATCCGCATCGACGCGGACGGACATATCACGGTGTTCACCGGCAAGGCGGAGCTCGGCCAGGGACTGAAGACGGCGCTGATCCAGGTCGCGGCCGACGAGCTTTTAGTCCCGCCGGCCAGCATCGAGCTCATAACCGCCGACACCGCGCGCACGCCCGACGAGGGCGTCACCGCAGGCAGCCGTTCCTTGTCGGACAGCGGCACGGCCATTCTCAATGCCGCCGCCAATGTGCGCCTGATGCTGGCCGAGACGGCGGCGTGGCGCTGGCTCATCACCGTCGAGGAAATCGAGCTGCACAACGGCGCGGCACATGCGCCGAACGGCGACAGCCTTGGCTATGGCGAGCTGGCGGTAGCGCTGTCGCTCCATGTCGAGGCCAAGCCCCACGTCGCACGACGCGAGAAAGGCGTGCGCCTGATCGGCACCGACCTGCCGCGCGTCGATATCCCGGCCAAGGTGAGCGGCGGCGCGGCCTACGTGCAGGATATGCGCCTGCCCGGCATGCTCCATGCCCGCGTCGTGCGCGGCCCCAGCGAAGGCACGCGCCTCAAGCCCGCCGACATCGACGCCGTCGCCAGGATGACGGGGGTCGTGCGCGTGGTGCGCGACGGCGGCTTCACCGCGGTGCTGGCGGCGCAGGAGTGGCAAGCCGTCAAGGCGATGCAGCGCCTGCAATCCGCCGGCTGGGACCGGTCCGGTGCGAAGCTGCCGGCGGAAGACATGCGCGAGGCGATCCGCCGCCTGCCGGCGCAGGAGGTGCCGATCTTCGGCTATCCCGGACCGCCGGCGCCGCCAGACGGCAAGGTGGTAAAGGCGCGCTACAGCCGGCCGTGCCTGATGCATGGCGCGATCGGCCCATCCTGTGCTGTCGCGCTCTGGGAGAACGATGGCGTCACGGTGTGGACGCATAGCCAGGGCGTCTATCCGCTGCGCAAGTCCCTGGCCGAACTGCTGCGCCTGCCAGCCGACAAGGTGCGCTGCATCCATACCGAAGGCTCCGGTTGCTACGGCCACAATGGCGCCGATGATGTCGCCGCCGATGCAGCTCTTGCCGCCCGCGCGGTGCCCGGCCGTCCGGTGCGCCTGCAATGGATGCGCGAGCAAGAACATGGCTGGGAGCCGCTCGGCTCGGCCATGGTCGTCGAGCTGGAAGCCACGCTGGGCGGCGACGGCCGCGTCGCCGGCTGGCGCCATGACGTATGGAGCAATGCGCATAGCACCCGGCCGGTCACCGCCGGCGGCCTGCTCGCCGGCGCCGAACTTGATCCGCCCTTCCCGCGCCAGGTCCCCAGGCCGATCCCGATGCCGGAGGGCGGCGGCCATCGCAACGGCAATCCGCTCTATGTGCTGCCCAATGCCAAGGGGATCTATCACTTCATCGAGCCGGCGCCGGTGCGCGTCTCGGCGTTACGCTCGCTCGGTGCCCATATGAACATTTTCGCCATCGAGTGCTTCATGGACGAGTTGGCGAAAGAAGCTGGCGCCGATCCCCTCGCTTTCCGCCTCGCCCATATGACGGATGCCCGCGCCCGCGAGGTCATGCAGACCGCGGCCGATCGGTTCGGCTGGGCTGGGCGAGCCAAAGGCGGCGACGGCCGGGGCTGCGGCTTTGCCTTTGCCCGCTACAAGAACCTCGCCGCCTATTGCGCGGTGGCGATGGAGGTCGCCGTCGATCGCGACAGCGGCACCCTAAAAATTCCCCGCGTGGTCGCAGCCGTCGACAGCGGCGAAGCCGTCAATCCGGACGGCATCCGCAACCAGATCGAGGGAGCGATCATCCAATCGCTGAGCTGGACCATCCATGAAGCCGTGGCGTTCGACGCGACACACCGCAGCAGCTTCGACTGGAGCGCCTATCCGATCCTTCGATTCGACGCGGTTCCGGCAGCCGTGGAGGTGCATCTCATCGATCGGCCACGCGAGCCGTTCCTGGGCACGGGCGAGGCCGGTCAGGGGCCCGCCGCTGCCGCTCTGGCGAACGCCGTGGCAGACGCCGTGGCGTTGCGCGTCCGCGACATGCCGCTGACGCCGGAAAAGGTGAAAGCTGTTCTCAGAAGCTAGGGACCGTTATGGCCCGGTCTGATCCTCTGCCGCGCAAAAGCCGATGGGATCGCCCGCCGGCGGCGGCACATTCGGATCGCTCAGGGCCCGTTGCATATAGACGACATCCATCCACCGCCCGAACTTCACGCCGACTCGAAGCGCCTGACCAATGGTGCGGTAGCCCGCGACGGCATGCAGTCGGAGCGCCCCTTCGTTCCTGCTGTCGCCGATGGCCGCCATGATCTGGTGATAGCCGAGCATCTTGCAGGCCCGGATGACATCCTGGAGAAGGGCGGTGCCGATCCCGCGATGTTGCCAGCGCAGATCCACATAGACCGAACTCTGCACGGTGAATTTGTAGGCGGAACGCGCGTTGTAGGGGCTCGCATAACAATAGCCGGTAACGGCACCGTCGATTTCGGCCACCCGCCATGGCAAGCCGCGCGCCCTGACGTTGTCGAAGCGCCGCCGCATCTCGTCCGGCGAGGGCGCGACCTCCTCGAAGGTGCCGGCGCCCCGCGCAACGTGGAAGCCATAGATGGCGGTGATTGCTGCGATGTCCATCCGCGTGGCATCGCGGGTGTAGAAAGGCGAAGATGCGGCGTCAGCGACCGCTTCTCCCTTCTCATGCTGGTTTGGACCGCTATTCACAGTTGCCAACCTCGCTCGGTCAGTCGATGGACGTCATTCCCGCGAATTCTTATTGACGCGCGACTTGGACACTCCAATGCTTTGAGTGATGCGCCAACTCCATCATTCGCAGGACCGGCGCGCAAATGGAATCGCTTCAGCGGATGAACCGGGGTTTCGCCGATGGTCTTCACGCGCCGTACCTTGCCGTTGTTGGGCCTGCGAGACTTCGAGGCGGCGGCGCGCAGTGGCAGCTTTGCCGCGGCGGCCACGGAATTGGGCGTGACGCCGGGAGCCGTCAGCCAGCAGGTGCGCACGCTCGAGGAGCGGATCGGGGTCCGTCTTTTTGAACGTCGGCCGCAATCGCTCGTGCCGACGGAAGCGGCAAATGCATTGCTGCCGACGGTCACCGATGCGCTCAACACGCTCGAGACGGTTCTCGGCCGCCTCGCCGCGCCGCAGGCGCGGAGTGCCCTCACGCTCGCAATGCCCGCGCCTTTTGCCATGGGCTGGTTCCTTCCCCGTCTCGAAGATTTCCGCGCGCGCAATCGCCGCATCGAGGTGTTTCCCCGAAGCAGCAGCAGCCTGCTTCAACCCAGCATCGAGGGCGTGGATGCCGCGTTCTGCCACGGTCGGGCCGGCTGGGGTCCGCTCGATTGTGCGTTCCTGTTCAAGGATGCGCTGATGCCGCTGTGCAGCCCGCGCTACCTGGCGGCTTCGTCGACCGCCGGGCGCGATGGCGAGACGCCTGGCCGGTACGCGGTTCTCGCGTCCGAGACCGCACCCGAACTCTGGCCGGAATGGCAACGTGCCGTGGGATGGGACCGGCCAGCCGATACGGTGCTGACTTTTGGCGACGACGGACTTGTCATGCAGGCCGCGCTGAATGGGCTGGGCGTGGCGCTTCTGGACCGCAATCTCGCCGACACTTATTTGCACGACGGACGGCTCGTGAGCGCCTTTCCCGCGCCCGCATGGGAGCGCGGCACCGCGTGGTACCTGGTGTTCGAGGAGGCGCGCCGCGACGAGGAGAGCATGACCGCGCTGCTCGATTGGGTGTTGGACGCAGCCCGCGAAACGAGCTGCCAGGCGCTCTCGACGCCAACTTGATGCCAGCGTGGCCCAATGCGAGGCCGACGCTGGCACCGCGCCGCCCTCAAGCCTTCTGATTGATCAGTGACACGAAGGTGTCCGCCGAGATGACCGGGGCGAAGAAGTTGTTGATCCGCTCCATGGCGGCGGCTTCCTGCTCCGGCTTCTGGCAACCGCAGGCATCGCCGATCACGATCGGCAGGTACCCGTTGTCGCGCGCGAGCCGCGCATTGCCCTCGATGCACCAGTCGAGATGGATACCCGTGAGCACGATGACCTTCACACCCTTGCGCGCGAGCTCGAGGGGAAGTTGAGTGCCGACGAACGCAGTCTGCAGCGCCATCTCGTTGAACTCGTTGTCGCCGGGCTGCACGAGCGCGCGCAGCTCGCCCACCAGTTCGTCATCCCATTTCTTCTTCTCCGGCGAGAAGTTAAGCCCTTCCACCCAGGTCTCGTACTGAACCTTGTCGAACGCCGACTGCGGGTAGTGTTCGCGGAAGATGGTGTAGCCGACCCAGTTGAAGGAGACGAAGCTCTTGGCCTTGCGGGCTGCGTTCACCACCTTGACCGTCGCCGGCAGGCTGCCCCGCTCGCGATGCCCTTCCGCCGATTGGGCTCCGCCGGGATCATAGAGCGACTTGGACTGGCTGACGGAGGCATAGGCGGCCGGCAGCGCCAGGATCTTGGCGAGGTCGAGCTTCTTCCATTGTGGCGCCAACTCCGGAATGGCTGCCACGCCGCCGACCGTGGGCGCGGCTTGGGCGGAGGACGGCATCACCATGGCGGAGGCAGCGGCCGCGGCGAGGCCGACGGCAGCGCCCACCATGACATCACGCCGGGAATTTCCTGGAACATCCATGTCTCGATCTCCTTTGCTTGTAGCGCCCGCTTCCGCTGGCCGAGTGCAAGCGGCTGAGGCGAGATCGACCTCGCAAGGGTGATGCCAAAGGAAATGAATTGAAGCGTGCGTTGTCAGTGGGGAATTTGCGACTGATTTTTCCGCCGTCGGCGGCAGCGATGCTCTTTTGCTCACGTGCTTGCGCAGGCTCGGCCTGGATGACGATCAAATAGGCTCAAGCAAACTGAGTCTCCCAGCAACATCTCTACTGCCGCCAGAGATGAGCGCCGCGGCGCAACTAGAGTCTTTCCGGCCAAGACGAAATCACCTCACCCTGAGGAGGCCGCGAAGCGGCCGTCTCGAAGGGTGGGCAACGGGCACGTGCCTGTGCCCATCCTTCGAGACGCATCGCTTCGCGATGCTCCTCAGGTGAGGTCGTTGGCTGTTGCTCCGATTTGAACGATTCTGCGTCTGTAGGAAAGACTCTAGATATGAAGGGCTTCGCCCAAGGCGCGCAGGCTTGCTTCGTGGAAGGCCTCGCCCAGGGTCGGATGAGCGTGGATGGTGCCGCCGACATCTTCCAGTCTCGCCCCCATTTCGAGCGCGAGGCCGAAGGCGGTGACGAGTTCCGACACCCCAGCGCCGACGGCGGCGAGGCCGAGAAGCAGGTGATTGTCCGCCCGTGCGGTCACGCGGACGAAGCCGTCCTCCGCGCCCAAGGTCAGGGCCCGGCCGTTGGCCTGGAATGGGAACAGGGCGGTGTGGACCTCGTGGCCGGCCTTGCGCGCCTCGTCGGGCGAGAGCCCGACAGTGACGATCTCCGGATCGGTGAAACACACGGCAGGAATTACCGCACCGTCGAAGACGCGACGATGGCCGGCGATCAATTCGGCGACCACCACACCCTGGGCCATGGCGCGGTGCGCCAGCATCGGCTCGCCGGTGAGGTCGCCGACCGCCCAGACGTTGCGCATCGAGGTCGCACAGCGCTCGTCGATCTGCACGAAGGGGCCGTTCATCGTGAGGTCGAGTCGTTCCAGGCCAAAGCCCGTGATCCTGGCGCGCCTTCCGGTGGCGACGAGCGCCCGGTCGGTCGGGATGCTGCGCGCCGGCGCACCCTCCTGCTCGATCCGCAACGCGTCGCCCGCGTCGGA
>WNFD01006354.1_pt1 | contig 15526 bp, 13 predicted proteins | sample 5400491 | NCBI WGS metagenome assembly WNFD01 (sample SAMN13153343, study PRJNA577476) | soil metagenome | isolation source: 120 cm saprolite under Douglas fir tree site 2 hole 2 replicate 2 | place: USA:California | collected 2015-04-18 | reverse complement strand
CACAGGAGATGGGCGTCGCCCCGGTCGAACCCCCCCGGGTCGGTGACGGCGTTCCCATCGTCGTCTTCCAGCCAGCCCTCCGGCACCTCCAGCCCGGCGCGCGCGGCCGCCCGGACACGGCTGGTCGGCACCGATGTCGTGCTCATGTCCAGGACGAACGGCGGGTGCTCCCCGGCCGGTGCGGCGATGCTGAGCGGGTTGGTGCCAAGCATCGCGAGCCTCCCGCCCGGCGGCGGGACGATGCGCTGGCGGCCGCAGTTCGACGCCACGATGCCCACCATGCCCCGGCGAACGGCTTGGAGGGCATGGTGGCCGGCGCAGCCGAAGTGGGTACCGGACCGCACCGAAACCATCGCGATGCCGCAGGCGGCGGCGCGCTCCGCCGCCAGGTTCATGGCCTCGCTCGCTGCCCACAACCCAAGCGCACGTCGTGCGTCGAGCAAGACGGCTGCGCCGCGGTCGGCGACGACCTGCGGCTCGGCGCCCGGGTCGGCCCTGCCCTCCTCGAGGAGTGCCAGGTGCAGCCTGCGGAGACTGGCGACACCGTGGGAGCTGTGACCGCTGAGATCGCCGTAGCACAATGCCTCGGCCGCCACCCCGGCGCGCGCCGCTGGCAGCCCGTAGGCGCCGAACGCCTGCGCGACGAACGCGACCAGGGCTTCGTACTCGACGAGCACGGCCGTCGATGTCCCGGGCGATGCGGTCGGTGTCATGGTCGCCCGTCCCGTCGCTCTGCCCGGGCGCGGGCAAAGCCCACGAGCAGGCGTGCGATCGCGGAAGCGAAGTCCTCCAGCTCGCCGATGTCGGCGAACTCCTCAGGGGCGTGGGCATGGTTGAGGGCAAGATCGCCCGGCCCCAGGACGGCGGTGAAGCTGCCGGGCACATCGTGCATCCAGATGGCGTCGCACGCGAACGCCGGCTCATCGTCGCGCCAGCGGCCGATCCCGGCGCCCCCCTCCACCAGCGCCTCGCACCCGGGATCGGTGCTCGCAAGGGTGGGCAGCCCGTGCTTCAACCATTCGAGCCGGGTCACCGACGCGGCGTCGGAGAAGCACCGTGCGAAGCGGGCGAGGCCGTCGCCGAGCCGCTCCTCGAGCGCGAGCTCCAGGCGCCGCCCCTCGTCCTGGGAGGGGTAGGCGATGTTGACGAGCAGCTCGCCGGTGCCGTACACGCGGTTGTGGAGCGCGCCGGTGTGGATACCCCCGATGCAGACGCTCCCGCCGGCGGGCGGCGAGAGGGACCGAGCCAAGTGCTGTGCAAGGAAGCCGAGCAGCACGGTGGCGTTGTGCCCACGATCTGGCCGGTCGTCGATGGCATCCCGGCCTTCGACGCGCACGAGCGCGGTCGCTGCCGCGGAGGCACGCGGGAGGTACCGCAATCCGGTGGGCTCGCAGAAGATGTTGAGTCGGCCGACGAACCCCCGGCGTACGAGTGGCCGGGTGCCGATGGTCCTCATCGCGCCGCCTTCCTCGCCGGCTACCGGCTGGATCAGCACGCTCGAGCCGTCTGCGATTCCGGGCTCGGCCTCGGCGGCCGTACGGATGCCGGCGAGCAGCGCAACCGCCGGGCCCTTGGCATCGATGGCGCCGCGTCCGAGGAAGCGCCCGCCGTCGATGGATGGGGATGCCCCACCGGCGACGGTGTCGAGGTGGACGTTGAACATGACCTCTCCTGGCGGCGCCTCGTCGCGCCGTGCGGAGCACCAGGCTCGGCTCCTGACCGCGCGGCGCACGGGCAGCGGAAGGGCGTCACCCTCAACCTCCTCCGGTGCTGGCGCCGCGAGACGCCCACGCGGCGAGCCACCTCCCCTGGAGGGAGCCCCGCAACGTGCCAGAGCATCAGGATCGTCCGATCGCGATCCTCCAGGCACCGAAGCCGGCGCCCCAGCTCCGTGCGTTCGTCGAGCTCGTCGATGAAGCCCGGGTGGAAGATCTCGGTGGGACGCCCACGACGTGGAAACGCCCCTATCTGCAGCAGCGACGTGGTGGCCGGCTGATACAAATGTCGCAACCTCTCCAGGCAACATCGTACCTGCGCCGGTGACTCCAACATCCCATCCATCCAGGCTGCACTCTAGGGCTGCCACGAGTGACACGATAGGTAGGAAATTCCCTATACATATATATATAGGTGCTTTTTGTTCCTCGATCAGGGACCACACCGGCATTCGCCTGGTTTGCGCCTGACTTCGTGATAGAGAATCCGCCGGTTTTCAACCCAACCCTGAGAGGCTCTTGGTTTGCGCCTGACTTCGTGATAGAGAATCCGCCGGGTTTCAACCCAACCCTGAGAGGCTCTTGGTTTGCGCTTTCCCGACGACGACGTGCTCAGGCGGCGGCCCGGACTTTGTCCGGAGGTAGTAACTACATCCGTCCCGAGCGAAGTCTCGGGACGGATGGCCCCTCCGGGGCAACACAGGATAGCGATCCGACGGTGGTCGCCGACTCCCAGGTACGTGGGGGCCCGGGGAGCCGGTACACCGCGGGTAGGGCCTCCTCGAGCGCACCGCCGTGCCGCGGTCGCCAGATCGCAGCCGGGCGGACTCCGGCCTGGAGGAGCTGGGCACGAGCGATCAGGCCCGTGCTGCCTCCTGGCCACTCCTTGCCACTCCACAAAACCCACTCTCAAATCTTTTGCTGTTTCTCCCGTAGCCACGCCCTGTGGCCTCATGCGAACCGAGGTGTCTGCGCTGGCTATGCACGACCGACTCACGATGATCGTCATCTTCACAGGGCCGCACGTGCACGCCCTATGGCCCATTCGGACGAGGCGTCTGCATGCTCTGACCCTGAACACGAGAATGCCCTGATCAGTGCCCCTATTGGGCTCATCATGCTTTACCGCTCGGCCCGGGAACCCAAGGCCCTTGACATCTCTTAATCCTGGCGATTCTCGGGGGACGATGCAGCAGTGTCTACGGGTCGCTGGTGGGCCAGCCTGGAACCCCTATGGGGAATTTCCTACCTTTCGTGTCACCTGGATCACTCGTAAAGTGCAAGCTCAGGAGGTTGGCACGACGGTCGCTGGGTGCCTTGAGGGGGCGCAGGTCGATGGACGGGGTCGCATCGTGCGAGCACGTCCCAGATGCACTGCGTGACTGCGCTACACCGGCCTGGATTGGGACCAGGCCGTATGGGTGACACGCCTTTTCTCCATTGGGTGACGGGCTGATCGAGTCAGGCATAACCGATCGAGGCCGGAAAAGGTGCTGGCCATCATGCGCCCGGGCTCTTTGCATAGGAAACCGCACGTGACTCCGCGCCCCCCGGCGTGGTTGAAAGGAGGCCAGCCAGGCGATGCCAAAGGTGGACGACACAACCGTTCGGGAGCCCCGGATAGACCTGTTCGCCGCATCGGCCGATACCTACGAGGCGATGCTGACGTTTCTCTCGACCGCCGCAGTGGGACTGGATCCGGGAATCGCGGCTCTGGTTAAGGTGCGCGCCTCCGTGATGAACGGATGTGGATTCTGCACGAAACTGCACGAGTCCCTTGCCCAGGCGGTCGGAGAGACCGAGGAGCGCCTTTCGGCCCTCACGCGGTGGGAGGCCACCACGTTGTTCACGACGCGCGAGCGCGCCGCACTGGCACTCACGGAGGCGGTCACAATCCTCGGGGATGGCGCGGTTCCGAACGCGCTCTTCGACCGCGTGGCACAAGAATTCACCGAGACAGAGCTGGCCCAGTTGATCTGGACAACCGCCTTTGGCGGCAACCCGGCGAGGTATTTCACATTGGTTGGGTCATTTCCGTGACGGCAAGGTTCACGGACTGAAGGCAGACGAGGAGAACTGGCATGGAAACGGTTCAGGAACAGCGGCTTCGGCAACGGTTCACGCTGTACGACAAGGACGGGGACGGCAAGATCGGCGCCGCCGACTTCCAGGGGGAGGCAAACCGGATCGTTCAGGGGCTCGGGGTTTCGCCGAGTTCGCCGCAGGCAACGGCCCTTGTCAACACCTACACCGCGATGTTCCCGGACCCCGCCAAGGTGATCGGAGGAGCGGGCGATCTCCTGGGTGGGGTGACCAAAGCCGCAACGGCGGCTGTGACTGTCGATGTCAGCCAGTTCGTCTCGCTGATCAATACGCTGATGATCTCTGCGGGTGAAGCGGGGTTCAATGCGTTCCTCGCCCCGACGATCAACGCCATCGCGAAAGTGCTCGACACCGACGGTGACGGGATGGTCAAAGCTCCCGAGTACAGGAGCTGGTACGGGGCAATCGGCCTTAGCGGGGACGTGGCCGACGCGGCGTTCAACGCCGTCGACACCGACGGCGACGGTGCGGTTTCCGTCCAGGAAATCGTCAACGCGGTGCGGGACTTCCACTTCGGCAAGAGCAATGTGGCGATGCTCGGCCAATAACGATCCGCTGTGCGGACCGGCTGCCTCCCGCGTCGTCGCAGGAGGCAGCCGGTCGCACACCCGCATGTGCGACCCACGGATAGAGCAACATTGTGAGACAACCGGATGAGAGAGACCGAGGGAGGCCCCGGGCCGCACGGACGATCCTGCTACTCCTCGCCTGCGCCCGTCACCGCGATCGGGGCATGGGCCGAGGCTGCCCCGCATCAGTTCTTCCGGAGTTTTCCCTGGGGTCACTGGCACTGGCTGACGCTGCTCGGCCCGTACAACGAGCACATCGTCCGCGACGTCGGGGGGGTTCGTCACAGCGCATCCATTTGTGGCTGAGATCGCTCTGGAACCCCGGGACGGGCAGCCCGAGCAGCATGGCCGCAGGAGGTCCCAGGACAGTGCCGGCGAGGGCGACGAGGTTGACGGCGGATTGCATCACCGGGATGGGCACCGGATGCAGGATATGAAAGACAAGGTGGGGGTGGAGTAAGCCTCCCAGGCAATCGCAGTCGTGACAAGCAAGCGACGGGTGGGCGCAATGAATGAGGACAACGTTGCTCGACGTCCTGGCAGAGCACGCGAGCCCAGGCAGTGCCTTCGCCCGTCCCCCGTGGGGGTCCGGGCGGTGAATGTCTGGACCTCGAGCACCGGGATCGCGATGCCGGACCTGGTTCCCATCTCGCTGCGCCGGCGGTGGGTCGAGCTCGGCTGGTGCCCCGACCGGGACATCTACGCTGTTTTCAGCGAGCACGTCCGCGCCTGCCCGGACACGCCCGCTGTGATCGACCCCGCCGGAACCCTCACCTATACCGGCCTCGACACCCTCGTCCGCCGGATTGCAGCCGCGCTGTCGGAAAGCGGCCTGGGCGAGGGTGATATCGTCGGCATCCAGGTACCCAACGGCTGGCAGGCGGCGGTGGCCGAGCTGGCGGTTGCGGCCGTCGGCGCCACAGCTCTCCCCTATCCAGCCGGTCGGGGACGCCGGGACTCACTTCACCTGCTCGGACGTTCGGGGGCCACCGGCGTGATCACCGTCCAAACGGCCGGGACGGTGCCTCTTGCCGCCAATCTGGCCGCCTTGCGGCCGGCGCTGCCAGACCTGAGGGCGGTGTTCACGTTCGGCACGGCGCCGCCGGGGTGCCTGCCGCTGGAACCTTGGCTGGCCGACGCCGAGGCCGGACGCCGGTGGCGAGATGCACCGGTGGACCCCGAGGCCCCGGCACGCATTCTGGTGTCGTCGGGCTCCGAAGCCGAGCCGAAGATGGTCGCTTACTCCCACAACGCGATGGTGGGTGGGCGAGGCAACTATGTCCTCGCCGTTCATGGCAGGCCTGAGCGGATGCGCAGCCTGGTGCTGGTGGCACTATCTTCCGCATACGGCTCGCTGGGCACATCGGTCACCCTGGCTCGCCACGGCGGCACGCTCCTGCTCCTCGACGGCTTCGACGCCGCCAGGGCTCTGCGGATGATGGTCGAGCAACACCCAAACCTCGTCTTCGGCGTCCCGACCATGCTGCGCCGGATGGCCGAGCTACCACGCCTGCCAGGGGAGGACCCATCCTCGGCTCCGACGCTGGTTTCGAGTGCCGCCCCCCTGGACCGGAGCACGATCCAGGCATGCCGGGAGCGGTTCGGCTGCCCGGTCATCAACATCTACGGCTCGGCGGACGGCGTCAACTGCCACACGGTTCTGGGCGACGGAGCCGTTGCGCACGCCGGGCGCCCTGACCCCGCTGTCGCCCAGATCTGCGTCGCAGGCCCCTCCGGAGAGCCCGTGCCCGATGGGGAGGAAGGGGAGATCTGGGCCCTCGGCCCCATGACCCCGCTGTGCTACGTCAATGCTCCCGAGCTTGACCGTCGTTACCGGGCACCGGGAGGGTGGGTGCGGACCGGGGACCTCGGGCTGATCGATGGGGAGGGCCGACTGCACGTCGTGGACCGGATGAAGCGGATTATCAGCCGTGGCGGCTACAAGATCAGTCCAGCCGAACTCGAACAGGAACTATGCGCTCATCCTGCAGTTGCCGAGGCCGCCTGTGTGGCTGTGCCCGATGATGAACTGGGCGAGCGCCTCTGCGCCTGCCTCGTGACGCGGCCCGGCGCGCCGGCAGTGACGCTCGGCGAACTCAGCACCTTCCTGGAGAACGAATGCGGCCTGGAGCGCCGGAAGCTGCCCGAACTGCTCCTCACCCTTCCCGAGCTTCCCCGGTCACCGAGCGGGAAGGTATGTGCCCAAACGCTGGCCCGGCTGGCCGGGGTGCACTCCGCAAGTAGTGCACCTTGAGAATAGGGAGCGACCACCCCCACGTGCCGTCGATCCGATCGGCCCCCTCGACCGAAGGGCCTGCCCGACCCCTCGGGCTCAACAGCTTCCCACAACTACCCTCGCGCCCCGACGGCGAGGGGGCCTTCCGTCTGGCCGGCGTGAGCACACTGGGTATCCTGGCCCACCCTGGGGACGCAGGCCCAGGTCCTGCCGATTGGCCTCCGCGCTCGTTGACCAAAACCGAGGGTTAAGCCGGTGTTCCGATCGCTCGTGGTGGGTCTGGGACGCTCGGGACGCGGGTTGCATCTGCCAGTGCTGGACCGCGTCCGAACGATGGAGGGCTGCCGGCATCTCTTCGCCGACCTTCCGCCCATCGCAGTCGATCCCTGCCACTGCGCGGGCAGGCTGGCCGGGGCGGTGGTGGTCGACTCGTTGGTGAAGGCAGCGGCGCTGGCCGACCCCGGCCACACCATCGTGCACGTCTGCACGCCTCCCACCGCGCGGGCGGAGGTGCTGGAGCGGCTTGCACACCTCGGTTACCGCCGGATCCTTGTGGAAAAGCCGCTGGCGACCGACCTGGCCGAGCTCGCCAGGATCGATCGGCTGCGCCGGTCGGCCGGACTTCAGATCGAGGTCGTAGCCCCCTGGCTGACCAGCGCCCTCACCGCTCGTATCCAGGCGGTCCTGCGCGAGGGTCACCTCGGCCGCGTGCAGGGGATCTCGTTCCTCCAGCGCAAGCCACGCTTCACCAGGACCCAGGCAGGCGATGGGCACCCCACGGCATTCGACATCGAGATTCCCCACGCGGTCGGCGTGGCCCTCAGGCTCGCCGGGAGCGCTCAGGTCGCCGAGGCCGGCTCCACTGACATGCCGTTCGACGATGCCGTGATCCCTGAGATGGGCGGCGCCTGGCTGGTGCTGGAGCACACAGGGGGCCTGCGCACCGAGATCGACTGCGATCTGACCTCACCCCTGCGCGAGCGCCGCATCATCGTCGAACTGGAGGGAGGGACACTGATCGGTCATTACTCCAGCAGCGCGCAGGACGACGCCGCTCAGCTCAGGATTCGCGTCGGCGGGCTGGAAGCCCGGACCGTCTTTCGTGACGACGCGCTGGCCAGGTTCCTCATCGGCACGTACGGGCGCTTTGCCGATGCCACCTCGACGTGCGAAGACCTCTCGCTCAACTGCGATGTGGTCCGGCTCCTCGCCCGAGCCAAATGGCTATCGTGCGAGCGGGCCCCGGTCCTCCCTCTGCGGTAGGCGCAGTTCCAGGCCGACGACGACTTGCATCATCCACAGGGCTTGCCGGCGGGTCGGCTGCGGCAGAAGCCGACGAGGATCCGAGCGATCGCAAAGGCGTAGGCCTCAAGATCGGCCAGCTCCGCAAACTCTCCTGAGCCATGGGCATTGTTGGCCGCGAGATCGCCTGGGCCGAGGACGACGGTGAAGGCCCCGGCGACGTCGTGCATCCAGATGGCGTCGCATGTGAACGCCGGATTCTCGTCGGGCCAGCGCGCCACACCGGCATCCTCCAGGAGGCCCTCATACCAGGGGTCGCGACCGGCTAGAGCCGGCAGCCCCTGCTTCAACCATTGAAGGCAGGTCACCGACGCGGCCTCGGCGGCAGTCAGTGCGAAGGCCGGCGTGGAGGAGAAGCGTCGGGTGAACTCCGTGACGCCGTCGGCCAGAGCGGCCGCGAACACCGACTCCAGACGCCTGCCCGCGTCTTCACTGTCGTAGGCGACGTTGACGAGCAACTCCCCGGCACCGTAGACACGGTTGTGCAGCCGGCCGGTGTGGATCCCACCGACGCACACCCGGCTCCCACGCTGGCCTCCCAACGCGAGGCCCAGATGCTGGGCAAGGAAGCCGAGCAACACGGTCGCGTTATGGGCACGTTCCGGCCGGTCGTCAATGCCGTCACGGCCTTCAATGGTGACCCGCGCGGTCATTGCTGCCGTGGCGCGAGGCAGGTAGCGAAGGCTCGTGGGCTCGCAGAAGAGGTTAAGGCGCCCGACGAAGCCCCGTCGCACCAGCGGACGCGTGCCGATGGTGCCCATGGCGCCGCCTTCCTCGCCCGATACCACCTGGATGAGGATGCTCATTCGGCTCCGGATCGTCGGCTCAGACTTCAGCGCGGCACGAATGCCGGCAAGCAGCCCGACGGCTGGTCCTTTGGCGTCGATCGCGCCCCGGCCATGAAACCGGACCCCGTCGAACCAACCCGGCTCCATCGGGTCGACGGTGTCCAAGTGGACGTTGAACATGACGGTCGCCTCGCGTGGGGCTTGAGCCCCCAGCCGCAGGACCAGGCTCGGCTGGCTTTCGAGAAAGCCGGGAATCTCCGCAAGTGCTCGTGCGACGGGGGTCGGGACGGTGCCGCAGGTGACCTCGGCCGGCGTGGGCACAGCATGGTAGACGGGGAGGAAGCCCAGCGCGGCCGCGGCGGCGGCGTAGGCTCGCTGGGCTTCCCAGAGTCGTGGCCGGGGGCCTCGCCTCCCGGTCTCCAGCTGTCCGGCCGTGGGGGTCCGAAGCAGCCTGACCAGCAGGTCGCAGTCGGCCTCGGCCAGCCGAACGGTCGTCGGAAGTGCTCCTGGCACATACGAGGATTCGCTGATGTACGGCGGGAGCGTTCCAGAGTGGCACGACGCCGGCGGATCCACAGGCGGCGGGGGCGAAGCCCTCCCGTCCGCTGAAGATGGGTCCGGCTCAGGCTGAAGCGCTTTGAGACCGGAAAACCCCCCTTCGCACAGCAGCCGTTCGAGGGCCACGCCGAAGGCCACGAACGTCTCCCTGCACCCCGTCGCAGGGCCGCGCGGTTCGTGTGGCCTTAGGCTGAGATGGGGCTCGATGGACCAGCTGCCTGCATAGCCGCTGGAGGCGATCAGGCGCAGCGACTCGGCAACCCGGGCGGCTCCGCGGCCCGGAAGCGTATACACGACCTTTCCGGCACAGATTTCGGCGTCCTTGACGTGCACGTGCTCGACGTGGCCCACGATCTGCGACAGGAGCTCGTAAGCGTCGTAGCCGTGCGCGATGCCGTTGCCAGTGTCGAAGAGAAGACGGAGGGCGCTCCCCGCCGCGTCGAGGAGCAGGAGCATGCGATCCGCCCGCGCCCGGGCCCAACCGACGCAATTCTCGTGGAGCAGGATGACCCCCGCCCGCTCCGCGCGCCGGGCCAGCTCACCAACACGCCGCACCGCCCGGCGTCCCCATTCGGGCTCGTCAAGTCCGGCGTTTGGGTACGACATGATCCGGATGTAGGGGCTGCCGAGGGCGCTGCACCGGTGGAGGAGGATCGCCAACTCATCGAGATCGTGCGAGAAATCCCCGGTAATCGGTCGCGACCAGCCCCCAATCTGCGAGGCGACGCAGGCCACCGCCATTCCCCGGCGCCGGAGCGCATCGGCAACCCGGATGAACGCCCGGTCATCCAGGCGAGCGAGCGACTGCCCGTCGACGGTGCGCAGTTCGATCGAGTTCCAGCCGAGCTCGGCGAGTGCGTCGAGCTGGTCCCCCAAACTGGCCCCTGCCTCATCGCCAATCCCCGAATACGTGATGACCGGACGTTGAGGACCCGGCCCCTCAGCCGAGACGTGTGCCGGCGATGGGGCACCGACGGGGACCAGACCGCTCCACCCGCGGGTGGGCACGTGATCATTCAGGGCGACGTACACCTCAGGTCGAGTGCCGCCCCGATGCCCTCGGCAACCATGGCTTGCCGGTGGACTACGACGATAGCCCTCGGGGGGACAACTGCTCCATCCATCCCCGTTTCAGCAGCCGAAATCTCAGAGATCCCCACCGCTTTCGGCCTCCTTGTCGTCCGTCTCGGTTCCCGGCATGCTGGTGTGCTCATGCCCCATACGCATCATCCGGATCAGGTCGTCGTAGGGGAGCAAGGCACCCACCGGATGGTTGTGGCGAAGGATGACGAAGTACTCTCCCATCGCCAAGCGCTCGATCAGCGAGTGCATGTTGTCCCGGAGATACCGAACGCCGATGTACTTCGGGACAGGTACCCTCAAGTGTCTCTCCACGTCCTGGCCAGCAGCCATCACCAAACGCGGCCACGGAGAGCACACGTTGCCCGGATGGGCCCGCCGCGCTTGGGTGCTAGCGATCTTGGTCGCCGAGTTTCACCACTTCCTCGATAGCGGCGTTCCGTCTCCGGAAGCAGTGTCGCCGTGAGATGCCGACCCGACGAGCCACCTCGCCCGGGGGCAAGCCGAGGACATGCCAGAGGACAAGGATTTCCCGGTCTCTCGGGTCGAGGCATTGGAGTCGGCGGCGCAACTCCATGGACTCGTCGACGGCGTCGATGAACCCCGGTCCGAACGGTTCCTCTTGGCTGAAGGTGCGGTGATGGCTACCGATGCGCAGGAAGGAGGTCGTCGTGGCTGGTTGGTACCAGTCCCCCGACCTCTCAAGGCACCGCTTCACCTCGCTTGGCGTCTTCAGTATCCTCATCCAGCCTGGACTCTATTGGCCTGGCGAGTGACAAGACAGGTGGGAAATTCCCTATATATGCGAACCAAGTGGTTCCTCCTCATAGTACGGTTCCGTACAGGGCAAGGACCTGGGCTCATCGTTCAAAACTCCACGGTGAGCGTACGAACGTGCATCCGTTGGACGAGAGGGCCGCGCCAAAGGCCGCGTCGGCTGCCAAGTCGGCCAGGTTCAGGCACACGGGGGTGGCGTTGAGCCCGGCCCGTTGCAGCCTTCCCACCCAATGACTGTTGTCCTCAAGCCGGAACCTTGAGGGGTAATCAGGTGCGAGGGACATCGTGTCGGTCGAAGGCAGACCACAGGCTGCCGCCAGCCTGTCTGATTCGAGCCAGGCGCGATCAGGGAGCGCCAGATAACCGTCTGCTGTAGGCAGAGGCCTGAGACGAGCAGGCCGGGCTCCCAGCCCCCGCGCGGCCCCGAGCCGGGTGCGCTCCTCCAGGAGCAGGCGGGCGGCGGAAAAGAGGGAGGAGTCAACCCTGCATCCATGCCGGGTCAGCTGCTTCGCCACCAGGGCTGCGAGAACCGCTTGCGCCGAAATGAGTCCCCCCAGCACGTCGGTGAGCGTCATCAACGAAGGCGCGGGCAAGTCTCCCGGCGGCCGTACGGCCGCCGCCAGGCCACTGTGAGCCTGGACAAGGAAGTCCGTTCCCAGAGGAGGGTCGGAACCAAAAGCGTCTCCCCAACCCGACGCGTGAGCGTAGACGAGCCCTGGCTTCAAAGATGCCAAGCGCTCGAAGTCGAGGCCCAGGTCCGCGGCCGTCCCTGCCGTCCAATTGTGCAGAAAGACGTCGGCCTGAGTCACCACGTCCTCGAACGATCGCTGTCCGGCCGGGCACTTCAGGTCAGCCTCCACCACTCCCTTGCCGGCGTTCAGGGCCAGAAACCTTGCCGAGCAACCGTCCACCAAAGGTGGCATACCTCGCATGGGATCGCCCCCCGGCGGCTCGATCCGTATCACCCTCGCACCCAGCCGAGCAAGGACATGGGCTGCCAGCGGACCCTGGATTCGTCTCGCGCTTTCGACCACCGTCAGCCCCTGGAGGGGCAAAGGTGCCCCTGGCGGCAAGATGCCGAGTGGCGGAGCGAATCCCTCCCCGGACGCGAACTGCCACGGCGGCTCCGTGGGCCGATCCGGGCCCTCGCTGCCACGGACGTCTGTCAGGCCGCTGACTGCCACCGCGCTGATACCAGCGATCTTGGCACAAGAGAGGATTTCGCTGAATGGGCGTCGCTCGGCTCCACTGTGCAGTTCGATGGGAAGCGGGCAGGTCGCTGTGGAGTAGCGATCCCGAAACGGTCGCCAGCCGCGTGCGACAGCACCGGGGTCAACATCGAAGAGCCCCCAGAAGGCCCGCCACCCGCCCGCTTCCAATGCCTCGATTTCGAACCGTACTCCGTCCAACGAGATAAAGGGCGGGCCTCCCACGTTGAAGCGTTCCGCCGACTCGTCCGCCGTTGCCGCGGCCAGGTACTGGGAGACCGTCAGCAGCGCTGCCTGCGCCAGCGAGGTCGAGACCCGGGCAAACTCCGCCCCCCGCAAGCGTGCCAAAAAGCCGGCAAGCAACCCCTGCACCGCAAGCACGCCGGAAACCGCGGAAACGTAGTCGACGAAAAGAGGCTCCGGACGGCCGGACTTTCGCCCGTGGACGTGCATCACGCCACATGCGGCCTGGACCGTTGTCTCGTCTTCCAGCGGTAGGCGGACCGGGCCTGCGGCGTCAATTGAGCACTCCACAACGTGCCGGCACCCCGATGCGTTTCCCGACCCCAGGGCGATCCACTCGGCACCCCGCGAGGGGTCGGCTTGCGGGTGCCGAGGCCAGACGGCGTCCGTCGTGGCTGGGCGGCACCCCAGCGCGACAAGGTGCCGGCGCGCCAATGAGGCCGCACGGGAGCATCCGTTCCCGCCCTCTACGATTAATCCCTCGAGCAATACCGCCCTCTCACGGGTATGCACGCCTCATTCGAAGGCGTTCCAATCCGGTTCCCGCCGCTGATCCCGGTGCGGGCTCAAGGAGACGGTCCGTCGAAGTGTTTGTCACGATCGCCTTTTGCCAACTCCGACGCCCAGCGCGGCGCGGTGTGCCGTTGCGGCCCCTAGCAGGTTGTCTGGTAACAACGCTCGGTCAAATCCAGGTTCCTTTCCCGTACGTGACAAGGGTGCTGCCCAATTCCTTGCGTAGCTCCAAACGCCGCACCTTGCCGGTCCCGGTGCACGGCACCTGGTCATCCGACAGGACCACCGGTTCATCCAACTGAGGCAGGTCAGCCGTCGACACACGCCATCGTTCGGCGTCCAAAGTCCCGTCCTTGGTGACGACCACCGGGAGCGGGAACCGCCCCGGAGCACCCAGCAGCACGCATTCGACTACGTCGGGCATGCGGTCATGGATGACGTCCTCGAGCTCGAGACAACTCAGACCCGGAACCGCGTCCACTTCGCGGTCCAGTAACCTCACGACCCCTCCGCGGCTGACCGTGCCGACGTCTCCGGTGTTGAACCAGGCCCCATGGACCTTCCCGTCCCACCGGTCCTGCTCGCCGAGGTAGGTCAGGGCCAGCGCTTTCGTCCTTGCCAGTATGACCCCCGGTGTCCCACAAGGGACTCGACGCAGGGTGGTGGGATCCACGACCCGGAGCCGGGTTTTGATTGGGGTAGGGCTGCCCGCGTTGCGGGTCGTCGGATGGCGGTCACCCTTGGACGCCAGGGATTTGCGCGTGAAAAGACGGAATGCCAGAGGCCCGGTTTCGGACTGACCCCATCCGTGCATGAAAACGACGTGTTTGCGCTGCGAAGCCTCGAGGAAGGTTCGGACGGCAGGTGGATGAATAGCATCGTAGGTACTGATGTAGAGGCGGACGTTGCGGAATGGGTTGTGTGGTCCAGTAGCAGTCGCTTCCCAACGAGCAAAGGTGGAAGGCAGCGCTTCGAATATATCCGGTGGATAAACTCGCAGTAGGGGTTCTGCATGCGCCTGATCCTGGTCCGAGATGATGACGATGTTGCGGGGAGTCAGCGTCAGCGCGACCGCTGTCCAGCAGAATGTCCTGCCGTGTGAGAATGCGCTGGCGCTGGCCAAGGTATCCGTGGGCCTGCCGCCGAAGAAGGGGTACCGGTGCGCCTCGAACTGGGCCAGTCTCCGGATGATCGTGTTGGTCGAGTGCACGACGAGCTTCGGGATCCCGGTGGTGCCGGAGGTGGGGCACACGACCAGCGGGTCGTCGTCACCGCGGTCCTCCGGCGGCGGTACGGGTTGGCCCCTGACGGCATCGATGGACAGGGACCCCCCAACCGGTCGGTCGATGCTGAGGGTTTGCTTCGCCAACCCGCCCAGGTCGATCCCGTCGCACAGAGCGGACTCCAGACACCGAGCCGTCGTCACCAGGAGCGAGGGCTCCAGACGTCGCAACATGGTCTCGATGGCGCTCGGAGTGAGATTGCTCCGGATTTTGGCCGGGACAGCCCCCAGTCGAACGGCCGCGTACGCGAGTACGTCGATATCCCAGTGGTTGTCCTTGACGATCCCGACCCGGTCGCCGGGCCGGACACCAGCGGCAGCGAGCCAACCGGAGGCCTCGCGGACGAGGGCAGCCAACTCTCCGATGCGATAGGTGAGCCCTCCCTGCGGGGCAATGTCAAAAGGCCGATCGAGGTGGACAAGGGTCTGCCCCCTTCGTTGAGCGGCATCCTCGAACAGCGTGCCGGGCCTGATCCTCATGACGATCTCCCTCCTTGGCTGGTATCGACGGCGGCAAGGCGTTGCCGCCCGAGAAGCCGTCTTGTTTCACCGAAGGCGGCCGGTTCGACTTGAGGAGCGCCTGCTCGGCGATGCCTCAATCCGAACTCACCCGTCGCCCGCGTGAGCCATGACCCTCCAGGCGGCGATATCGGCTGAGCGGATCGCGCCCTCACTGCTCGGGCGCGCCATGACCCAGTCACCTGCGAAATCAACCGATCGAGCCGGACGGCGCATGAAGTCGGTGCGCAGCCGCAAGGCCTCGGGAGTGGCTTCCGGCAACCCGAGCGGGAACCGGTGGACAAAGCTCGACTTGGTGGCCTGGCTCAGGCCAGGTAGGTATCTTTCCCCCTCTTCGAGGACCCGGAGCACGATCCGATCGTCCGAACTGTCCAGGAGTTCCCTGGTCGCAGTGGGCGCGGTAAGCAACGAAACCAATCCGGAGCTCTCAGGTGAACGCCCCTGCTCCTTGTTCTGGTCAATGGCCATCACGGACAGCACCGCATTCTCGGCTGCCGGGATCAGAACCACGTACGCGGATGCCTGGTCGAGGAAGGTCATCGGTCGTTCAAGTTCCAGGCTCACCCGCAGCATGGGGGCATAGGTGCAGGCCTCGAGAAACCTGCGCTCGACCTCAGGGCAGTCTCGGCAGAG
>WNFD01003620.1_pt1 | contig 15527 bp, 12 predicted proteins | sample 5400491 | NCBI WGS metagenome assembly WNFD01 (sample SAMN13153343, study PRJNA577476) | soil metagenome | isolation source: 120 cm saprolite under Douglas fir tree site 2 hole 2 replicate 2 | place: USA:California | collected 2015-04-18 | reverse complement strand
AGCGGATTCTTCAGCTTGCGACAATAATCCGGGAAAAGCGAACGAAGCGATCCCCACTGCCAGCAGCACGGTCACCATCACCGCGCAGGACCACAGGGACCATTGGCGCCGGGCAATCCGGCGCATGCTGGAGCTAATCTGCTCTGCGTCCATGGGTGCAGCTATGGGGATAGGTTGCTGCTGCTCCGATTGCGTCATGGGACCTCGCGGTTGTGTGTATCCATTAGAGACGCCCTATTGCGGGAGCGCAAGGCGCAGTCAGAAACATGTTTCCACCTTCTCAATCCATGCCGATTCTGGACCGGCTTAAATCAGCGGGAGAAAATCCGCAACGTTCCCGTAAATCCGCGTTGCTCTTCCCACTGGCCTGATCCTTCTAGCACTTGGTGACAAAGTGCGGGCTTGGCTTTTCCGTCCGCCAAAAATTCCTCCGTAACCCCTTCCCAATCTTCAACTTACAAGTTTACTATTGACAGACGTCAGGATCTGTGGTATGGTTGCGCGTGTTATCTCGAAAAAATCTCTCCTACCCCTCCCGCCACTCCACCGCTAACTCTCGACCCTTCAATCGCTTGCAGCCTCTTTGCTCTCCTTTTTCAGCTCCCGTCCTTTGTTTTCAATCGCTTGCAGCCTCTTTCCCCAAAACACCCGGGGTGAGGGGTACTGAGCATCCGGCGAAGGAGGCGAATCCTGAGCGGCCATTGGTAGTCGAAGGATCTCAACCATTCCCCAACTCCGTTGTTTCCTACCACATCCTTGTAAACCCTCTCCTTTCATGCAATTACGCACTCTTCTGCGCAACGGCAAGCCAACAAGCCCAGCGCCCTCAGTCACTTGCACACTCTTTCTATCGCCACGGGGGTGGTACCCCTCACTCCGAGCGAAGTCGCGAAGGGCCGCTCCACTGTGCTCCAATCCGCTCCGCTCCTCTCTCCATGCGCATCGCCGACCCCAACCCGCTTGGGGCGGCTCCGTGAAGAACACTTCCGCCTTGACTTTGTCCGCCAAAAAAAGTATTGCAGCACAGCGAAAAGCCCAGTCCGCCCACAGCTCCCTTCGCTGGAGGCTTGCCCGTGACGCCTATCATCTGGACGCAAAACTACGATCCCTTCGGACATTGGTGGATCTCGGCGTTGGTCGCCGCGCTTCCTATTATTGTGCTGTTCACGTTGCTGGCCGGCCTGCGCGTAAAACCGCACTGGTCCGCTCTGGCCGGAGCCGCTACTGCGATCCTCGTCGCGATCCTCGTCTTCCATATGCCAGCGTCCCTGGCCGGCGAGAGCTTTCTCTACGGTGTCGCTACCGGCTTGATGAATATCGTCTGGATTGTCGTTGCCGCTGTCTATCTCTACGACATCGCGGTCAGCACCGGAGACTTCGACATTATGAAAGCCTCCGTCGGCGGCATCTCCTCGGATCGCCGTCTGCAACTGCTGCTCGTTGCTTTCTGTTTTGGCGCTTTCATCGAGGGTTGCGCGGGCTTCGGTTCGCCAGTGGCTATCGCTGGCGCCTTCATGATCGGCCTGGGATTCAAGCCATTTCACGCTGCCGCGCTGAACCTCATCGCCAACACCGCGCCGGTGGCTTGGGGCGCGATCGGCACTCCGGTGCACATGCTCGCCGCTGTCACATTGCTTCCCGAAGCGGACATGAACGCAATGATCGGCCGCATTCTGCCCATCACCGCCATCATCGTGCCGTTTTGGCTGGTCCGCGCCATGGTTCCATGGAAAGAAACATTTGAGGTTCTGCCGGCAATCCTCGTGGTCGGAATCTCCTTCGCATCCATGCAGTTTTTCTGGTCCAACCACATGGACAGCAATCTGGTGGACATTACCGCCGGTCTCTTCTCGCTCCTTTGCACCATAATTTTTCTCCTCTTCTGGAAGCCGAAGCGCATCTGGCGCTTCGCCGAGGATGCCGAGCCACCCGTGGCTGGAGCGGCCGTGCCCGCGACGGCGACTGCGCGAGCGATGTATTCCGCGCAGCCCGCGCTCACCTCCCACACCTCTTACACCAAGAGCCAGATTTTCAAAGCGTGGATACCGTTTCTGATTCTCTCCGTCTTCGTTTTTCTTTGGGGCTACAAACCGGTAAAAGATTATATGAACGTGCACACTACTCCCGCATGGCAGACGGCTGCCGGAAAACCAAACGGAGGATGGGACACGCCACTGCATCGCAAAATTTCCCGCGACAAGCCCGTGGTGCTCAAGCCAACGCCGGAAGGCGCCAAGTTTCCGTTTATCTGGCTCTCCGCCACAGGGACCGGGTGCTTTCTTGCCGCGATTGTCGGCGGACTGATTCGCGGCGTGAGGCCGGTAAAACTGATACAGGTTTTTGGGTACACACTTTTCCGCATGCGCTTTGCGGTCTTGGCAATTTCAGGGATGCTCGGCCTCGGTTTTGTCACACGATACTCGGGGACCGACGCCGTCTTGGGCCTGGCGTTCACTCATACCGGATGGTTCTTCCCGTTCTTCGGAACTTTTCTGGGATGGCTGGGCGTCGCACTGACCGGCAGCGACACTTCATCGAACGCATTGTTCGGCAGCTTGCAGCGCATCACCGCCGAACAACTGCATTTGGATCCGATTCTGATGACCGCGGCGAACAGCGCGGGCGGCGTGATGGGCAAGATGGTGGACGCGCAGTCCATCTGCGTGGCCACCGCCGCCACCAACCAACTCGGCAACGAGGGCATGATTTTCCGCTTTGTGGTTTGGCATTCGATCGCGCTCGGCGCCATCGTCGGTGTGATTGTTATGCTGTACGCATACGTGTTCCCGTATTTGGTTCCGCACGGTTTGACCTTCATGCACTGATGGGGCAAGCTTCTCTTCGAGGCCTTGCGCCGTGGATAGCAGGATTTTCGACGAGCTGCGCGAAATTGTCGGACCGCGCGGCCTGATCACTTCGCGCGAAGAACTGCACACCTACGAGTGCGACGGCCTGACCAATTTTCGCGTTCTGCCGCGCGCGGTGCTGCTGCCAAATTCCACCGAACAAGTGCAAAAAATCGTGCGCGCGTGTCACCGCGAAAAAATTCCATTTGTCGCGCGCGGCTCCGGAACCGGTCTGAGCGGCGGCGCGCTGCCGGTGGAAAACGGCGTGGTGATCAGCCTGACGCGCATGAACAAAATCCTGGAAGTGGATTTCGCCAACGCGCGCGTGGTGGTGGAACCGGGCGTGATTAATCTGGATGTGACCGGCCGCGTCGCGCCGCAGGAATATTTTTATGCGCCGGATCCTTCCTCGCAATCGGTTTGCAGCATCGGCGGAAACGTGGCGGAAAATTCCGGAGGCGCGCACTGCCTGAAATATGGATTCACCACCACACACGTTCTGGGATTGGAAGTTGTGCTCGCGGACGGTTCGCTGGTGCATCTGGGCGGAAAAACTTTGGATGCGCCCGGATACGACTTGATGGGAGTTTTTGTCGGATCGGAAGGGACGCTAGGAATCGCCACGAAAATTATTCTGCGCGTCGTGAAGCGGCCGGAATGCGTGCAAACGCTGCTGGCTGCGTTTCCTTCCACGAATGAAGCGGGCGCGGCGGTGAGCGACACCATTGCGGCGGGCATGCTGCCGGCCGCGATCGAAATGATGGACAATCTGGCGATCCAGGCGGCCGAAGCGGCGGTGCATGCGAATTATCCGAATTGCGGCGCGCTGTTGCTGGTGGAATTGGACGGGCCGGTGGCGGAAGTTGCCGCGCTGATGGCGCACGTGGATGAAATTTGCAGGAAAAATGGCGCGTGGGAAATTCGCGTCGCACAGTCGGAGGAGGAACGCGCGCTGGTGTGGAAAGGGCGCAAAGCGGCGTTTGCTGCGATGGGAAGGATTTCGCCGAATTATATTGTGCAAGACGGCGTGATCCCGCGCACGGAGTTGCCGAACGTGATGCGGGAAATCGGGCGGCTGAGCAGGGAAGCGGGATTGCGCGTGGCCAATGTGTTTCACGCAGGCGACGGGAATTTGCATCCGCTAGTTTTGTACGACCGCAGAATTCCGGGGCAGGAGGAAACAGCAGAAGGGCTTTCGAGCCGGATTTTGGAATTGTGCATCGCGGCGGGCGGGTCGATTACCGGCGAGCACGGAGTCGGCGAGGACAAAAAGAAAATGATGTCGAAAATGTACAGCGAGCCGGACTTGCAGACGATGCAGCGGGTGCGCTGCGCGTTCGATCCGCTGCAGCTTTCGAATCCGAGCAAGATGTTTCCGACGCCGCGATTGTGCGGCGAAAAGCCGGGCGAGTATGTAGCGCATCCTCTGGAAACGGCGGGAATCGCGGAGCGATTCTGAATGGACGCCAGCGTTTCTGCCAAGGCGATTGCCAACACATTTGAAGCTGATGTTCGCGAGATTGTGACGGCGAAGTATCTTCGAGCCGCCACGGCGAATGACGCCGTCGCCGGTGTGCAACCGAGACTGCTCGTGGAACCGGGGAACGAGCAGGAGCTGGCGAAAGTGTTACGGCTGGCGAACGCAGCGGGGCTGGCGGTGATTCCGCGCGGCGGAGGAACGAAGCTGGAATGGGGCAACCGGCCAGGGCGCGCGGATGTGATTTTGTCGACGGCGCGGTTGAGTCGCGTGCTCGAGCATGCTTGGGCGGACTTGACGGTGAGCGCGGAGGTGGGCTGCACGCTTGCGAAATTGCAAGAGACGCTGGCCAAGCATAGGCAGCGCCTGGCGCTGGATGTGCTGTGGGCTGAGCGCGCAACGGTTGGAGGCGTGCTGTCGACGAATGACAGCGGGGCGTTGCGCTTGCGATTTGGCTCGCTGCGGGATTTGGTAATTGGCGTGACGCTGGCGCTGGCGGACGGGACGGTGGCGAGCAGCGGCGGCCGCGTGGTGAAGAATGTGGCGGGTTACGATTTGCCGAAGCTGGCGACGGGGGCGCTTGGAACGCTGGGCATTATTACGCGCGCCATTTTTCGATTGCATCCGCTGCCGAAAGAAACGCGCACGATTTCTTGCGTGACGACGGATGTGCGGGATGCGCAGCGGCTGGTGCTGGCGATTCAGAATTCGAAGCTGGCGCATTCGGCGCTGCAGATTTGCTGTGGAGTGGAGCTGCAGCCGCGAATCGACGTTCTGTTCGAAGGTACGGAAGCGGGGTTGATGGCGCAGGTGGAGCAAGTGGAGTCGATCATGGGCTCGGCGGCGATCAGCGACGCGGGCGGAGATGTATGGAGTGCACGGCAGGAGATTTGTTCGGCGGTGAAGCAGCGCGCGACCGAAGTTGCGGCCGCGAAGTTCGCTAGTTTGCCGGCGCAAATGGCGGAGACAATCGAAATGATCGCGAGATTGTCGGCTGCGGAGGTGCGCTGGAGTGTTGTTGCGCAAGCGACGGGGATTGGATGCGTGCGGCTGGAGGGCCAAACCTCAGCGGTGGATTCTGTGCTGCGAGCGATTCGCGGAGGACTGGAAAGCAACGGGGGCTCGCTAGTGGTTACGCACCGGCCGGCGGGAATGACGGAACTGGACGCTTGGGGGAGTGCGGGGGATGCATTGCCGCTGATGAGTGCGGTGAAGCGGCAATTCGATCCGCAGGGCACTTTGAACCCGGGACGGTTTGTTGGCGGGATTTAAATCCGCGAACGGGAGCTGGCGCGTAAGGAAGAAAGGCTTCTCACAGAGCACGCAGAGGGAAGCGCACGGAAGTCACAGAGTAAGAGAAGAATATGCCTAGGGATCAGACAGGAATTGCGGAAAAAAGTGAGGAAATTGGCGCCGCCAGCGCGTTTGATGGGCTGCATCCGCCTTCGCGGGAGATTATTGACCAGTGCGTGCACTGCGGATTTTGCTTGCCGGTGTGCCCGACGTACGCGCTGTGGAACGAAGAGATGGATTCGCCGCGCGGGCGAATTTACTTGATGAAGCTGGCGGCCGACGGGAAGGCGGACATTAATTCGCAGTGGGTGGGTCACTTCGATACTTGCCTGGGGTGCATGGCGTGTATGACGGCGTGTCCTTCGGGAGTGGATTACGGAAAGCTGATCGAGGCCACGCGGGCGCAGATCGAACGGAAGTATGACCGCGGATGGCTCGAGAGAGTTTACCGGCGATTGATTTTCGGCGTGTTTACGCGGCCGGATCGTTTGCGCATGATGCGAGTGCCGCTGCTCTTGTATCAGAGGTCTGGACTGAGGAGGTTGGTGCGGGGCAGTGGCGTTTTGAAATTGTTCCCGAAGCGATTGCAGGCGATGGAAGCGCTGCTGCCGGAATTGCCGGCGTCGGAAGCGGTCGCAGAGGTTACGCCGGCGGTGGGTGAGAAGCGGCGGCGCATCGGACTGCTGCTCGGTTGCGTGCAGCGGGAATTTTTTCCGCAGGTGAATGCGGCGACGGCGCGGGTGCTGGCGGCGGAAGGATGCGAGGTGGTCAGCCCCGCGGATCAGCCTTGCTGTGGGGCGCTGCTAGTTCACGCCGGTGAGGAAGCTGGCGCGGTGGCGCTGGCGCGGCGCTTGATCAATGTCTTTGAGCACGCGGAGGTAGAAACGATTGTGACGAATGCAGCGGGATGCGGGTCGAATGTGAAGGAGTATGGACATTTGTTGCGGGACGATCCGAATTACGCGGAGCGCGCGAAGAAATTCTCCGCGAAGTGCAAGGATGTGAGCGAAGTGCTGGCGGAATTGCCGAAGCGCGCGCAACGAAATCCGCTGCGGCTGAAGGTGGCGTTCCATGATTCCTGCCACTTGCAGCACGCGCAGGGAGTTCGGGCCCAGCCCAGAAACTTGCTTGCAGCGATTCCCGAGCTGGAGCTTGTGGAGATTCCTGAGGCGGCCATCTGCTGCGGCTCTGCCGGGATATACAATCTGGTGCAGCCGAATGCAGCGAACGCGCTGGGGGACCGCAAGGCGGGACTGATCGCGCCGCTGGAAGCGGATGTAGTGGTGACGGGAAATCCTGGCTGCATTCTGCAATTGCAAGCTTCGTTGGAGCGCGCGGGGAAAAGAATTCCCGTGCTGCACACGATTCAGCTCGTAGACGCATCGATTCGCGGCCAACTCCTGAGCACACTTCAGAAATAATCCGACAGTCGCTGGCAGACTGGGCAATTACGTCTGGAGACGCTTCGATACCTACAGTGTGTAAGTTCCGGAAGGGTAACTCCGCGACGACACCTGTATCCCGATCCCGACGCAAACAGGCTCATTTCTGGTCAAATGAGAGTCAGCACAAGGCTGGCATTCGGGGCGACGTCTTTGCCTCAATGGCGCAACCTGGCCGAGGTGCGAATGCTGCGAGCGTTGCCGCGACGGCTTCCGTTACTTCTCGCTGGAGTCGTTCTGTGTCTATCCGTAAATGGGCAGGACCAACCGTCTCTAGGCGATGCTGCCCGTCAAGCAAAGGCCGCCAAGTCTGCCCAATCAAAAAAAGCCGCGAAGGTCATCACGAATGATGATCTGAGTGCGGCCAAAGTCACTGGGGCGGAAGGACCGGAACTCAGCTCCTTTCTTCGTCGAATTGCGAGACGATGGAATTTCGCTTACGTGCGAAAGGGAAACAGCAGATGGTGGCCAGACCATGGTTTGGCGCGGCCTAACAACCAGATTCATTACCTGTGTGGGCGCAAAGAACTGTTGATTGAGTCAAGACCCGAATTCGGCCTGCCTTCCATTACCGATCGTTTTGTCTACGGCTCGGTGCGAAAGATTTCAGCGGAGCTGTTCGACGTGGAACTGCTCAAGTCGGGAGAGCCAGCCAGGGAAATCAAGCGCTTCAGGCTATCGCCCGACGGGAAGACCTTGGAAATCGCAACGGACGCGGAGCGGAGCTCGGAACCGAGCATTCAGGTTCTGGAACTCGTCGACGCAAACTGGTCCGATGGCGGAAATCGTCAGCCGTAGGTTCTTGAGATGAATCACCGGGTTCACGCTATCCCCCCTTTTCCCAGTTAGCCTGCTCTCAACTTCCCCCGCCAAAGAAGCTGTTCCCGCTTCGAGGTGGAGTTAGCTTCGCTTCCCGACATACCAGGGCGCAGTCACGGTAAAGATGTGCTCATTGCCATTGACCAGCAGCATCCATTCCAGAAGACGTCCGCGCTGGTTGTGAAGAAAATATTCGTACCATCGGTCTTCCACGAGTTCAGGGATGACCACGACGATGGTGCGATCCGGATACTTTTGCGAAAGGTTGAGAATGAACTGAATGATGGGAATGATGATGAAGCGGTACGGCGACTGCAGGATCTCGAGCTTCGGCGGCTCCTTGCCAGCCGCTCGGAAGGGCCGCTCCACATAGCGCTCCCAATCCTCACGAAGCAATTCGGAGTTTTCCTCGGGGTCGACGTGCAGCGCGATCACTTCCGGGGACAGCCTCCCCGCAGTTTCGATTCCCTGGCGAGCGATGTTGCTCCACCGTTCGATGGGAATAACGGCGATGGGAGGCTCACTGGGATTTGGCGGCTGGACCGGAACCCTCGTCGTGGTGAGGACCCTAATAGTGTGGTAGTGGCGGCGAACAGCGCTGAATAAGACAATCGTCGAGGGAATGAAGAGCAGCGTAATCCAGGCGCCTTCCACGAATTTCGCAACCAGCACGACGATGGTGGTGACGCCGGTGACGAACGCGCCCAAACCATTGACCAGCGCGCTCTTTACCCAATGCGGACCGCGCTTTCTCCACCAATGCACTACCATCCCGGACTGCGAAAGCGTGAAGGCCAGGAAAGCTCCGACGGCGTAGAGCGGGATGAGCCGATCGGTGACGCCGCCAAACAGAATGAGGAGTCCCCCGCAGAGCACCGCCAGGACAACGATGCCGTAGGTGTAGACCAGGCGCCGGCCACGGTACCCGAAGGCGTGCGGAAGGTAGTTGTTTTGCGCGATGGCGCGGCAAAGGCGCGGAAAATCCGCAAAGGCGGTGTTGGCGGAGAGCGAAAGGACGATAAGAATCGACGCGATGGTCAGATCGTAGAAATAGCCTTTGCCGAAAACGGCGGCGCTGAGCATAGAGAGAATGCTTTGGTACCCGGGCTGGCCGGGATCCGTTGCCACGATGCCGTAAGCCTTCACGAGGTAAGAAATTCCCGCCAGCAGCACGGCCAGAATAAGAATAATCACGGTGAGAGTGCGCTGCGCGTTTTTCACGGCAGGCTCGCGGAAGGCCTTCACGCCGTTGCTCACTGCTTCCACGCCGGTCAATGCCGTGCAACCGCTGGCGAAAACCTTTAGCAGCAGCCAATAACTAACGGCCGCGGTCATAGGCGGCGGAGGTGGAAGGGGAGCTACCGGTGTGGGATGCCCGCTGCTGAAAAGAACTCGGACGACGCCGACGACGATGGTAATTAACAGTGTGCCGACAAAGAGATAGGTCGGTACTGCGAAGAGAAGGCCAGCCTCCCGCACGCCACGGAGATTGATGATGGTAATGACGATCAGAATGCCTACGCAGATGGACATCGTGTGAGGCAGCAACGACGGAACAGCTGACACTAATGCACCAACTCCCGCGGAGATGCCCACGGCGGCGGTGAGGATGTAATCAGCGAGAAGCGCGGCAGCGGCAAGCAGGCTGGCGGGTGCGCCCAGGTTGAAGCGTGCCACGGTATAGGAACCGCCGCCGGCGGGGTACGCTTCGATGGTCTGGCGATAGGAGAAGTAGACAATCACCAGCAAGGTGATGATGGCGGCGCTGATGGGAATGATGTATTGAACGCCGAGAAGGCCCAGGGGGATTAGAAGACTGAGCGCGGCTTCCGGGCCGTACGCAGCGGAGCTTAGCGCGTCGAGACCAAAGATGGGGATGCCTTGCGCGGGGCCGATCCTCTCGGCGCGTTCGTCGCTGGTCTTGATGGGCTTGCCGACAAGGACGTCAAGTATGTTCATGAACGGCGAGATCTATTGGCATCAGAAAAGACGAGATTGACGCAATCTGCGTGAGTAGCCCCTACAGCGACGCGGGTGTGAGATTGCATTCGGCGCTCCTAACCGACCGTCTGGGCAGACACACGATAACATCGCCCGGATTTGCAATCAAAAATCTACCTCAGGCCGGATCGGCGGCGTTCACCTGTCCGAATAAACTTACTATGCGTAGGTGCCGTTCGCGCCGGGCACGCCGCTGCAGAGCCGATTTGCGATCTCGCCTCATACCTCATGCTTCGAAACGGTTACTTGTCCCTTTGGGCAGTTCTATTCCGTGTGCAGGCCGATCTCCCTACACTAGTTGTACACAGGCGAGCCCTGTCTGTCGAAGATGGGAGAATGGCAATGAGAAGGCTTCTGGCATCAGTTTCACTCGGAGTGCTGTGCCTATTCGCGGGCCTCGCAGGCCCCGCAGCCGCGCAGAACTCCACGGTCTCAGTCCGCCTCGTGGACTCGCTGAGCACCGGAAGCAGCCAGCGCGGGGACACCTTCAACGCCACGTTGGCCTCACCGCTGATTTGGCACAATCGCGTGGTGGCCGGCCAAGGCGCGCATGTTATCGGCCGCGTGACTCAAGTGGTGAGCACTGGTTGGTTCAAGCGGCCCGCCGTGATCACTCTCAGCTTGGGCACTACACAGGGACGTTCTGGCTCCATCCCAGTCCAAACCGGTGACCTAACCATCAAAGCTGACTCCCGCGCCAAGAGAAATCTGCTGATCATTGGGGGCACCGCCAGTGCTGGGGCGGCAATTGGTGGTGTATCAGCTGGCGGAAAGAGTGCAGCGATCGGCGCGTCCGCCGGTGCCGGAGCCGGCACGCTTGGCGCTTATCTCGCTGGAAACCAGGAGATCGTGCTCCCATCCGAGACGCTTCTCACGTTTCACGTTTCTTCTGTCACCATCAACCCTGCCGAATTAGCTCGACTGCAGTCTGCCGCGCCTGCGGTGCCGCGCAATGAGCCTGGATACGAAGTCGTCGAGTCCTATCCGGTTTTTGTCGAACGCCGCCGTCACCACCACGACGATGACGACGACGACGATGAACACGAACACCATGGCGAGCATCACTATCGAGAGCGCTACCCGGAGCACATCAATGTCTTCTTCATCTCCGACCACCGCGCAAAAGTCGCCATCTTTTGGCCAGAGCGCACGGAATACGTCTACCTCCATGGCGATGATCTGGATGACATTTTGAATCCTCTCTCGGACCGCATCCATATATCTGTCGCGCTTATTCGGCCTCGAATCATCGTCCGGGAGCATGATGATGACTGAAGCGGCGGGCAGCGTGGGACGTGTTCGATTGAAGAGCGTTGTCGGCATGCTATGCGTCGCGGCGCTGGGCTGCTTGTCGGCGGCCGCCGCAACGAGCAAGAAGGAAGTCGAACGCCTCGAACAGTGCGGCGAAGTTATGAAAGAGATTCTCGATATCCCGGATAATCTTCCCACCGACCTGCTCAACGACGCCGAGTGCGTCATCGTCATTCCTTCGGTGAAGAAGTTTGCGATAGGCATCGGAGGCAGTTACGGCCGCGGCGCGATTGTTTGCCGCTCCGGCGCGCATTTCACCGGCCCGTGGGGTCCGCCGGCCATGTTTGCGTTGGAGGGAGCCAACATAGGGCTGCAACTGGGCGGGCAGGCAACGGACTTTGTTCTTCTGGTCATCAACCCCAAGGGTGCCGAATCCGTTCTGAAGAGCAAGGTCAAGCTGGGAGGGGACGCTTCAGCGGCAGCCGGTCCCAAGGGCCGCACCGCCGCGGCGCAGACCGATATCGTAATGAAGGCCGAAATCCTGACGTATTCCCGGTCCCGTGGACTCTTTGCTGGCGTTTCCCTTGAAGGCTCGACGTTGCGGCAAGACAATGGCGCGAACGAAAACCTCTACGGCCGGAAACTGACCGCGGAGGAAATTGTCCGCGGGCACAAAGTGGGAACGCCCGCTGCAGGTCACAAACTCGTGGCCCTGCTCAACAAGCAGTCCCCCAAAAATCTCTCCGACCCCAAAAGCCTGAAATAATGCTCTTCGTTAGAGGTAGCGGGCTCGCTTCGACCTCTACGCGATGACGCAGACTCCTACCAGTCTGACCGGCAGGAAATGAGCCAGCTTCTTCAGATCAAGCGAAGCGTTGGAATGCTGGCGGTCGGCCAGTTAGTATGATCAGAACGGGATCAAGCCGTTGCGAGCGGCATATTGAACAAGTTGCGGTAGGGAGTTAAGACCGAGCTTCAACATGATCTTCGCCCGGTGTGTCTCCACGGTTCTTACCGACACGCCGAGCTCCATGGCGATCTCTTTGTTGGCTTTGCCCGCTGCCAGCAGGCGGATAATCTGCGTCTCACGTTGGGTTGGTTTGCGCTCGGACGGTTCTGTTGGCGAAGTTTGCGGGGGCGCGTCGGGCGTCTCCAAAAATCCGTTGAAAACAATCTCAGTGACTTTGGCGCTAAAAAAACGCTTGTCCCGAGATATGTTCTTGACCGCTTCCACCAACGAATGTGGAAAGTCGGATTTTAGAACGTAGCCGCTAGCCCCAGCTTCCAAGACACGGCGCAACATCTGTTTGGACTCATGCATGGTGAGGATCAGGACTTTGGTATCCGGAGCTGCTTCGCGGAGCTGGCGCGTGGCCTCGAGCCCGTCTAAATCGGGCATGGTGACGTCGAGGATGGCCACATCCGGCCTCAACTTCTTGGCTTGATCTACTGCCTCTCGTCCGCTCACGGCTTCACCTACAACTCTCCAGCCGGGCTGATCATGGAGCAGCCCGCGGACGCCGCGCCGGAAGAGAGGGTGATCGTCAGCGACCAGGATGCGCAGTTCCTGAGGGTGTCTCTTCATTGATCACTATTGTCGCACGGATGATTGTGCCAGTGCTACTTAACTCAACATCTAACTGACCGCCAATTTGCTTGACGCGCTCGCGCATGCTGGGGATGCCTACCCCTGATGAGACGTTGCGGCGACTTTCCGCGTTGCGGCCGCTACGCCGGCCTTCGTCTCTGATTTCCAATATGACGCGATTCTGTATCCGGTTCAGCCGGATGTATGCGCGACGGCTGCCCGAATGCCGCTGCACGTTCGTCAGGCTCTCTTGCACCACACGAAACAACGCCATCTCCTTGTCTCGCCCCAAGCGTCCGAGATCCGGAGACGCTTGCACATCCACCTGGACGCCACTGCGTTTACTGTAGCCTTCGACGTAGTGACAGATCGCGTCTTCCAAACCCGATTCATCCAACATCGGTGGGTACAGGAGATAAGAAAGGGTGCGAACTTCACGCAGCGCCTGCGCTGCCAACTCTTCGGCCTCGGAAAACAGCCGGCGCGATTTAGGGCTGCTGGGCGGAGCTGAACTTTGGAGCCGCTCCAGAGCAGCAGTTAAGAGCACCAGATGTTGGGCCGTAGAGTCATGCAAGTCGCGAGCGATGCTGCGCCGTTCCTCTTCCTGTACGCGCATGAGTTGTCCGGAGAGGCGTCGCAGCTCCTCTTCGGCATGCTTTCGAGCTTCGATATCGGTGTTCGTCCCATACCACCTTACGATGCGTCCTTCGGCATCGCGCTGTGGTATGCCGCGTGCCAGGTACCAACGGTACGTCCCATCCACTCCCCGATGACGTTCCTCTTGTTCGTAAGGCGTTCCAGTTGCCACCGACTCGCGCCAAGCCTTAAGCACCCGGTCTCGGTCCTCGGGATGAAGCATAGCCTGCCAGCCATCGCCTCGCAGGTCTTGCAGCCCCAGTCCCGTGCCGGAGCGCCACCGCTGGTTGCAATAGTCAAGTGTGCCGTCGGGCGGGCCGCTCCAGATCTGCTGCGGGATTGCGTCGATCAGGGCCTCGTTGACTCGCTCCATCTCCGCAGCGCGCTCCAGCCGTTGTACCATCACTGCCGTGAGCAGCATAAAAGCGAGAACCATCGCCATTACGACGGTAATTCCGGCAGCGCCGAGCGGCGAAACATCGACAGTGTGGAGGAAGGATTCACGTGAAGCGGCACCAAAAAAGCGCGTTCCAGCCATCGCCGTATAATGCATCGCCGAAATGGCTCCCGCGCCCATGACTAGGGCGCTGGCGGCCTTGTTCCGTGTAATTGCCCAGGTATTCTTGGGGTGACGGAAGGTGAGCCGCAGGGATAAAAGCGAAGCTCCCACGGCAATCACAGTGGAGAGCACGACAGAGAGGGAATCGTAGCGCTGAATCGCCGCGGCTCTCATCGAGGCCATGGACGTGTAATGCAGGCCCACAATCCCGGCGCCAATGAAAAATGCAGCGATGGTCGCAGCGCGCCAGCCGAATTGCGCGCCGGTAGCCACGTACAAGCCAATCGCCGACCCCACGATAGCGATAAGGAAGGATAGAACAGTGGTGGGCACATGGTACCGAACGGGCACGGAGAGATGAAACGCGAGCATGCCTGTGTAATGCATGGACCAGATAGCAATGCCCATCGCCAGGGTGCTGCCGGTCAGCCAAGCGCGCCGCGCCCTGCGCTGGGACACCCTCACCTGGGCTGCGAGATCTAGTCCCACGTACGCACCCAAAATGGCGATGAGGATCGAAAATGCAACCGCGAGGAGATTGTATTGCCCCGTCAGCAGAGAGCCTTCCGGGATCATGGTTGCGCCTCTCCTGAGGGTGGAGGGTCGAGGAGCGCCGAAACGCCTCTGGTGCCAAGCCCGGATTCCCAGAGGGTTCTTTGTGACCCGAACCCTGCCACTCGCGTTCCTGGCCCTTCAAGGGGGATTCCTGTTAATAGAGATGCCGCGGGGTATGAAAAGGGCAAGTTGCGATTACAACTTAGCACGTACGTAAGCGTGCGCGGGTAATACCGTACGTAATCTTCGTCCTTGATTAAGCCGCGCCCCTCCAACAGCATATCGTCGGTCCAGTCTGGAGTGGAATGACACGGAGAACACCGAAGGAGCCACCCAAATCAAGCAATCGCTTTGAAGCGCCGGTCAGTAAGCAGTTAAGGCACCTACTGCTGGCGGCCGTCGCCCATTCCGGGACACTGGGTTTCGCAGTTTGCGACCAGCGTCTGCGTTTCCAGTTCGTGAACGAAGCCTGGGCATCGATGGATGGCGTGGCTCGCGAGGCGCATTTGGGGGCGACAATAGGCGAGGTTTTAGGACCCGCAGCGAAAAAATTCGAATTGGCCTTCGAGAGGGTATTTTCCACCGGCAAGCCCTTCTTGGATTACGAATTCAGCGCCAAGCTGCGCGCACAAACCGAGGAGGGTTACTGGATTACGAGCTGTTTTCCCATTAAGGCAGCCCCCGAAAGACCAAGGCTGGCTGCCTCGGTGGTGCTGGAAATCACGCAACTGAGAAGGCTGGAAATCTGGTCCCGCAAACTACTCACAGACTCTGTCCGCCTTTGGCCAGCCCTCTTTGAGGGCGATCATTTCCTCAGTGGCGGTCTCACCGGGACGGCCGGGGCGGGGAGCCTGATTAATGGACCGCGCACCAAAGGGCTCTCACCTAGAGAGTGGGAGGTCATTCAGCTTCTGGCGCGGGGTAAGAGCAACAAGGAAATAGCAGCGGCGCTGGGGATCAGTGTCAGAACCATAGAGACCCATCGGACGAGAATTATGCTCAAACTGCGCATTCACTCCATGAGTGAGCTCGTACACTATGCGATTCGCAACGGCATCGT
>WNFD01006885.1_pt1 | contig 15535 bp, 11 predicted proteins | sample 5400491 | NCBI WGS metagenome assembly WNFD01 (sample SAMN13153343, study PRJNA577476) | soil metagenome | isolation source: 120 cm saprolite under Douglas fir tree site 2 hole 2 replicate 2 | place: USA:California | collected 2015-04-18 | reverse complement strand
CACCGGCGCGCGACGCTGGCGCCCGGGTCGACGCGGGCACCCGGCCAGACGCAGGTGCCCGGCCCGACGCGGGCTCAGCCGCGCCAGCGCCTGAAGGCTTGAGCCAAGCGGCCCGCGAGCGCTACGGCAAGTTCCTCGACGACAAACAGCTCAAGCTGCTCGACGCCAAGCTGGGAGAAATCGAGGCCCGCAGCAAGAGGCTGCACGCATTCAAAGTGAGGAACGCGGACGAGCCAGCCTGCGAATTTCGCCCGGTGCGCCAGTGAACGAACCGGCCGACCTGCTCTACACCCCCATTCGAGAGCTCGCCGCCCAAATCCGTTCGCGGCAGCTTTCGCCGGTGAAGCTCGCCGAGGTCTCCCTCCAGCGGCTCGAGACATTTGGCGCCCAGCTCAATGCGGTGGTGACCCTGGCCGGCAAACAAGCCCTCGACCAGGCCCGCGCGGCGGAGCGCGAAATCGCCGACGGTCACTATCGAGGCCCGTTGCACGGAATTCCCTACGGGGCAAAGGACCTGCTTGCGACGAAGGGCATGCCGACCACCTGGGGCGCGGCGCCCTATCGCAATCAGCAGTTCGATTACGACGCCACCGTGATTCGAAAGCTCGCCGATGCGGGGGCGATCCTCGTGGCGAAGCTGTCGATGGTCGAGCTGGCCGGGGGAATGGGGTACCGGAATGCGGACGCGTCATTCACCGGACCCGGCATCAATCCCTGGAATCCGAACTATTGGAGCGGCGGTTCCTCCAGCGGTCCCGGATCCGCGGTCGCCGCCGGATTGGTTTCTTTCGCGATCGGTTCGGAGACGGTCGGATCGATCCTCACGCCGTCGTCGTTTTGCGGCATCACCGGCCTGCGCCCCACCTACGGCCGCGTCAGCCGCCATGGGGCAATGGCGCTTTGCTGGAGCCTGGACAAGCTCGGACCGATGGCGCGCAGCGCGGACGACTGCGCGTTGGTTCTCGCCGCGATCGAGGGATCTGATCCCGAGGATCCGACCACCCTGCCGCTTCCCAAGCGACCGGCGCCGGCGAAGTCTCGGCTGCGAATCGCAATTCCCAAGGGAGCGAACGATTTCGTTCATTCCGAGGTGGCGCGCAACTTCAATGAAGCAACCGAAGTACTCTTGAGCCTGGGCGAGGTGGCCTTCAACGTCCCCCTGCCCGAGTTTCCCTATGGACCGGTCGCTTCGACCATCGTGGACTCGGAAGGGGCGACCGCCTTCTACGATCTGATCGAGTCCGGCGGATTGCGGGAGCTGCGCGCGGAAGCAGATCGGGTCGGGGGATATGGCGGAGCAATGGTTCGCGCGGTCGATTATCTCCAAGCGCAGCGGATTCGAGAGAAGATGCGCAAGCCTTTCCAGGAATTGTTCCAGCGCTACGACGTCATCGCCCTTCCCTCGCGAAATACCGTCGCCCTTCCCTTGGGCATCGACTTCACCCAGGCCTATCCGGAGCTGGACAAGGATCGCCCGTCGAATTTCGTCTCGCCGATCGGCACGATGATCCAGGTCGGAAATCTGCTCGGGTTGCCCGCGCTGGCGCTGCCCGACGGGTTTGGCCGCGAGAATCTACCGACCGGACTGCAGCTCGTCGCCGCGCCACTGCAAGAGGCGTCGCTGACGGCGCTGGGAACCGAGTACCAGAAGCGAACCCAATTTCATCGACGTCGACCGCCCGGCTTCTAAGGCGCTCGACCGCGCATGTTTCTTTCGGGGCGCAATCAGGTCGCCGGCGACCGTTCGTCATTCACCTCGCGGGCGTGTGCGGGCAGCTCCGGCGTGGGCACGACAGGCCTGATCTCGACGGGTTCACCGAAACGCAGGGCAGGGATGCGCCCGGCGATTGCGATGGCCTCACCAAGCCGTTCGCACTCCACCAGGAAGTAGCCGGCGAGATGTTCCTTCGCCTCGGCGAACGGGCCGTCCCTGGTAAGGCGCTTCCCATTCGTCTCGCGCATCGTGGTGGCGCTCGATATCGACTGAAGTCGCGCGCCCGCTCGGAAGTGGCCGCTCCTGACGATGCCCTCCGTGAACTCGCGGTAGTCATCCATGAGCTTCTGGGAATCAGGCGTCCGCTTTGACTCGTCCGCGAAGATCAGCAGCATGTATTGCACCGGCGTACCCTTCCTTTCTGTCTCGAGCCCCGCATGATGTGGGGCACCGGCTGTCGAACGGGCTCACGTCAGACATTGGCGATTCCGAACCGTACAACGACGAGTTGAGGGCCAGCGGCCACATGGTGATGGCCGCAGCCCTCCAGATGCCCGATCAGGCCATGACCGTGCAGGTGCGCGACGGGAAGATGTCGACGACCGACGGTCCGTTCATGGAGACCAAGGAGATGCTCGCCGGCTTCGTCATCATCGAGGCGCGCGATCTCAACGAGGCCGTGCGAATCGGGGCGGGGATTCCGCTGGCCAAGCTGGGCTTCATCGAGGTGCGGCCGCTCCTCGACTTCAGCAAACCTCCGAAACGAGCACAGCCGGCGCGCGCGGGACCCTTGACGCGGCCTACCGCACCGAGGCGCGGCGCGTCCTGGCGACCTTGATCCGTCTTTTGGGCGGCTTCGAAGCGGCGGAGGAGGCCCTTCACGAGGCCTTCGCCGCCGCGGCCGAGCAATGGCCGCGCGAGGGCGTTCCGGCCAATCCCTATGCGTGGCTGGTGTCCACCGGCCGTTTCAAGATCGTATCCCGCTGGCGCCGGCAGGCGCGTCTGGCGGACGTGTTGGTCGAGCTGCCGGACCTGGCGCCGGAGGCGATGTTGCCCGAGCACATCCAGGATGACGAGCTGCGGCTGATCTTTATGTGTTGTAACCCGGCCCTCGCGCCGGACTCGCGCATCGCGCTCACGCTGCGCGAGGTGGGCGGGCTGACCACCGAGGAGATCGCCCGGGCCTATCTGGTGACTGCGCCGACCATCGCGCAGCGGATCGTCCGGGCGAAGGCGAAGATCCGCGACGATTCGATCCGCTACGAAGTACCCGGTCGCGCCGAGCTGCCAGCGCGGATCGAGAGCGTGTTGCAGGTGATCTATCTGATCTTCAACGAGGGCTATGCGGCGACCCAGGGGCCTAGCCTGATGCGCGACGATCTGTGCGCGGAGGCGATGCGGTTGGGCCGGCTGATCGTCCGACTCCTGGACGAGCCCGAGGCCCTGGGGCTTCTCGCCCTGATGCTGTTGCACGAGGCGCGGCGCCACACGCGCGTCGACGCGGCGGGCGACCTTATTCTCCTTGCGAATCAGAACCGGTCGCTCTGGGACCGCGCGCTCATCGCTGAAGCGCAAGGGCTGATCGACCGGGCGCTGGTCGCGCGACGCGTCGGACCCTACCTGCTTCAGGCTGCCATCGCGGCCGTTCACGCCGAGGCATCGAGCGAGGGCGAAACCGACTGGGCCCAGATCGTCGGGCTCTACGACGTCCTCCGACGCGTCGACCCTCCGCCGGTGGTGGCGTTGAACCGGGCAGTCGCCCTCGGTATGCGCGACGGACCGGAAATCGGCCTCTCGGCCATCGAAGCGGTGCTGATGGAGGGCGGCCTCGACGGTTATCACCTGGCCCACGCGGCGCGCGCCGAGATGCAGCGGAGGCTCGGTCTCGCCGAAGCGGCGCGGGCCTCCTATCAACGCGCTCTCGAGCTGACGCGCCAGCCCGCCGAGCGTCGGTTCCTGCAATCGCGGCTGGCTCAACTCGCTACCGAACGCGCCCGCGGTCACGGTGCTGGGAACTGAGTGGCCGGAAGCGAACCCGATTTCATCGGCGGGAACACCCGGTCGAATGGTGGGCTACCGTGGATGCTCAGGAATTGTTCGCTGGTTGTCGCGACCACCAATCTGGATTTACTTTCCGCCAAAATCGAGGGCAATATACTCGACGGCTGGCCCCTTTTCCCCGCGCCTTTGAGCGCGTGCAATTGGATGAGGGGTGAATTTTTCACCACCTCGGTAGTTGGGACGGGGCCAGCCATTAATCTTTCCACCGAGCCGGATCGCAACAAGTTCCAAGTTGCGCGACGACTGGATTTTGAGTCGTCGCCCCGGGCCGGGCGTTGCCGAAACGCGATCGAGTCGGATCGCTTTCGATCGAGACCTCGAAGATGGAACGTTCCATCGTGTGAGAGGAAGGCCCGGCCAATCAGCAGGCGATGAAGGAGATTGCGAGGGCCGCAAAGCCAAGCCCGACCCCGAGTTCAACCGGTTCGGCTGAGGCTTGGGCCATCAAATATTCCCAACGCTGCTTCATGGTGATGGCTTGAGCCATCACTTATCCACAGCCCTCCTTCGTGCTGATGGCTTGGGCCATCAAATATTCCCAACGCTGCTTCATGGTGATGGCTTGAGCCATCAAAAACTTCCAACGCTGCTTCATGGTGATGGCTTGAGCCATCACTTATCCACAGCCCTCCTTCGTGCTGATGGCTTGGGCCATCAAATATTCCCAACGCTGCTTCGTGGTGATGGCTTGGGCCATCAAAAATTCCGAACGCCTTCATGGTGATCCCTTGAGCCATGGGCCGGGCCATCACTCCCCCTCCCCGCCGATGGCCCGGGCCATCAACCGAGCCGGGCGTTGGAGATTTTTGATCGCCCGGGCCATCAGCCGAGGCGCCGAAGATGGAACGTTCCATCTGGTGGCCCCCGAAGTCGATCTGAATCGCCGGTTCTCGGTGTAACGTTACCCCGGCCACGCACCGAAGTGTGGTACAGAACCCACACCGAGCTGCAGTTCCGGGCCACGGTTTCCGGAGCAAATCCAACCTGCGCCCTCGAATGCTCCGGTCGGGGCAATGTCGCCTCAAATCTCGGGTATCGAAAATAGATCCGGGTGCACGAAGGTGGGTGTCGGGACAGTCGCTGTCCCGGCCGACCGATTGATCAGGAAGCCGCCGCGAGGCTCGCAGCGATCGGAGCCTCTGCGGACTGCGGAACGCCATCAACGTAGGTGACAACATTGCCCAGCACGGAGGGCACCCGTGGTCCAGGCGTGACGAAGCCGGTGAGGTTGAGCGGATCCACCGCGGAAAGCTGAACGACCCGACCGCTTGGGGCGATGCGGCGAACCGCGCGGGCGATGTCCACTGCCTCGGCGAGCGCGAATTGCTCTCCGGCAAAGCCGGAAAGAAATCGTCCACCGCGGATTTCGCCGCGAGCCTCCATCCGGCGATAGACGTAGAGAAGCTCCCGCCAGGTGGGGGCGAGGGGTTCGCGCATCACCAGATCCCGCCAGACGATTCCGTAGCGCTGCAAGAAAGTCCGGGCAAGGCGCTCATGGACTTCAGCGATGCCCCGAGGCTCCGAGGGGGCGAGCAGACTCCAACGCCCGGGCCCCCCGCGCTTGAGCGCTTTCTGTCGCTTGCGCATTTTCGGCGACTGGAGAATTCGAAGATTCTCCACGGCATCCGCGGTGACCAGGCCCCGAGCGAGGAGCTCCCAGAGCGCATCCTCCACCTCGGCGGGCAAGCGGCGGCTCGACGAAACCAGCTCGGCAAAAAACGACGCACCCCGCCGCTGAAGCGCTTCCGCCACCGAACGGCCAGCATGCGATAGGTCATCCGGAATCGAAGCAGCATCCGGGCTTTGCGGCGGGCGTGCGGCGGAAAGCAACCAATCCAGCTCCTCGCGGCGGACGAAAGTGATGTTTGCATTTCGCCCGGGCATGGTCGGCCGAACGGCAGGGGTCTCGGGCTCAAGAGGCAAGCGCGGACCTTCCACGTTGGCTCCGCGACGGGGTCCGGGCGTGGATCGGACGTCCTTCCGGGTCAGTCGCGCCCAGGCGATCTCTCCATTCCAACTGGCGCGTTCCAACAGCTCGGGCAGGTACGGCCTCATCCGCGCCGGAAGCAGGACCTGCTCCCAGGCCGCCGCGGGAGCCTCGTATCCTTGCAGCAGCGAAATGGCCTTGATCAGTCCGCCCTTTCCCCGAAGCGCGTCGCCGGCATCGAGGTGGTGCCAGCGGAACAAGAAACGCATGAAGTCCTGTGGCGACAGCGGCTGGATCTCCTGCCTCAGGCGACCCACGGTCAGCCGGTGAATCCGCTGGAGGAGTCGGCGATCGCACCACTCGACGTCCAGCTCTTTGGGATCGACGACTTGCGGACTCGGGGCGCTCACCGCCTTCTCAACCGATGCGGGTCGGAATCGGCCGCGAAGCACCTGTCCCTGGGATTCGAGATGACCGAGCGCTTCGCGGACTTCGCTCTGGGAAATAAGCAGCGCTTGCGACAGCTCATCCACGGTGGTGGGTCCACAAATTTCAACTCGACCGCGGACCAGGGCGAGCAGCGCAGCATCCCGCGCCACCGGAGCATCCCCGGGAAGAAACGCCAGCGGCGGCACCGGGGGCGCTTCCGGAAAGACCGCCTGCGCGTGCGGAATTCGCTCCGCGGCAACGACAAAATTCCTGTTCCCAACGGCAATCCGCGCCGCGCGGTTCTCCGCAATCAGCGCGTCGATCAGGGAGGAGGGCTCCTCCACAGCGGAGGGCTCGTCGGCCGGGTCCGCGTTCAGCCGCGCTTCCTCCTCGGGCATGAGGACGAGTTGCAGAAGGGCATCGTGCAGCTCCTCCTTGTTGCGGATCAGCGGCTGAGCGTCCGATCGAACCTGCGCGATTGCCTGCTCGTCGAGAGCTCCAAAGGCCGCCGCGTCCTCGGGAGGCAGCGAGCGCCGCACGCTCACCGCGCGGGCCCGTCGCTCCTCGAGCGGCGCATCGTCCAGATAGGTGTACGGCTGCGAGTTGAGCAATTGATGGGCGAAGACCGAAGGCTCGGGCAGATCGACCGCCAGGGTGCGGATTCGCCCCTCTCGAATCCCGGCGAGCACCCGCTTAAGGCCGTCGATGTCCATCGCCTCGTGAAGGCAGTCGTTGATCGTCTCCTTCACCAGCGGATGGTCCGGGACGTCGACGTAGGTGGTCACGGCGTTGTCCTGGCAAGCGACCTGGGCGGGGAAAATGGCGGCGATCAGATCGTCCGAGCGGGCGCGTTGAATCTGAGGCGGGACCCGCTTGCCCATCGAGTACCGGCTGAGCGACAGCGCCCGGCTGGCGTTCCAGCGAAAGCGCGTTCCGAACATCGGCGCCTGCAGCGCGGACTGGACGAGCACGTCCTCCACATTCTGCGGCGAGAGAAATTCGAAGATGTCGGCGAGCGGAAAGCTGTGCTGCTCGCTGAGCGAGAGCAGAATCCCGTCGTCCGAGGCCGCCGCCTGCAGCTCGAAGTCGAAAGCGCGGCAGAACGATTTTCGCAGAGCCAGGCCCCAGGCGCGGTTGATCCGGCCGCCGAAAGGGGCGTGAATCAGAAGCTGCATTCCCCCCGCTTCATCGAAGAACCGCTCGGCGATCACCGTGTTCACGCTGGGGACCGCGCCGAGCGCCGCCACTCCGGCCCGAAGGTAGCGCAGGATGAAGTCGGCGTTGGCCGGCGATACTCCAAGCTCCTTCTCCAGAAAATCCAGAGCGTCGGGGTTGCGGATCAAGTCCTCGCGCAGGCGGCTGACCTCGAACGAGAGCTCGGCGGTGCGGGCGGGGGCCTCGCCGCGCCAAAAGGGCACCGTCGGCGCCTGCCCCTGCGCGTTCTCCACCCGGACCGTCCCGCCGTAGATGCGCTGGAACCGCCAAGCGGTGGAGCCCAGCAAGAACACGTCCCCGGCCATGCTCTCGACGGCGAAATCCTCGTCGAGGGTGCCGACCATCTTCTCCTCGGGCTCGGCAATCACCGGGTAGCTGAAAGTATCGGGAATCGCCCCGGCGTTGGTCAGCGCGGTGATGCGCGCGCCGGGTCGGGCCCGGAGCACTCGATTGACCCGGTCGCGGTGGATGTGCACCCGGGTTCGCCCGCGCCCGGTGGCCAGCGGCTCGGAAAGCATCTGGAGGACCTGCTCGAATTCGCGCCACTCCAGATTTCGATAGGGGTGGGCGCGCTTGAACAGAGCGAAGAGGCTCTCTTCAGACCATTCCTCGCAGGCGCAGGCGGCGACGATCTGCTGCGCCAGGACGTCCAGCGCTTTGTCCGGAATGCGCACCGCGTCCAGCTCGCCCTCGTGGATCGCCCGCACCAGCGCCACGCACTCGACGAGCTCGTCCCGGGTCATCGCGAAGATAATTCCCTTCGAGACACCGCCCTTGTGGTGACCGGCCCGACCGATTCGCTGCAGGCAAACGGCGATCGCTCGCGGCGAGCCAAGCTGGCAGACGAGATCGATCGATCCGATGTCGATCCCAAGCTCGAGCGACGCGGTGGCGACCATCACCCGTAAGGAGCCCTCCTTCAATCGCTTCTCGGCGGAAAGGCGCATCTCGCGCGCCATGCTCCCGTGGTGGGCGACCACGAGGTCTTTGCCGATCCGGTCCCCGAGATCGTGAGCCACCCGCTCCGCCAGGCGGCGGGTGTTGGTGAAGATCAGAATCGTCCGATGTTGCGCGGACAGAGCCTCGAGCCGATCGTAGATCTGGCCCCACATCTCGTGGGTGGCGACCGCGGAAAGCTCCTGATCCGGCGTCTCCACCGCGATTTGCCAGGGACGGACGTGCCCGACGTGAACGATGGAGCACGGCTGTGTCCCTGGGGGCGATTCCGTCGAGCCGGTGAGGAAGGCGGCGATTTCCGGGAGGGGCTTTTGCGTGGCCGAAAGCCCGATCAGCTGGAGCGGGCCGCCGACCAGCGCCTTGAGCCGCTCCATCGAGAGCGAAAAATGGCTGCCCCGCTTGTCCCGCGCGAGGGCGTGAATCTCATCCACGATCACCGTCTTGACCTGCCGCAGCGTCTCGCGCGACCGCCCGGCGGTGAGGTAGAGGAAGAACGACTCGGGCGTGGTGATGAGGATGTGCGGCGGGCGCTTGACCATTCCAGCTCGCTCGGAGGCCCGGGTATCGCCCGAACGAACCTGCACGCGGATAGGCTGGGGAGCCAGACCGTCGGCACGGGCCAGCTCGTAGAGCTCCTCGAGAGGCTTGATCAGATTCTGCTGGACGTCGTTTCCCAGCGCCTTGAGCGGCGAGACGTAGAGCACGCGCGTCTGATCCTCAAGCCGCCCCTCGAGCGCCTCGCGAAACAGCTGGTCGATGCAGGCAAGAAACGCGGCGAGCGTTTTGCCCGAGCCCGTCGGAGCGGCGATGAGGACGTTCCTCCCCTCGCGAATCGGTGGCCAGCCCTGTCGCTGGGGAGCAGAAGCCTCGCCGAGCCGCCCGGCGAACCAGCGCTGCACGAGCGGATGAAAACTCTTCAGCGCGTCGTCCACGCTGCCGACCGGGGGAGAAACCACGGCCAAATCCATTGAGCTTTGAGAGCCGCCCATCCCCTTAGGCTGAACACAAGTACAGTCCGTCGTCAATAGGGTTTGAGGTTTGGGGTGGGGATCGCGCATCGCCGCCGCTTCCGTCATATAAATTTCAGCTTCGTCATCCTGCCCAGGTTGAAGAGCCGTGGCTAAACAGGAGAAACCTTTCAATAACCCGTTCGGCGCGCTCAAGCAGGACAAGACTGCGCCATCGCCGCCCAAAGCGCCGAGCAAGCTCGCCCCTCCTGCAAAGGTGAAAACGGAGACCATCGACATCGAGGACGAGGGCGAGCTGTTTCGCGCCATGGTCGGGGAGGTCGAACCGCTCCGAGGCTCCAAGCCCCTGCCGCCCGAAAATGGAAAGGTCTCCGCCGACAGCCTGGGAATCATCGATCCGGAAGAGGAGGCCTTCGCCGAGTTGTGCGAGCTGGTCGCGAAGACCGGACCTTTGGACATCACCGATTCCGACGAATACATCGAGGGATTCGCTCCGGGCCTCGATGCCCGAATCCTCCGGCGGATGCGGCGAGGACACTATTCGATCCAGGCGCACTGCGATCTGCACGGGCTGACCCGCGAACAGGCCAAGAAGGAGCTCAATCTCTTCATCGAGGACTCGCACCGGCGCGGCCGACGGCTCGTCCTCGTGGTCCACGGTCGGGGGCTGCATTCCAAGGATCAGATCCCGGTCTTGAAGGAAGGGCTGCGGATCTGGCTCTCGAGCGGACGAATCAGCCGCCACGTTCTGGCCTTCACCAGCGCTCAGCGCAGCGACGGCGGCACCGGCGCAGTCTACGTGTTGCTGCGGCGCTGAGCCGCGGTGCCCGCGAGGGCCCAACATGCCACAACCCCCGTCCCGGCAATGAGGTCGCCGTCGCCTACCCGTCCAGACGACGGGTTCTCGGCGGTAGCCATCGGCCCCCTAACCCAACGCGAAGCTGCAACCGGATCGTTTTGGCGAAGTGAGTGACATTTTGGTGCCGCGGGGACCCAAAATGTCACACACCTCATCGAGGAAATGAAGTCGCCGTGGTCATTCGCCTCGAGATCGAAGAGAACCCATCCGTCACGGCGACGGCGACGGCGAGCGGCTTGCCTTCGGCGGTGGCCATCGGCTCGCCAACCCAACGCGCGGATGCAACCGGATCGTTTTGGCGAAGTGAGTGACATTTTTTGGTGCCGCCTCAACGTCTGCGGCCGCGCCGAGCCACTTCGTCGCCGATCGCGCATGCGATCACCATCGCGCGGAGCATCATCGTTCGGTTAGGTTCAACCTCATGCTCATCGCCCCGTCATTGCTCGCGATCGCCGCGATTTCCGAGACTCCCTTGACCACGGTTGCGGAAAGGAGCGGCTGGACGCAGACCGGTCACTACGACGAAGTCGTGCAGCTTTGCTCTTCCTTTCAAAAAACCTATCCGAAGAAGGTTCGCTGCCGCAGCTTCGGCACAACGCCGGAGGGCCGGCCGATGTTGTCGCTGGTCGCATCCGCGGACGCGACCTTCGAGCCGCAGTCCGCTCGAAAAAAGGGTAGGCCGGTCGTCTTCGTGCAAGGAGGGATTCATGCCGGAGAGATCGACGGCAAGGACGCCGGCTTCTGGTTTCTTCGCCAGCTCCTCGAGAACAAAGCCGCCCCCGGAGCCCTGTCGAAGATGACCCTCGTCTTCGTGCCCGTCTTCAACGTCGATGGTCACGAGCGCTTCGGTCCCTACAACCGGCCGAATCAGAATGGCCCCAAGGAGATGGGCTGGCGGGTGACGGGGCAAAATTTCAACCTCAATCGCGACTACACCAAGGCGGATGCCCCGGAGATGGTGGCAATGCTGAAGCTGATGGACGCGTGGGATCCGATTCTCCTTGCCGATCTCCATGTCACCAACGGCGCGAAGCTCGAGCCGGACGTCGCTGTCCTCTTCGAGCCGATCCACTGGGGAGCCGAACCGCTGCGCGAGCAGGCCCGCGCCGCGCGGGACGCCCTGTTCAAAAGACTCGAGGGACAGGGCCATCAGCCTCTGTCCTTCTACCCCGCCTTCATCAAGGACGACGATCCTGGCTCGGGCTTTTCGATCGGCGTCCCGCCGCCCCGCTTCAGTACGGCGTACTGGCCGACCCGAAACCGCCTCGCGGTGCTGGTGGAGACCCATTCCTGGAAGGACTACGAGACCCGCGTGCGGGTGACGCGGGATGTCCTCGAAGCCCTGATCGACCTCGCGGCGAGCCATGGGGTTGAGTGGCTGAAGGCAGCGCGCGCGGCCGACGAGGCGGCTCGCTCGCGCGGCTCGGCGGAGATCCCCCTGACCTTTGAACCCACCGGCAAATCGGAGCCGATAAAGTTCCGGGGATATGCGTACAGCCGGGACCCGTCGGACATCTCGGGCGGCTTTTGGACGCGCTACGACACGAGCAAGCCGCAGATCTGGCAGGTCGCCCTGCTCAACGAGCTCAAGCCGGCGATCAGCGTCAAACTTCCGGGCGCCGGATACATCGTGTCGCCCGCCCAGGCTTCCTGGCTCGGCGAGAAGCTTCGCCTCCACGGCCTCTCGTTCAAAGTCCTCAAATCGCCTCACCCGGGAATCGCGGTCGAGTCGTTCCGGGCGACCGAGGTGAAGCTCAAGCCGGAAACGTTCGAAGGTCACGTCTTGCCGGTGGTCAAGGGTTCCTGGAAGCCGGACAAGCGCGATCTGCCGGCAGGCTCGCTCTTCGTTCCCTCCGCCCAGGCGGAAAACCTCCTCCTTGCCCATTTGCTCGAGCCCACGGGCCCGGACTCATTCCTCTCCTGGGGCTTTTTCAATGCGTTCTTTGAGCAGAAGGAATCGATGGACAGCTTCGTCGCCGAGCAGCTCGCCCGCGACATGCTCAAGAAGGATCCGAAGCTCAAGGCCGAGCTCGACAAGGCCCTCGCCGACGATCCGGAGCTCGCGCACAGTCCGGAAGCTCGCCTCCGGTTCTTCTACAAACGCTCCCCTTATTGGGACGATCGCTATGCCCTCTACCCGGTGTTCCGGACCGAATCCCCGCCCGAGTGACCGAGCTGCGACTCGAACAACCGGCGCACCCTCTCCATCAAGTCCTTCTCGCTGTCGCCCAGCTGGGCGGGTTCGATCGGTGGAAGAACCGACACCCGGATCGAGCAGCGGGGATTGAACCAGGGCCCGTCTTCGATCACCAGATCGGAGGTGCCCTGAATCATCACCGGTACCAGCGGCACCCGCTCTTCCATCGCGAGCATGAAGGCGCCCCGCTTGAAGGGGAGCAGCTTCCCGCTCGTGCTGTAGGTGCCTTCCGGAAAGAGAAGGACGGACATCCCGCGGCGCAGCCACTGCCGGCAGTGCTCGAGCATCCGCTGCGTCGACCGTGGCCTGCCGCGCTCCAGGCTCACGTACTTCGCCAGATGCATCATCCAGCCCACCAGAGGCAGCGAGAAGAGCGACGATTTGGAGACGAACTTGAATTGACGGAACAGACCCATGCAGGCGAGCACGTCGGCCATCGACTGATGGTTCGCCACGAGCACGCTCGGCCGACCGGATATCCGTTCGCGGCCTTCGACGCGGACTTTCCAGAGCGGATTTACCTTTAAATATGAGAACACGAATCGGCAGATGAAGGCGTGCATCACCCGGCGGTCCGGATCGAAGAGCGCGGTGGCGGCGAAGACGAGAAATCCGGTCAACGCCACGAGCGGCGCGGTGACCGAGAAGACCATCCAGAACAGGGCAGTGACCAGCAGCTTCACGTTTCTCCCACCGCGAATTAGCGACGCGGCGGCTGGGCGACCACGCTCGCCAGGGTCATCCCATAGCTTGCGTCCAGCCCGCCATCGACGACCAGCGTCTGCCCATTGAGATATCGCGCCGCGTCGCTGCAAAGCCATGCTATCGGCTCCGCGATTTCTTCGGGGGTCGCCACGTGTCCGGCCGGCAGCGTCCGGGAAACCTGATCGCGAATCGTCTCCCACGCTGCTCCGGTGTAGTACCGGGAGGAGTCGGTGTCGATGTAGCCAGGATTCACCGCGTTGACCCGAATCCCATCGGCGGCCAGCTCGGAGGCCAGATAACGGACCAGGATTTCCATCGCGCCTTTCATCGCGCCGAGAAACCCGTGAAAGGGAAGCGGCATCCGCGAGTCCATGCCCGACACCGCGACGATGCTGCCCGAGCGGCCCTTCATCAGCGGCACCGCCAGTTGCGTCGCCCGGATGAAGCTCTTCACCGTGACGTTGAACGTCTTGTCCATCTGGTGGGGCTTCATCTCCAGCAGGGGGAGGAACGCGGTGGACGCGGCGTTGGCGATGAGGGTGTCCAGATGACCGAACGTCGCGCCGATGTGCGCGAAAACGGGTCCCAGGCTCTCCGGATCGAGCTGGTCCGCCGCGAAGACCTCGCATCGCACCCCGAGCGCTTCGACGTCCTTCACCAGCCTCGTGGCGGCGTCGCCATCTCGCCGGTAGGTGGACACAATGTCCGTCCCGCGGCGCGCCAACGCGATCGACACCGCTCGTCCCACGCCGCGGGATCCTCCTGTAATCAAGGCCACCGGTCTGTCCATGGCGGCTTCAGATAGCAGACCTCCTGGTCGATTGCGTCACGCTTTCCAGTCGGAGCATGTCCTTCTCCACCCCACACAGGGTCGAGGAAGCGACGAGAACCCATCCTGTCGTCTGTCCGCAAAGCAGCCTTGACGAACTGACTCGGGTTAGACTTCGCCGGAGGAGAAGAGAGCTGAATGGCGTTGCAGCTGCGGTTCTCGGACAAGTATCGCCTCTGGGCCGAGCTGATCCAGTCCGGCGTCGATCGCATCTTCGTCGAGTCGGAGACGCCCTTCGCGCTTGGATCCGAGGTTCCGGTGGAGCTGGTGCTCCCCGAGCTTCCCCTGCACATCGTGATGTTGGGCGAAGTGGTCGGATTGCGACCCTCCAGCGAGCGCTTCAAACAAGGCGTTTACGTCCGCTTCAGCAGCGGCGAAATCGAGAAGTGCCGAAGCTATCTCGGCCTTGCGCGGCTGAGCGAACGGGCGGAGAGCGGACGGCGGGTCTCGCGGATCGATTGTGCGCTGGCGCTTCGATTCGTCGTCCCGCCGGTGGCGGAGACGTTCATCGTCAAGAATCTCTCCGAGCGTGGGCTGCTCGCCAAGTGCGGCCTGGGACTGATTCTTGGACAGCGGGTCCAGCTGCAGATCACGCTGGACAACGCGGAAGAGCTGCAGCTGCCGGCCGAGGTGAGCTGGGCCCGGGTTGAGCTCGGTCTGTTGGGTCTCAAGTTTCTCGAAATTCCGCCGGATGCATCAAACAGCATCGGCCGCTGCATCGTGCGCCTTTCGCGGCTGCGCGAGATGGCATCCGATGCGGGACAGCCGATCCTGGTGGCCGAAGACGAGGTGAGCGTTCTCGGGTTCCTGGTGAAGGTGCTCACCAAGCACGGATATCAGGTCCAGACCGCGACGCGCGGCGACGATGCGATCGCGATGATCCGCAAGCACCATCCCAAGCTCGTGCTCCTCGACGTGTTGATGCCGGGGATCGACGGCAAAGACATCTGCAAGCGGATGCGCGCCGACGCCGACATGGCGGACATTCCCGTCATTCTCATGTCCGCGCTCGATGCGGTGAACCTTCACGCCATCGCCGCGGAGACCGGCGCCTCGGACTACATCTGCAAGCCGGTTTCGATGGCCGATCTGCTGACGATGGTCGGCAAGTACGCCGTCCCCTGACGGATGTGGTGGATCAGTGGATGGCGCGGGCCGGGTCCGGCGGGGTTGGCAATTGAGCGGTAAAGAAGAGAACCGTGGCCTCGGTGGCGAAGTCCTGGTTTTCCTTTTTTCGGAAGCCATGGCCCTCGTTCTCCGCAAGCAGGTACCAGACGTCCTTGCCTCGCGCCCTCACCGCCTTGACGATCTGCTCCGATTCGCTCATCGGCACTCGAGGATCGTTCTTCCCCTGCTGGACGAAAAGAGCCGCCTCGATCGCATCCGCCTTGTTGAGGGGTGAAATGCGCTCCAGGACCGCGCGCACTTCCGGAATCCGCTCATCGCCGTACTCGGCGCGCCGCAGATCCTGTCGGTAGGGCGAGGTGTTGCTCAAGAGCGAGCTCAAGCGGCTGACCCCCACCACGTCCACCGCGGCGCGGATCCGGTTGGGGAAGAACGCCGCCGTCGCCAGGACCATGTACCCGCCATAGGAGCCGCCATACACGCCGACCTTGGCCGGATCGAGATCGGGCTGGGTGGCGGTCCAATCGAGCGTCGCTCCGATGTCCGCCA
>WNFD01010412.1_pt1 | contig 15540 bp, 14 predicted proteins | sample 5400491 | NCBI WGS metagenome assembly WNFD01 (sample SAMN13153343, study PRJNA577476) | soil metagenome | isolation source: 120 cm saprolite under Douglas fir tree site 2 hole 2 replicate 2 | place: USA:California | collected 2015-04-18 | reverse complement strand
CGACTTCTTCGACGATATGAAAGCGCTCGGGCTGGATGGCATCACCGTGTCGCCCGGCTATGCCTATGAGCGCGCGCCGGACCAGCAGCACTTCCTCAATCGCACCAAGACCAAGGAACTGTTCCGCGGCATCCTGGCGCGCGGCGATGGCGGGCGGAAATGGCCGTTCAGCCAGTCGGTCATGTTCCTGAACTTTCTCGCCGGCAACGAGGCCTATCGCTGCACGCCGTGGGGCAACCCGACGCGTACCGTCTTCGGCTGGCAGAAGCCCTGCTACCTGCTCGGCGAGGGCTACGCCAAGACGTTCCGCGAGCTGATGGACGACACCGAATGGGACAAGTACGGCGTCGGCAACTACGAGAAGTGCGCCGATTGCATGGTCCATTCCGGCTTCGAGGCCTCGGCCGTCAAGGACATGATGCGGCGCCCCTTGAAGGCGCTGTCGGTCGCGATGCGCGGCGTCCGCACCGAGGGAGAGCTGGCGAAAGACATCTCGCTGGCAGGCCAGCGTCCGGCGGAGTTCGTTTTCTCAGGGCATGTCGAGCGCAGGCTGAGCGAGATCCGGGCCGCCGAGTCGGGGGCCAAGACGGCGGTAGCCGCGGAGTAGCGCCCTAAAGCCCCGCTCCGCCTCCAGGCCCGTCAGAATCAGGGCGGGAAGCTGGCCCGGTTTGGCCAGCACGGAGCGCAGGACGGCCGGCAAATCCATCGTGCCATCCGGTTTCATGCCGACGCGGGCTGCCGGCGGCAGCGTGCGGTGCGCGGCATCGGCGACAACCCGGGCAGCCGCGAAGGGCAGACCATGCCGCCGCGCCACCCGCGCCACGATATGCGATTCCATGTCCACCGCGAGAGCGCCGGTCGTCCGGTGCAGCGCCGCTTTCTGCGTCGCCTCGATCACCATGGCATTCACGCCGAGCAACAATCCTCTGGCCGCCTCCGGCAAGCGAGTGGCAATCCGACCCGTCCAGGCCGGGTTGGTCGGCACCGATTCACCGTCAACCAGCACGACGTCCGCCACGACCCACCGGCCGGCCCGCAATCCCGGCGCCAGGCCGCCCGCGATTCCGATACTGACGATGCCACGCGACCTGGAGCCGAGTTGATTGACGATCGCTTCCAGCCGTGCGCGATCGCCGCCGCCGGCGACCGCCTCAACGTCAGGGCCGGCGACAATGCGCCGTTCGCGCTGCAGTCCAGTGACCGCGAGGATCATCACATGCCGTGGACGACGCGCCGGACATGGCCGCGCCGCAGGTTGCGATAGCGCGCCAGGGCCCACAGCGGGAAGAACTTCGGATAGCCGTGGTAGCGCAAGTAGAAGACGCGCGGGAAACCACCGCCGGTATAGGCGTCCTGCCGCCACAGGCCGCTCGCGTCCTGGGTCTGGCGCAGATACGCGACCCCGCGCGCCACCGCAGGATGATCGACCTCTCCCGCCGCCATCAGCCCGAGAAGCGCCCAGGCTGTCTGAGACGCATTGGACGGCGCGGGCTCGTGGCCGCGATAGTCGAGCCTGTAGCTCGTGCAGTCCTCGCCCCAGCCGCCATCCGGGTTCTGGATGGACACCAGCCAGTCCGCCGCCTTGCGCACACACGGCATCGTCGCGTCGAGGCCGGCCGCGTTCAGCGCGCACAGCGCCGACCACGTGCCATAGATATAGTTCACGCCCCAGCGCCCGAACCAGCTGCCGTCCGCCAACTGCTCGCGCTGGAGGTAGTCGAGCGCGGTCCGCAGGCGCGGGCTGTCCGTCGTTTCCCCGAGCTGGGCCAGCATGCTGATGCAGCGCGCGCTCACATCCGCCGTCGGCGGGTCGAGCAGCGCGCCGTGATCGGCAAACGGGATGTTGTTGAGATAGTGATCGACGTTGTCGGCGTCGAACGCGGCCCAGCCGCCGTTACGGCTCCGCAGCCCTACGGTCCATTCAACACCGCGCGAAATGGCCTGGTCGTAGCGATCGCCCGCTCCGAACTCGCGGCGTACGCGATCCATGGCCATGACGACGACCGCCGTATCGTCCAGATCGGGATAATGGGCGTTGCGATATTGGAAAGCCCAGCCGCCGGGCCGCACATCAGGCCGCCGTTCGGCCCAATCCCCCTTCACCTCGAACTCCTGCAGCGGCAGCAGCCAGCGCAGGCCGCGCTGGGCGGCGTCGACCGTCGCCTCGCCGCCGACTTCCATCATGGCGTGGCTCACGAGCACGGTATCCCAGACGGGCGAGACGCAGGGCTGGCAGTAGGCTTCGGTCTCGCGGGTCACCAGCAGCTTGTCGATCGCGCGCCGCGCGATGGCGCGGTCGGGATGCTCCGGCTTGTAGCCCAGCGCGTCGTACATCATCACGGCATTGGCCATGGCGGGATAGATCGCCCCCAGCCCATCCTCGCCGTTCAACCGCTCGGTCACGAAGCCCACGCACCACTCGATGGCGCGACGGCGCAGCGATTTCGGCCAGAACGGCTCCGCCACCTTCAACACGCGATCGAGCGCGTTGAAGAACAGGGCCCAGCCGCGCTGCTGATGGGTCGGCACCCTGGGCGGCGGCTTGCCGGTCGTGGCGAAGAGTTCCTGGATGCGCACGCCGCGCGCGTTTCGCGCCCGCACCCGCAGCGCCGCCAGCACCAGCAAGGGCACCATGACGGTGCGCGCCCAGTAGGACAACCGGGAGAGATGAATCGGGAACCAGCGCGGCAGCAGCGCCATCTCCACCGGGATGGTCGGCGCACGCTTCCACGAGAGCTCGCCGAACTGCGCCAGCAGGATGCGCGTGAAGACATTGGCGCGCCCCGCCCCGCCATGCGCCAGGATGGCAGCCCGGGCCCGCGCCATATGCGGCGCATCCGGGCTGTCGCCGATCATTTTCAGGCAGAAATAGGCTTTTACCGACGCGCTGATGTCGAACGCGCCGCCGTGGAACAGCGGCCAGCCGCCATGCTCGGCCTGGATGCGGCGGAGATAGGCGCCGATCTTGCGCTCCAGCTCCGGATCGTCCGGCTCACCCAGATACTGGCGCAACAGGATGTACTCGGCCGGGATCGTCGCATCCGCCTCGAGCTCGAACACCCAGTGCCCGTCGTCGCGCTGCTGACGCATCAGCGCTTGCGCGGCACGCCGGATGTCGGCCTCGATGGCGAAAGTATCGTCGGACGCGTCGTTCATGGGCGGGCGGTCAAGCGGATGCACGGGAGCCGGCGAGCGTCGCGGCCGTTTCTCCGGAACGCAGTGCGCCCTCGATGGTCGCCGGCAGGCCGGTAGCAGTCCAGTCGCCGGCGAGAAACAGGTTCGTCCAGCGGGTACGGCAAGGCGGACGCCGGGCATCCTGCGCCGGCGTCGCCGCAAAGGTCGCCCGTTTCTCCTTCACGATACGGCACGGCGGAGGCGAGTCGCCGAGACCGTGGACCGCGGCGACGTCCCGCCACAGCAGCGCGGTCAGGGCGGACGTTTCCATGTCCAGCAGGCGGTCGGCGGCGCTGACGGTGACGGACAGCCGATCGGCAAAGGCGAAGACCCACTCTGCCGTGCCGCCGATCAGGCCCACCATAAGCGGCGTGCCGGCGGGCGGGGCGATCTTGAAATGCGCATTGACGATGGCGCGAAACGCATCGGGAGCGCTGAGATCGGGCAGCAGTTCCTGGGCCGTCCAAGGCGGCACGGCCAGGATCACCTGGTCCTCGGGGCCCAGAGACTCCTCGCCGTCGACGAAGGTCAATCCGGTTACCTTGTCGTCCTCCAGTTTCAGGGCGCTCAGCCGGCGACCCAACCGAACCTGCGCGCCGGACTGGCACAACCGGTGCAGCGCGGGTTCGACGAACGCGGCGGCCAGGTTGGGCGCCGCAATGCGGGGACGGATCCGACTGCCGCCCTTCGCGAACGTCTCGCGCATCACCGCGCCCGCGAGATCGGCCGATCCTTCCTCCGCTGCCGTATTGAGAGCGGAGACCAGCAAGGGCCTCAGGAATTTCTTCCACAACAGGCCGTGGCAGGACAGCACCTCGTCGATCCGCCGGCCGGGATGGCGTCGCATCAAGGTCGCCAAGGCCAGATAGTCGCCAAGACGCGTGCCCGGCACGCGGCGCCCGGCGGCAAGAATCCACCAGGGAATGAGGCCGTCATTCAAACGCAGGGTCCAGGCCTCGCCCGTGGTGAGGTCGAAAAACCGAAATTCCGCGCGCGACGGTCCAACCACGCGATCTTCCGCGCCGATGGCGCCGAGGTAGCGGCCGACGGCGGGGTTGCCGGACAGCACGAGATGGTTGCCGTTGTCGATCACCATGTCGAGCAGGGCGTCATGGTAGGAGCGGCAGCGTCCGCCGGCCTGCTTGGCGGCGTCGGAAAGCACGACGGGAACACCCTGGCCCGCCAAGGCCACGGCCGCCGACAATCCGGCCAATCCTGCCCCGACGACATGGACGCGCGGCGCGGCGAGCGGCCGGCTCATCCGAACACGCCGCACCGGGCGAGGATCCACAGCAGTCGCGGCTTGCCGATGCGGGCGCGCCGGCGCGGCGGGGCCCAGCCTTGCACCAGCATGTCCTGCAGCAACACCCGATAGACGGCCGACATCAGGCGCGGCGCCAACAGGCGGCCGCGCGGCCTGGAGCGCAGCAGACGATCGGCCGCCGCGAAATGATCGAGCGTCAGGGCGGCAAGCTCGCGGCAGGCGCCATCGACGCGCGGATCGCCGATCGCGGCGATCGGGTCGGTGGTGACGATGCCAGCCCTCGCGAGAAATTCGCGCGGCAGGTAAAGACGACCGATCGCGGCGTCCTCGTCGAGGTCGCGCAGGATGTTGGTCAGCTGCAAGGCGCGGCCGAGCCGGTGCGCGAGGTCGAGGCCGGGCGCCTCGTCCATGCCGAAGATGCGCGTGGAGAGACGCCCGACCGCGCCGGCCACCCGATCACAATAGAGATTGAGCGTCTCGAGATCGGGGCCACGGATATCGGCCGCAACGTCCATGTCCATGCCGTCGATCACGGCCAGGAAATCCGCTTGGCGCAGGCCGAAATCGTGCACCGCCGTCTTTAAAAAGCCGGCGCGACCTGCAGGCCTTCCGGCATAAAGCGCGCCAAGATCGGCGCGCCACCGATCGAGCTCGATCGCCCGTGCCGCCCGCGGCCGTGTTCCATCGTCGGCGATGTCGTCCACCATCCGGCAAAAGCTGTAGATGGCGAACATGGCCGTCCGCTGCGCCTTCGGCATGACGCGCATGGCGACGTAGAACGAGCTGCCGGAGACCTGCGCCTGCAGCGCTCCCGGATCGGCCTCGGCCTGAGGGTTGACGGTCATCCCTGCCTGCCGCGCAGCCGAGGCTGTTTGTGACGGGGCATTCGCCCGAGCCAGCCGGCGGCGACGCCGAGACCGCCGCGCAGGGCGAGCCAGGCCGCCTCCACGGGATAGTGATGGACGCGCTCCGACAACGGATCGCGGCGCGTGAGCCGGCTCGCGAGGCTCTCTGCCAACGCCTGGATGACGCCGACTTCCAGCGCCAGCCGTCGGTCGGCGATCTCGCCGGCGAAGGGCCGCGACTGGTCGAGCAAGGCCTGTGTGCGTCGAGCCAGTCCTTCGATCACCTTCAGCAGGGCCGGAGACGCTTGCGCGGCAGCGAGAGCCTCTGCGCCCGCCCCATGGGCCGCAAAGGCGTCAAGCGGGATGTAGACCCGATCGAGGGTGCGGTAATCCTTGGCGCAGTCCTGCAGGTGATTGATCACCTGCAAGGCAGTGCAGAGCGCGTCATTGGCCGGCCAGATCGCCGATGGCTCGCCATGGAGGTCGAGCACGAAGCGTCCGACCGGCGCCGCCGAATAGCGACAGTAGTCCATGAGCTCGGCCCAATCGGCGTAGCGCCGCTTGGTCACGTCACGACGGAAGGCTTCCAGAAGGTCGAGCGCATGTCGATCGCTGAGGCCACGGGCCTGCAGCACGGCATGCAACGCTTCCCCTTCCGCATTGGCGCCGGCTTGCCCGTGCAGCCCTGCCTCCATGCGGGCGAGTTGCTCGAGCTTTTCCTCCGGCCCGGCCCGGGCATGATCCGCCACGTCGTCGGCGGCGCGCACGAAACGATAAAAGGCCAGGATCGGCGCGCGCAGCTCGGCTCGGACCAGGCGGGAGGCAACGGGGAAGTTTTCATCGCGATGGCCTTTGCCCGAAGCGAAGTCGGCGGCGGCCGTCATGTGTCGCCCGCCATGGCCTGCATGCGCCCTTTCCACAGGCCGCCGCGGCCGCGCCAGACTTGTAGGGCGGACTGCACGGTGAACAGCGTGTAGACCGCCGCGATCGCCGGCAGGGCGACCCCCCAGAGCGGCGAGACGCGGTAGAAGCGGAGCATGGGCTGGAAGGCCAACGCCATCAACAGCCAGCCGCCGAGTCCCGCCGCCTGCGCGAGCCCGCTGCCGAAGAGCGCCAACATCGGCGGCACCAGATAGGTCAGCGTCATGGCGGCGACGGTTCCCGCCAGCAGCAGCGGCGAGTAGCCGAGTTGTTCAGTCCGCGCGCGAGAGCACAGTCGTCGATGATCTCGGATCGGATCGAGGCGATGCCGCCCGCTCGTTCCAGCGCCGCGCGCCGCACCAGCATGCAGCCGCCGGCGGCTGCGGCGAGCTTGCGCTCCTTCTCAGCGACCCAGGCAAAGGGATAGAGCATCTGGAAGAAAAAGATGAAGGCCGGGATGAGGAAACGCTCCGGCCAGCTCGTACAGGACAATTGCGCCATCAGCGAAACCAGCACGCAGCCGTCGCGCTCGGCACGCGCCACGAGGGCCCGAAGACTGTCGGGAGCATGGCCGATATCGGCATCGGTCAGCAGGAGGTAGTCAGGCTCTTCGGCGGACGCGCCGGCGTGCTGGATGCCCTGCTGCAACGCCCAGAGTTTGCCGGTCCATCCTGCCGGCACATCGGTTCCCTGAACGATATCCAGCCGTTCACCGCCTTCCACGCGAGAGGCAACGGCGGCCGTGCCGTCATCGCTGCCGTCATCCACCAGCACCATGCGGAAGCGACCGGGATAATCCTGCCGCAGCAGGCTTTTAAGCGATGGCGCGATGACATCCGCCTCGTTGCGGGCGGGCACGACGGCAACCACGCTCGGCCAACGGGCCGGCTGGGGAATGGCGTCCCGGTCGTCGCGTTCGCGCGCCAGCCAGAATCCGCCGCGGGCCGCCACCAGATAGAGCCAGGTCGCCAGCGCCAGCGCGCCGAGAGCCAGGGCCAGGCTCATGTCAGGTAACCCGCCTTCCGGAACCAGGTCAGGGCATCGACCACGCCCTCCTGATAAGGACGGCTGCGATAGCCGAGCTCACGCTCGGCCTTGGCGGAGGTGAAGAACATGCGATAGCGCGCCAGTCGCAGGCCCTCGACGGTCAGCAATGGCTCCTTGCCCGTCACGCGCGCCAACGCCTGGGCGCCGAACGCCAAGGGGAACAGCGGCCGGCGCGGCAGCCTGATGCGCGGCGCCCGCCGGCCCGCGGCCTCCGCGATCGCGGCGAGCAGGTCATGCAGCAAGACGTTCTCGCCGCCCAGGATGTAACGTTCACCGATCCGGCCGCGTTCGAAGGCCAGGAGGTGACCTTCCGCGATGTCGTCGACATGCGCGAAGTTCAGCCCGGTGTCGACGAAGGCCGGGATTCTGCCGCGCGCCGCGTCGAGAAGGATGCGTCCGGTCGGCGTCGGCCGAATGTCGCGCGGACCCAGCGGCGTCGTAGGATTGACGATGATGGCCGGCAGCTTGTCGCGCAGGATCATTCCTTCCACCGCCCGCTCTGCCAGGGTCTTGCTGCGCTTGTACGTACCGATCGCCTCGTCCGGTGCGAGGGGTGCCGTTTCATCGACGGGACTGGTTGCGCCCGCCACTTTCAGCGAGGCGACGCTGCTCGTATGGACGATCCGCTCCACGCCCGCAGACAGCGCTTCGCGCATCAGGCTGCAGGTGCCTTCGACATTCACGCGCATGATGACCGAAGGATCGGGCGCCCAATAGCGATAGTCCGCCGCGACATGGAACAGGTAGCGGATGCCTCGCATCGCAACCGCCAGGGACGCTTGGTCGGTGAGATCGCCGGCGACGACCTCGCAGCCGAGGCCCCTGAGATTGTCGGGCGGGCTGGTCGAACGGACGAGTGCACGCACGCGCAATCCGCGGGCGATCAAGGCTCGTGCGACGGCCGACCCGAGAAAACCCGAGCCGCCTGTCACGAGGACCGGATCACCTGGCTGCAGGGATACACTCATCGGCCATTTACTTTCGGCGGTGTGCCAACCCGCGCTGACGTATCGGCCGCGCCATCGAGCACGGCAGGCGAACGCGCATCAGCACGGCCGGCGAAAATCACCGTCGTTGCTGCCATGCCGACGTTATAGCGAGGTACGCGGCTGCCGCCCATGGCTCGATATCGGGGTTTTGCCGGGCAGGGATCAATTCCAGCGATTTCGCAATTTGCGCGTGCTGTGCCGAAAAGTCATGGGTTGTGCGAATCTGCCTTCCAGCTCTCGGGGTGCGCCCGATGGCGAGGCTTCTTCCTTGTCCACGGCTTTGTGACAAGGAGCGCAAGCCTGGTCAGGCGCGGCACCGTCGTCGGACGCAACAGCCGCGAATCGTATCCCGCGAAACGGCGATCATTCTCCTTCAGGCAGAGCATCATGAGATCGCCAACATCGATCTCGACCGGGGTGACCGCCTTGGCGCTGCTCGCGGTGAAGTTGCTGTCCTGGCCCGTCGCGTTGCTTTCCGCGCCCATGCCTCGAGCCAACACGATGCGTTCCCAGGCGATGGCCATCCAAGCGGCGGCGACGCGAAGCTCAAAATAAAGCCGGCGCCACCACGGCAAATTCGCGCGACGCCACGCCACCAAATTGACGAAGAGCAGGATGTGTCGGCATTCCTCCTGTATGACGGGCTCGAACGTCTCCACCAGCTCCGGCGGGAAGAAGCCGGATCGACGGGCGAGCTCGAACAGGCCGAAGGCAAAGAAGCTGTCGATGCATTCGGAATATCCGGTCACCAGGTATGTGAATTCCGGATCACGCGGATAGCGGTAGGGCGGCTCGCTTGCCAGACGAATTCCGTAGGCCTTGACGAGGTTGGCGAGCACCTCCTTGTGGCGGTGCTCCTCCCAGGCGTTCAGCATGACGGCGGCCCGCACATCGGGGTCGTCAACGGAACCGGCATAAGCTGCAAACCGCAGGCGCGCCCGGCCCTCGGTGTGCACCGCAATGTCCCAGATCGGCAGCGACGTCAGACGCTGCAGCATCTCCGGGCTGAGTTTCGGCCACGGGATTACGGAGGGTCGGTATGGATTGAATGTTTCACGGAACATGCTGCAGACTTCGCGCTTGTGCGCCTCGGAACCCGGCCGCAGCCCGCCGACATGCGCACTGGTCCAAGAGCGCGAGATGCGGTCCGCCGCTTCGACGGCAGCGGACGTCGGAGGGTCCGCCGGCAGTTCAGGAGGAGTGAAACCGAGCGCGACCATTTGGGTCGTAAACAGATCATCGTGATCGATCATGCCCTTTGGTTTCCTCCTCGCCGGCAGAGCAGGCCTTGATGTGGGCATTGGCAGCCAACACGTCCAGCCCGGCCAGGGTCGCACCCTGAGACAACCCGGCGATTGACCTCGTGGCCAACGCTGCCCATGGTGCAGCGATGCGGGCATTGATGTGCTTCCTCTCGGCTGGCGTAGTGTTCTGGCCGTCATGGGCATCGGCACAAATGCAGCCGCACCGCGCGGAGTATGCATTGCGGCTTGGCGCGGCGGTCAACGCGCCGCGCGTCGGCACCGCCGTCCAGGACCTGACGCTCGGCTGCGACGGCTGGCGCCTCAAGCGCGACGTCAAGGGCGAGATCGCGCTGACCGCTTCCTGGAAAGTGAATGTCGCGTCGACGCTCGACAGCGAGGAGCAGCGCACCGGCAATGCATTCCGCTACCGCGCTCTGCAGGTTCAAAACGGCGCCGAACGCGAGACACGCGGCAAGGTCCAGCGCGCGGGCGGCGAACTGCGCGCCGAAATCTTCTCGCCGGCCGGCCCGGCGCAATTCCTGCTGCCGTCACCGACCCTGATGCCGGTTGCCTCGATCGATCATATGATCGCGCGGCTGCGCGGCGGCGCAGCCTCGTTCCCGGCGCTCGCCTTCGACGCCCAGGTCATCGGCGATGCCTTCCTGGTGGCCGTCAGCCAGCTCGATCCCGCCGTCATCCGCGGTCCCCGTCCGGCCGACAAGCCGGTGGCCGTGCCCGGAAAATCCTGGCCGGTGCTCATGAGCTTCACGCCCGGCCGCGAGCAGCAGCAGAAGCCCCTGTTCACGGTCAGCGCACGGATCTTTGAATCGGGCATCCTGGATCGTCTCACCGTCGAGACCGGCGTGGCCACGGTGACGGCCGATCTGCAGGTTCTGGAGATGCGCAAGCCGCCGAGCTGCCCAAGGTCGTAGCTTCCGACGCGGTTCTTCAGCTTACAGCCGTCGCGTGGGCTCGGGCTTTGTGCAATGCGACCAGTTCGGCAAGGGAATTCACTGTTAGGTCCGGTTCGGCGCTCGTCGCCAAGGTCGCTCCGCTGCCTCTCTTGTCGTACCGGCGGTTAACCCAAACCCTCGTGAGGCCAAACTCTCGGGCCGGTGCGATGTCGTGATGTTTGCTTTGCGCGACGTGCAGGATTTCGTGTTTGGCGATTCCCATTCCGCCTAGCTGCTCGATCGCCCGCTCAAAATGAGGTCGTCCGGGCTTGTAGGACGCGACGTCCTCGGCCGTTACCGTGAGGTCGATCGGAACGCCGAGCAGATCCAGCGTCCCGCGCAGGGAGGCGTTGTCGACGTTGGACAGGATGCCAAGCTTGTAGAAACCCGCGAGGTAGCGAAGGCTCTCGATCGTGTCCGGGAACGGCGGCCATGCCGACACCGAGGCGGCAAAAGCCTCGGCGTGATCCCTGTTTTCATCCCAGCCGAATGTTCCTTCGATGTCGCGCCAGGTGCGACGCAGGACGTCCGGGTAAAGCAGCGTCGGCCGCGTCTGCTGATGCTTGGCCTGATGGAGGGCAAAGCAGGTGATGACGAGATCGAGCGGGGCCGGATTGCCCGCCGTCGCCAGCCAGGGGCGGACGACGGCCTCAATTCCGGTTTCCCAGTCGATTAGCGTGCCGTAGCAATCGAACGTCAAGACCTTGTAGCGATCGAACGCAATCATCCGCGCTGTCTCCGGAGCATCTGGGTAAGCGGAAGCGAGATCAGCGGATCGGTGGTGGATAATGGATGCCGCCGTCGGTCCACAGCCGATTGACGCCTCGGGGAAGCTTGAGCGGCGCAACATTGCGGTCCCAGCTCTCCGCGTAGTTGCCGACCTGCTTGATGATGCGGGCCGACCATTGATTGTCGATGCCGAGCATCTTGCCGAAATCACCGGTGCGCCCGACAAATCGTTGAACATCGGGATCCATGTTGGCGGCGGCCTGGTCGATGTTCTGGCTGCTCAGGCCCATTTCTTCCCCGATCAACATGGCGAAACCCGACCAGCGCACGAGATCGAACCAGCGCTGGTCGCCCTTGCGGACCACCGGACCGAGCGGCTCCTTGCTGATGACTTCCGGAAGCACTTCGAACTGCTCGCCTTGGGCGCCGAGGCCGGCCCGGAAGGCGGCGAGGGCGGCGGTCCCAATCGTGTAGACGTCGCAGCGTCCCGCCAGGAACGCGGTGCGCAACTCCTCGAGATTGTCGATGACGAGCGGCGTGAACTTGAGCTTGTTACGCCGGAAGTAGTCCGTGAGGTTGAGCTCGGTCGTGGTCCCAGGCTGGACGCATACGGTTGCACCGTCGAGCTGCTTGGCGGATTTCACGCCGAGCGATTTGCGGACGAGGAAGCCTTGTCCGTCGTAGAACGTCACGCCAGTGAACTCGAGGCCGAGCGATGCCTCGCGGGCGAGCGTCCAGGTCGTGTTGCTCGCCAGAATGTCTATCTCGCCGGTCTGCAGCATGGGCAGGCGGTTTTGCGTCGTTGTCGCGACGAAACGCACCTTGGTCGCGTCGCCGAACAGCGCCGCGGCGATGGAACGGCAGACGTCGACGTACAATCCGCTCCATTCGCCCTTGTCGTTGACGAAGGCGAAACCCGGCAGATTCGCCGCCGTGCCGCAGACGATCGCGCCACGGGCACGGATCGCGTCGAGAGTGGGCGACGCGGTGCCTTGCGCACCGGCGGGTCCTGCGCCCAGCACAAGTGCAAGAGCCAACAGCAGTCCGTTCCAACGCGACATCTCTTCCCCCTCTGTCTGTCGATCTAAGTCCCGCTGCCCGCCCCCGGCGAGCAGGCTCAGTCGCCGGTCTTGGCGTGAAGCGACGACGATGCGAGTTGCGGCATCATCCGATCGGCGGCGTCCTCGATCTGCCCCTTGGTCAGGTTCACTGCCGTATCAACATCGCCCGTCCTCAGGGCGTCGATGATGCTGCGGTGGCTTTCGTCCCAATCGGCCGACAGACCGACCGTCCGCCATACCGGAAGGACATAGCGATTGATGGCGACGTGCAGCGCGTCGATCTGGCTCAGCAGGCGCGGCCGATCGGCCTTGGCGTAGAGCACGTTGTGAAAGCGCCAATGAAGCGCGGCAGCAGCGGCGCCGACACCGGCTGGTGCCACTTGGGCAAGCAGGCTCTCGGCCTTGGCATAGTCGTCCTTGGAGAGATGCGGGGCGGACAAGCGCAGAGCGCGGGGTTCGAGCAGCAGCCGCATTTCCATGATGTCGCGGAAATCCTCGCGGCTCAGCGGAGCGACGCGGATGCCCTTGTTCGCGCGCTGAACGGCCAGCCCTTCGGCGACGAGTTTCATCAGGGCTTCGCGCACCGGAATCCGCGAGACGCCGAAACGCTTGGCGATGTCGTCTTGGTGCAGGCGTTCGTCCGGCGAGAAGACGCCGGTGAAAACAGCCTCCCGGAGGGCCCGCGCGATCGCATCCGGCAGGCCTTCCGGGCTGCCGACGTGGCGCTCCGCGAGATCCCCAAGCACGTTCAAAAGGCACCTCCATCGGGCCTATTGTGACCCCACATAAAAAATGTATACATTATAAATTATGGAGTCAAATGTCGGCCGAGGCCGTCGTCGACGCATGACGATCTCGCTCAGCGACCGGGCATTCCGGGCCATCGTGATCCAGGCGGTCGTCGTGGCTCTGGTTGCGGCGGCCGGGTGGTATCTCGTCGCCAACACGCTCCGGAACCTCGACCTGCGGGGCATCGCGACCGGCTTCGGCTTTCTGTGGCGCGAAGCGGGACTGCCCATCGCCGAAAGTCCCATCGCCTACGCTCCGACCGACAATTACGGCCGGGCACTGCTGATCGGTGTCCTCAATACGCTGAAGGTCGCCGCGATCGGAGTCGTTCTCGCGACGCTGCTCGGCACCGCCATCGGGATTGCGCGTCTTTCGAAGAACTGGCTGCTCTGCCGTCTGTCAGCGATCTACGTGGAGTTTCTCCGCGACCTGCCGCTGCTCCTGCAGCTGCTCTTTTGGTACACGCTCCTGCAGATCCTCCCGGGCCCGCGCGGTGCATTGCAGCCGTTGCCGGGCGTCTATCTCTCCAACCGCGGGCTACTGTTTCCGTCGCTGGTGTGGGAGGGCGCGCATCTGGCGATCCTCGCACTGGCGGCGCTCGGCTTGTTGCTGACGATCGTCTATCGGCGCATCGCACGCGCCGCGCAGCTGCGCGACGGGCGGCATCGCCCGGTCTGGCCGGCCGCCTGCCTGCTCATGCTGGCGGCACCGGCCATCGCCTGGGCAGCACTCGGCCGGCCGGCCGAGATCGATGTCCCTACCCTGCAGGGATTCAATTTCCACGGCGGGGTGCTCGTGTCGCCAGAGTTTTTCGCGCTGCTGTTCGGACTCGTGACCTACACGGCCGCGTTCATCGCTGAAATCGTCCGTGCCGGCATCCTCGCCGTCTCGCCGGGCCAATGGGAGGCGGCGCGGGCACTCGGGCTGCCGACCGGACTGATCCTCGGCAAGATCGTCCTGCCGCAGGCGTTGCGCGTCATCGTCCCGCCGCTGACCAGCCAGTACCTGAACCTGACGAAGAATTCCTCGCTGGCGGTAGCGATCGGCTACCAGGACATCGTCTCCGTAGCGAACACCGCGCTCAACCAGACGGGCCAGGCGATCGAGGGGATCGCCATCATCATGGCCGTCTACCTCTCGATCAGCCTGTCGATCAGCCTTTTCATGAACTGGTTCGACCGCCGCGCGACGTTGAAGGGGCGTTGAGCCGTGCCAATTCACCTGTCCTGGGTGCGCGCCAACCTCTTCTCTTCGTGGCTTTCGACGGCGGTCACGCTGCTCCTCGCCTACCTGATCGCGCGCGGCCTCATTGCCATGCTCGACTGGTCCATCGTGAAAGCCGTCTGGTCGGTGCCCGGCGGCGACACCGAAATCTGCCGCGCTCTGCGCGGTTCGGGCGCCTGCTGGGCGGTCGTTGGCGCGAAATACCGCTTCATCCTCTTTGGCGCGTATCCCTACGACGAGCAGTGGCGCCCCGCCGTCTGCATCGCGCTTTTCGTCGCGCTCTATGCCCTGTCGGCCAACCGCGCCCTGTGGCGCCGCGAACTCGTCCTGGTATGGCTTGCGATACTCGGCGCGATCGGCGTCCTGATGTGGGGCGGCGTCTTTGGGCTTGTCGCCGTGCCGCAGGATCGATGGGGCGGGTTGCCCGTCACCCTGATCCTCGCCACCTTCGGCATCGCGCTGGCCTTCCCGATCGCCATCCTAGTCGCCCTCGGCCGCCGTTCGGACATGCCGGCGATACGCTGGCTGTGCATCGCCTACATCGAGCTCATCCGCGGCGTACCGCTCATTTCACTGCTCTTCGTGGCGAGCGTCATCTTCCCGCTGTTCCTTCCCGAAGGACTCGAACTCGACAAGCTATTACGCGCGCAGATCGCCATCATCCTGTTCGCCGCAGCCTATCTCGCCGAAGTGGTGCGAGGCGGTCTGCAGTCCCTGTCCGACGGTCAGTACGAAGCGGCGGACGCCCTCGGCCTTGGCTACTGGCGCAAGACGAGCCTCGTAATCCTGCCACAGGCGCTGCGGCAGGTGATCCCGCCGCTGGTCAATACATTCATCGCGCTGTTCAAGGACACATCGCTGGTGCTCATCATCGGCATCTTCGACTTGCTGAGCGCGGCGAAGACGGCGATCGTGGAGCCTGCCTGGCAGGGATTCGGCGTCGAAGTCTACCTCGTCGTGGCGTCGATCTATTTTGCCTTTTGCTTTGCTATGTCGCGATACAGCCAGGCGCTGGAAGGGCACCTCCTGCGGAAGACGCGACGATGAACGGGCTCGCCCGAGGAATCGCGGCCAGCAAAAAGGCGGCCCGAAGGCCGCCTTTTCTTCAGCTATGTCGGAGCTTACTGGATGACGATCTCGACGCGGCGGTTCTGCGGCTCGCGCACGCCGTCGCCGGTCGGAACCAGCAGCTGCGTCTCGCCCTTGCCGATGACCGTGATCGCCTGCGGCGGCACGCCTTCGCGCACCAGGGCGTCCTTGACCGCATTGGCACGACGCAGCGACAGCGCCATGTTGTAGG
>WNFD01003616.1_pt1 | contig 15540 bp, 12 predicted proteins | sample 5400491 | NCBI WGS metagenome assembly WNFD01 (sample SAMN13153343, study PRJNA577476) | soil metagenome | isolation source: 120 cm saprolite under Douglas fir tree site 2 hole 2 replicate 2 | place: USA:California | collected 2015-04-18 | reverse complement strand
ATCGAGCAAACCTGGCCCTGCTGCGGACATCAAATCCTGCTCGTAAATCGGCTGGCCGGCAACAACGGCGACAGGCGTATCAGGTCCACCTTGAGGCGTGGCCTGCGCAGAGCAAGCGCCAGCAGCGGCCAAACAAAATAAAAGCGTTAACAGCGAAGCTCTCATTGATTCTTTTCTAGGCATAATCCCCCCGAAATCCTTGTCTTCACTCGCTCAGGCTGTGCTTGGAGCCAGGGCCCGACAGAGCCCTTCCCCGTCGCCCCCCGCCGAGATTAGTTCTTCTGTAGTGGCGGCGCACCTGTTCTGGTTGCCGAAGCGCTCGCAGACTTTGGTTTCCATGCTGCCGCCAGCGCCTTGCCCGTGGAGACCTCATCCGCGGTCATTTGTCCTTCCGCCGTATGGAGTTCATTCTGATAGAAATCAAGATTATTCTTAGCGGCCAGCCGCAGCCACATGTCGGCCTGGACTGGGTCCCGCGGAAGGTCCTTATCTCCTGCTTGCAGATAGCTCTTGCCGAGGAGCAGTTGGGCGTCCTGGTGGCCCTGCTCCGCCGAGAGCCGCAGCCATTTCACTCCCTCTGCGACGTTCAGGTGGGGCAGTAGGTAGTAGGAGCCCAAAAAGAATTGAGCGTCGGCATTGCCTTGCTCTGCCGATGCCTTAAACCATTTAACCGCTTGGTCCGGGTCCTTCAGAATCCCTTGGCCCTGCATATACATCTTCCCGAGATAAAGCTGCGCTTCCGCGTTGCCCTGCTCGGCCATGGGCATAAATTCCTTCAACGCAACCGTGTAGTCCTTCCGTTCGTATGCATGCTTGGCGGACTTTAGATCGGCCGCAGTGGAAAGACTCACGCAAATCAGTATCATCAAAACGCACGACGAAAATCGTTGTAGCCATGAATCCATCTTGACTTCCCCCTTCGAGTTAACTTTTTACAGCGTGAGTGTGCTGGCAGGCACTTTTAGCCCGTCCAACTTGAGAGGCCAGGCCTCGGCCACGTGAGCCGAGGCCTGAACTCCAAGTTGCGTGAATACTACAGACCGTTAACCGTGTTGAAGCTGAAGATCTTGTTCTGCGACACGGTCAAGTTTACGGGGCCGACGCAGGCCAGCGCCTGGCTGATCCCCGTCACTCCAAGCGAGGGTTTCCAATCCACAGTGACGTTGTATTGACCGGTGCTCAGTGGGACGCCCGTTCCAGTCGGTCCCCCGGCGATCCAGTCAAAGCTGTGGGCAGAAACCGTGCTCTCGGCAAACGTAAGGAAGCAGCCATTTGTCAAAAGCGGATTAGCAGTAACCGTGCACAAAGTGGATAGCGCGGTGAAAAGGTTGGTGCTGATCTGGACGAAACGAGCGTCATAAGTGATGTAGCCTGAAGGCGTCAGGCTGGGGTCCTTCTGGCCGTTCGCACCCTTAACGGTCACCTGGAAGTCGATCCCGGCTAGCGCCGAACTGCTCTGGGTGGTACCCCCTTGCTTGGAACCAACCGTAACATCCGTCAGAAGGCCGATAACAGCCGAGGGCCGAATGTCAAACACGTTGCCGTTGCCGCTGTTGGTCTTTAATCCGGCGGAGGCGTGACCGATGCAGTCCCCGGCTGCCGGTGGCAGCGCGCACGTGCTAATACCCGTCAAAGGATTGAGGTTGCAGGTGGCGCGCGAGTTGCTTTCAAAGATGGTCGTGCAGTCGGCGGCCGTTGTGCACGTAAAGCCAGTGTCCCCGGTAGACTGCGAGCACTGCTGTCCTCCGGTGATGGCACCGCTGCTGCTTACCAGCGCGCACCCTGTGGTGCCCGTGAATGAGTTTCCTGTTCCATAGCTGAAGCTACCGCTACTCTGCGCGAAAGCACTGGCCGCAAAGAATAGCATCACCACTGCGAGAACTGCGATCCCCTTACTCTTCATGGTTTCTCCTTTTTTAGGGGGCTGAACTTTTTCATGCCCCCTCCCCTTGCAAACGCCCAATCGAGTTGATGCGGGCCTTCCGCGAGTTCCGCGCATTGACTGCCGGTGGCGCTGAGAATCGTAACTTGAGCAGTAGCACTAAGAATCGCGAACCGTACCCTGATCCTGGTGGGCTTGGCGGAGGGAATGGTATGGCAGTTGAGGTTTGATATCCTACTGCTCTAAGGGCCAGTTTTGGGGTGAGCCTTTGGTGCTGCCCGCAAGGGATGAACCGCTTGCTCTCCAGAAAACGTCCAAGCTTTTCAAACGCTGGAAATGAAAATTCGGTACGAAAGTTTGATAGCTCTGGCGCGATTCGGGAAATCGAAGAAGCAACGCAGATGGGGCGCGGTTTTGTGGCGCCGCCCTTCACCGCGGCTTCTCTAGAGTCGGGCACATGCCCGCCTGAAGGCGGGCGCTAGATAAAACGAGGTCGTGCCGCCAAGCAGACTTTCGGGCCAGCCAACTAGAAAATAGTGTGATGGAATGTGTTGATGATTGTAGAGTGTGTGGCGGTTGGAAGTTGAGGCCAGAATTCCGTGGGCGCTACAAGAGGCAAAACTGGGATGCCATAGGCTTGAGTCAAAGGAGGAACAGCATGTCCCGCCTAGCCACTACCTTTGTGATGGTGCTTCTCCTCGTCCTGCCAGCTTCCACGCTGGCGGCGCAGTCTGCACCGCCTTACTTCCCCGAACGATTTGAATGGCAGCACAAGAAGCCGGAAGAGGTTGGCATGGATGCTGCGCGTCTGGACGAGGCTGTGAAGCAGGCCATCGCCAGCGAGAATCCCGCGACGAAAGAGATGATGCTTTACCTGGCGACGACATTCGGAGCCAGCGAGCCGTTTGACACGCCAATTGGTCCCGTGAAGGATCGCGGGGCCGCTAATGGCTTGATCACACGTCACGGCTACATCGTCGCCGAATGGGGAGACCCGAGGCGCGTGGACATGACCTTCAGCGTCACGAAGACGTTTCTTACTACCGTCGTTGGTCTCGCCTGGCAGCGCGGGCTGATTCGCGACTTGAACGACTACGCGCGCGATTACATGCCGCCGGGCGTCAATCTGTTTGAAGCGCCGCACAATCAGAAGATAAAGTGGGATCACTTGCTGCGTCAGACCAGCGACTGGCAAGGAACTCTCTGGGGCAAGCCGGACTGGGCGGATCGCCCTGAAGGAGAAAAGCCAGCCGACTGGCCGAACCGGAAACTGTGGGAGCCGGGTACGCACTACAAGTACAACGACGTCCGCGTGAACGTGCTCGCTCTCGCGGCGCTCAACGTGTGGCGGCGCCCGCTGCAGGAAGTGTTGCGCGACGAGGTGATGGAGCCCATCGGCGCGTCATCGACCTGGCGCTGGTACGGCTACGACAACTCGTGGGTGGAGATCGACGGCCGTAAGATCCAGTCGGTCACGGGCGGCGGGCATTGGGGCGGCGGAATGCAAATCAACGCGTACGATATGGCGCGGTTCGGGTACATGTTTTTGCGCAAGGGAAAATGGAAGGACCGCGCGATCGTCTCGGAAAAGTGGATGCAGATGGCGAGGACGCCGGGGCCGGCGAACGCGAACTATGGTTTCGCAAACTGGTTCCTGAATACCGCCAGGAAGCCGCTGCCGGCGGCCCCCGAGTCGGCCGTATATTTCGAAGGCAATGGAGCGAACATCATTTACGTCGATTGGGACAACGATATCGTCGCAGTGGTGCGGTGGATTCGGGGCGGCGACGCATTGAATGAATTCCTGGGCAAGATGCTCGCTTCGATCAAATAACGAGAATGATTGATGCATGCCGGTCATCGGTGATAACGCAGTCTGCAGGTACAAGGCCTACGGACTGCGATTTGTGCCGGACCGATGCGGCGACGTGCAGCGGTAGCGCCGGCATCTTGCCGGCGGTTTTTGAGTCCAGGGATTGAGAAAGGAGCCGGCAGGATCCTTCGGCAGCGCTCAGGACAAGCGCCGGCGCTACTGAAACCATCGCATCGACGTGTGGGAAGCTCCAGGTACCGAGTCACTACTCGGGCGTCAAATGCGGTCCCAACGGAGGCGGCGCCTATTTCTTTTTTCCACGAGCCTTCAGTCTTTCGCTTCCTGCCGGCGCAGATTTCCGCCGCGGAGGAGCAGACTTCGATCCGGATGGTTGTCCCTTTGCTGGAGGCGCGGGGAGCGCCTGTGCGTTCTGCTTGGACGGAGCGGAGGACTTGGCCGGGCCTGCCGCGGAACTCACCGCCTGGGCGCCCTTCTTCGGTTTTTCCGGCTTCTTTTTTTCTTCAACTTTCTTGGGCGGCTCCTTAATGCCCGCGAGCTTGCGCAAAACTTTGGCATGGTCTTCCGGCTTGCGCGCCTTGCCGAGGAGTTGCGCCTGGAAGAAATCCTCGAGCACTTTGTCGAACTTCGGTCCGCGTTCCAAACCGACCGCTTCGAGTTCCGTAGCAACGCCAGGCAACCCGTGGCGCAGAGGCTTCCACTTGAACATGTAGTTTCGAATCTTGCCGACAGCTTTCGAATTGGAGGATTCGGCCAGAATATAAGCCAGCAGGTCTTGCCGTGTTTTTTCGAGGAAGGCGTAGGCATCCCGGGGCGAAGCGGTCTTCGGGCCCGAGAGAAGTTTCACTATCTTCGCCGCTTCCGATTCGAGTTCCGTGATGGAGTGTATTTCAACCGACCGGAGAGCCATGCGGCTGAGGGCCGCGCTGCGCTCGCGATCCTTGAGCCGGCCGAGTATGGCGAGCGCAACAGGGGCGAACAGACGCGGCCGAAAGCCGGCTCCCCACATTTCGTCTCGGACACGGGTGATTCGATTGATCGCGTCATAGTCGGGATGCCGCTTTGCGAGCTGCGGGTACAATACGCCCAGCAGGTTCCGCGCTTCCCACGCCTTGAGGACGGCATGAGGTTTTTCCTCACGCGCAGCCTGCCGGAACTCACTCCCGGCCTCTTCGGGAGAAATGGTTTCCTGCAGACCGCGCTCCATGGCCAAGTTGAACCAGTCGGAAGTGCGAGCATCCAATTTGAAGCCCATGCGGGCCGCATAGCGCAGGGCGCGCAATAAACGCACGGGTTGATTCGTGAAGCTGTGGATGGAAAGCGCGCGGATCTCGCGGCGTTCGAGGTCGGCGAGGCCGTTGGTCGGATCGAGCAAAAGGCCGCGTGAATTGGCATTGAGAGAGATGGCGATCGCGTTCACCGAGAAATCGCGGCGCCGGAGGTCCTCCATGATGGTGGAAAAGCGGGTATCCGGCTTGTTTCCGGGACTCGCGTATACGTCTTCGCGCGAGGCGGCGATACTCGCGTCCACATCTCCCGCCAGGATGAGCTCGACGTGCCGCAGATTTTCATTTTCGCTAGTAAGCTGTGCACCGCCCTTTTCGAGTTCCCGGGCAATGCGCGAGGGATTCCCTTCTATGGCGAAATCCAAATCGCGAATGGGCATTCCCGAGGTCAGGTCTCGCACGGCGCCGCCCACAAGATAGAGGTTGGATTCCGCAGCGCTGGCCAGTTCCTGAATACGAACCACGGCAGCGCGTTGTTCGGCAGAGAGCCGGCTTTCGAGCAGGTACATGTAATCAGGCATTCGTGTCCCGTTCTCGGTGCAGGACGCGGCTATTTGTTTCGAGCCCTCCTGCCCGGTCTAATTTTCGATCCGAGGAATTTTTTCCTGTGGATCGACCGATGGCCTTCACGCGCGGGGGTGATGCGCCTTGTAGATTTGCTTCAGGCGCTCCTCGACCACATGCGTGTAAATCTGCGTCGTCGAAATATCCGCGTGCCCCAGCATGAGCTGGACGGAGCGCAAATCCGCTCCCCCCTCCAGAAGATGCGTGGCAAAGCTGTGACGGAGTTTATGCGGAGTCAGCCGCCCGCGCAAACCCATCTTGACGCCGTAATCATGCAAGATCTTCCAGATGGTGATGCGGCTGAGCCTCCGGCCGGTTCGCGTCAGGAACAGCACATTGATGTGCGGCGCCGGGGTTCCAAACCGGAGGAATCGCGGCCGCGCGCCCGCCAGGTATGCCTCAACCGCCGCAATGGCCTTGCGTCCGATGGGAACCAGGCGTTCCTTGTCGCCTTTACCGATGCACCGGATGCAGCCCATGCGCATATCCAGGTCCGAAATGCGCAGGTTGAGCAATTCGGAAACCCGAAGACCGGAGGAATAGAGGACTTCGAGCATGGCTCGGTCCCGCAAACCCACGGGGGTCGTCGGATTCGGAGCCTCCAGGAGACGGTCCACCTCGTCCTTGCGTAAGTAGGTGGGAAGGCTCTGCCGGATCTTCGGCGACTCGAGATTTTGTGTGGGGTCCTCGCGGACCAATTCCTCCATCACCGCGTATTTGAAAAAACTGCGGAGCGAAACCAGGTATCGTGAGACGGACCTGCTATCCAGCCTTGCCTTATAAAGACTGGACAGGAAGTCAACGATATCCTCGCGGTTCACCTGTTCGACTTTGTTTTTGTTGCGCTTGGCCAAAAAACCGGCGAACCTCTTGAGATCGCGGCCATAGGCGAGAATCGTGTTCTGGGACAAGCCTTTCTCGACTCGCAGGTAGCTCAAGAAGACGTGAGTGGTCGTATCGATCATGGCTAACCCGACAATCCCATTTTCCCGGTTCCCGCACCGTCCCTGCGAAAGGCAATCCCGTACACTTCGTGGATCTCATCGCAACGCAACAGCCAGGCCAGACCCAAATAGGCAAGCGTAGCGCCGCCCACCATGGCGATGAAAACGGCGAGGCGGGTTAAGAAGTGATCGATCAGATCGAAGTGAGAGTACCGCAGCGTCGTCCAGCACACTGCGCCCATCGCGGCGGAACAGATTCCGATCTTTCCCATGGACATCAATATTTCCCAAGTCCCCAGCCGTCCGAACCGCAGACGGAACACCACAAATAGCACCAATACGTTGAAATAGCCCGCCAGCGCACTGGCCAGGGCCGGACCGCCGTTACGGAGCTTGGGGAAGAAGTAGAAAAGGAATATCACGTTCAGCAGGACGTTCACGAGAAGCGTGATGACGGCCACCCGGACAGGAGTGCGCGTATCCTGGGTCGAATAGAAAGCCGGAACGATCAGCTTCACCGTCGCAAATGCGGGAAGTCCCATGGAGTAATAGAGCAAAGCGCGGGCGGTCAAACGCGTGGATTCGGCAACGAAACGGCCATGTTGAAACAAAACCTGCACGATCGGCTCGCGCAAAATCACCAGGCCGACCGCCGCCGGGATGGTTATAAAGGAAACGATGCGTAGGGCAAACCCGAACGTTTTTTTCATGGCCTCATAATCGCCTCCGGAAGCCTGATGCGCCATCATCGGCAGAATGGCGGTGGCCACCGCGATGGCGTAGCCTCCCAGGACCAGTTCGGTGACGCGGTCGGCGACGTAAAGTGAGACCAGGCTCCCTTCCGGCATAACCTTGGCGTTTGCAAAAATCGTGTCCACCAGAAGATTGATTTGGGCGATACCGATTCCGAGAAAGCCCGGCAACATCAGGCGCGCCACGCGGCGGACACCCGGATCGGTGAAGGAAACTCCGAATTCAAAATTCATTCCCCGGCGAACCAGCTGAGGCACTTGCAGAAAGAACTGAAAAATTCCCCCGACCAAGACCCCAACTGCGAGAGCCGCGGCGGGGCTCGAAAAATGCCTCCACACCAGAGCGACGGAAAAGACGATAAAGGAGATATTGAGGAGTATCGGAGTGGCGGCAGGCAACCCGAAAATATGGAAGCAATTCAGAATAGCCATGGCCAGGGCCGCCATGCCGATAAATAGAATGTATGGAAACATGAGGCGGTTCAGATAGACCGCTTCCACCTGAACCTGATTTTTCCCGAACATGGAAAATAGACGGACGGCGAGCGGAGAAAAGATCACGCCCAATATAGTGAGACCGGCCAGAGCGAGCGAAAACGTCCAGAACAGACGGTTGGCAAACTTCCACGTCTCTTCGCGGGAACGATTCCTCATGTAGTCGGTGAAGACGGGGATGAAGGAAGCCGTCATCGATCCCTCCCCGACCAAACGGCGCAGGACGTTCGGGATGCGATAGGCGAGAACGAATGAATCGGCGATGCCCGTCGTTCCCAGGAGTAAAGTCAAACGCTGATCGCGAACATACCCCAGAATTCGACTGACAACCGTAATGACGCTGATGATCGAAGCAGACTTGAGGATCTGCCTCTTGTGGGTCAGGATGTAGGTCAAAAGGTCGAGGCCCCCAATCTTAGCCTCAATCTAAACCCCTCAGTCTAAACCTCTAAACCTTTGATAAGTAACAACTTGACAGTCAAAGAACGCTTAACATACCATAGAATCTATTGGCCCGCAAGGCCTGTGGCCCGGGTCTCCTTCTGTGAAAACACGCACCGCAGCCTCCACGCACAAAAAGGTCGTCGTATTGTTGCTCGACCGGAGCGTCTTGCGCGGGTACCTCAATCCGGGAAAGCTGGGCGACGCGGAAACAATCGACCTATTGACTCCTGAGGGGGAGCATCGCGCGGTTGCGTTAAAGGATGTGCGCAGTATTTACTTCGTGCGCGAATTCACCGATGATTTTGAACCCGAGCGCAAAGCGTTCTTGTCGCGGCCAAAACTGGAAGGTCTTTGGGTACGTCTGAAGTTTCGCGACAACGACTGTATAGAAGGGGTTGTCCCCAACGATTTACTTTCATTGCTCGACCGGGGAGTTCAGATTACGCCGCCGGACCTCCACGGCACAACGCTGCGGATTTTTATTCCTCGCACGGCGCTTTCGGAGATGACGGTTCTCGGCGTCGTTGGCATTGCACGGCGAAAGCCGGCACCGCCGGTTCAGCCGGGCCTTTTCAGCGAGTGACCGAGGGTTCCACCCTCAGCTCAAACTTCAAATAACCCTTTTCAGCGCAACTTTTTTCAAGGCAATCCGGTAATGTTGTAGAGTGAGGCGTCCTGTGTGCGGGGAGGGTTGGAATCCATTCACTGTGGATTTTTGTTCCTGGCAGGCTCCAAGCGGAGACCGTACCCGAAGGAGAGCGAGACATGAAACTCGGCGAACTGGCCGCGCGGCTTGGCTGCACGCTCGAAGGCGATGCGCAGATTGAAATTCATGGAGCGGAAGGGTTAGAAGCTGCCAAGCCCGGCGAAGTTACATTTCTATCGAACCCCAAGTATGGCCGCGAACTGTCTACGACCCGGGCATCGGCTGTGCTTGTCGGGGGCAAGGTGGTCCTCAAACGCGATCCTAAACTTCCGGCGCTCGCCGCACTGCGGTCGGGAAATCCCTACCTCGATTTCGCCCGTGCCATTGAGTTCTTTCACGCGCCGCAGGAGTACGCGCCCGGAATTCATCCGACGGCGGTAGTGGCCAAATCGGCGAAAATCGGCCAAGGCTCACACATCGGGCCGCACTGCTTCGTCGACGAAGGGGTGGAAATTGGCCGCAACGCCGTGCTTCATAGCGTGGTGACTCTCTACAGGAACGTAAAGATTGGTGACGATTTCCTCGCGCATTCGCAAACTGTTGTGCGAGAAAACTGCCGTATCGGAAATCGGGTGATCCTGCAGAATGGTGTGGTCATCGGGGGCGATGGTTTCGGATTTGCGAAGTGTGCGGATGGGAGTTGGCACAAGATCGTGCAACAAGCTCCGGTGGTGATCGAGGATGACGTGGAGATCCAATCGAACTCGTGCATCGACCGGGCCACGGTGGGGGAGACGCGCATCCGGCGCGGCGCAAAAATTGATGATTTGGTGCTTGTCGGGCACGCTTGCGAAATCGGTGAGGACACGATTCTTTGCGGACAAGTGGGCCTTGCAGGCTCCACGCGTGTCGGCAACCGCTGCATATTGGCGGGACAAGTGGGATCGGCGGGACACCTGGAAATCGGGGACGGCGCGATTATTACTTCACAAAGCGGGACGCACCTTGACGTTCCGCCTGGGGCGGTCCATTCCGGATATCCGGCCATGGAAAACAAGCTCTGGCTGAAGGCCATGGCGGCCCTCAAGCGCTTGCCGGAGATGCAAAAAACGCTGCGGGAGCTCGCCGGGGAAATGGCGCGGATTAGGGCCGTAAGGAAATGAAGTGTGCGAGGCGGGCGAAAAGGCTACATGGCAGTCACAAGCCTCTTTTGTAGCGTCGGCCTTCAGGCCGACACTGTAGATGCAAGCACATGCCCACCTGAAGGCGGGCGCTACACAGACCAAAACCAGGTTCTCACAAAGACTCTGAAGCCGCCCCGCGCAAAACTGGCCGTCCATTACAGATTCTGAAGCGTGTCTAGCTTTCTGGTTTTTGATCCTCGGGCAATTGTGCGGCAATCACATCATGAACTTGTTGTGCGAGTACGCTGCGTTGTTCCACCGTGTAGCCTGAAACATCGATCGGCTTCCCGAATCGAACGGTGACTCTTCCAGGATGGATCACCAGGGAGTTTTTCTTCATGATGCGATGAGCCCCCGAGCAGACGACCGGCACGATCGGGACGCCCGCTTCGATCGCCATAACGAAGGAGCCTTTCTTGAAGCGGTGCATGCGTCCGTCGGGGCTGCGTGTCCCCTCGGGGTACACGAGAAATGACAAACCTGTCTTTATGTATTCAACGGCTTGCTTGACGCTGGCAAGCGCGGCGTCGCGATTGCCTCGATCGACGGGGACAAATTTCGCGAGACGGAATGCCAGGCCGACGATGGGAATTTCAAAGAGCGACTTCCTGCCAAAAATAGCGAGGCGCCGCGGAATGGCGCCCACGATTGCCGCCGCGTCCGCGTTGCTGGTGTGATTGGCCGCAAAGAGGCACACACCGGTAGGAATATTCTCGCGTCCCTCCACTTGCACGCGCATTCCCGCGACGCGCGTAATAAAGACCAGGCCTTTGACTCCGACCCAATACAATAAATCTGGAGAGCGGGTCACTAGCGTGTAGAGAATAAGCGGCGGCCCGAGCACGAGGGTATAGACACTCAAGAACGCAGCGACGATGGCTGTGCGAATCATCGGGAAGCGCCGACTGTGCCATGCAAGATGCCATCCCGGATGCGGCGCTGCTTGTCCGTCGAGTCCGGCGATTCAACAATCTGGTACACCGCATCGAATTGCCTTCCGAGCGCGAAGGAGAACTCTTTCTCTTCACCGCCCCGCCGCACTTTCGCCGTGACGCGTTCACCCGCCTGATGGTCGCGCAGCCAGCGTTCCGGAGAACGCGGCAGCGGCTCACCGTTGAGCGCCAACAGGATATCGCCGTCCTGAAGGCCCGCTTCCTGAGCCGCGCTTCCGCCTTCAAGACCGCTGAGCGAGGGCGAAGCGTTCCCTTCTCGATGAATCGCAAAACCGAAGGACGCGCGGCGCTGCCCCGTGTCCTTGAGCAACCAGCCCGCGCGGCCCAGCAGGTCGTCATATGGAATTTCGTCTGTCCCGGAAACGTAACGCGCAAAAAAATCTTTCAGGTCCGGGTTGGCGGCGGGTGTCTTGCCGCGAATTACATTCTCGGCGATTGCTCGCAATTCCTCACTTTCGTTATAAAACCGGCCGCGGAGCGCGAATTCATCGTTCAAGACACGCAGCACATCATCGAGGCTGGCGCGATTGTCTGTCCTGTCTCGAATGAGAATGTCGAGGGCGAGGCCGATCAACTGCCCCTTGCTATAGTAAGAGATGCTCTCTTCCGGGCGCGTGTACACCGGATATTTTTCGTACCACGCATCCAGGCTGGATTGTTCGACACTTTGCCAGCGGTGCGCGGGCCGGGATTCCAGCTCGCTGATTTGCCCAGCCAGGTTGCCGTAGAATTGTTGTGCGGACCAAAGGCCTGTCCGCGCCATAGTGTAGGCGCCGTACGTGTTTGTCACGCCTTCGGCAAACCATAGCGACTTCGTCCACATTTCCCTGGTGAAATCCACGGGTTCGAGCGACTGCGGCCGGATGCGCTTTACGTTCCACGCGTGAAAAAATTCGTGCGCCGAATAGGCCGCCAACTGGCTGGGAACATCCGCGGAAATCGCCGTGCAGTTCGCGTGCTCCATTCCACCGCCACCGAAAACGGTTCCCACATGAAACAGGAACAGATACTCACGAAAAGGCGCGCCCCCCATGAGCGAGACTTCATAATCGACGATGCGTTTCAGCGCGTCTGTAAGACGGGACCGATCGCCGGAATCGCCATGAACGACAACGCGAATCGGCCTTCCCCCGGCCTCGAAGTGGAATTCATCGAAGGCGCCCAGCTCGACCGGCGCGTCCACGAGGGCGTCATAGCTCGGCGCTGTGTACGCCCCTATGCGGCGCACGGCAGCCGGATCGGACTTTGACGGGCTCCACGCCCCCGCCCGGGCCGGGGCGTTCAAAGCAAAAGTAGAGCCCGCACCGGCGGATTCCAGTTCAACGGCCACGCGCCAGCTCTCGGGCATGTCATCAAACACCACACGCGTGTCCTCTGCGCGGCGATCCGGAACATACAGCAGCACCATGGCGAGATTCAGGAATGCGTGATCTGGATTCAACTGGGATGCGAATGGGCCGGGCTCGTCCCAAAGGATCGGATAACTGACCGTCAGAACGCCGGTGCCAGTCACCTGCCAAGTCTGTTTGTCCAACTTCACGATGCGAAGAGTATTCCCTGCTTCGTCCTTCGCGGTGACCTGTAACATATGGGAAGAAAAATCACGGATCTGGTAGAGAGCATTCCAGGCAGGCATCTGGAGGACCACGCGGTCGTGCACGTTCGGCACGCGCATCGTTACTCCGAAAAGATGTCTCTCCGGGTGGGCAACCGAGACGGAGTAATCGATTGTCGCCCGCGCGGGACGCGCGGCGAAGAGCAGGACCGTCAATGCGACGGCCCATTTCCAGGTGCTCGCAGGGCGAATCATCCGCGAGTCTTTCCCGCCGGGGCGCCGCGTTCCTGCAGCTTGCCGAGCAGCTTTCCGCAGAGGCCGTCAAAACTGCCGTTGGACATGACCAGGACGAGATCACCATGCTGCGTTTCTCGGGCGAGATAGTCGGCAATCTGATCCGCGGAATCGAATCCACCGGCCATTCGGCCTGCCGCGCGGATGGCATCGAGAACGCGCGCGGGGGACAATCGTTCCGCATCGTCTAGAAGGTTGGCCCGATTCACGGCGCCCAGGACCGCGGCGTCCGCTGTAGAAAGGGACGATGCGAGATCCTGTTCGAACACTTTGCGCCGCATGGTATTCGAACGCGGTTCGAAAACGGCCCAGAGTCGCCGGCCGGGCCAGCGATTGCGCGCGGCTTCGATCGTTACGCGGATCGCGGTGGGATGATGCGCGAAATCGTCGACAACGAGAACGCCGGAGGATTCGCCCTTCACTTCGAGCCGCCGCAGGACTCCTCGGAAAGTTGCCAGGGCTTGCTCAATCGCTTCTCCGCTGACGCCGCGCCCCTGCGCGAGGGCGATCGCGGCAAGCGCGTTGAGGACATTGTGACGTCCAGCAAGCGCCATGCTCACGCGCGCGACCTCCGACCCTTTATGCGACACGCGGAAGTGCGTGGCGTCCTCCGAATATTCCACGTCGCCCGCGAGCCAATCCATGCCGGGAGTGAAACCGTACGTTTCGACAGGGCAAAATGCCTTTTGCACAACTCCGCTAACCGTTTCACTCTCTCCCCATGCAACGATGCGGCCCCGGCGAGGAACGAGGTTCACCATGCGGCGAAATTGGAGCTCAATCGCGGCCAGATTGGCATAGATGTCCGCGTGATCGAACTCCAGCGACGTGATGATGACTTCATCCGGATGGTAGTGCAGAAATTTCGGGCCTTTGTCGAAGAACGCGGAGTCGTACTCGTCACCCTCGAGGACAAATTCGCTTCCGCCGCCCAAGCCGAAACTCCGGCCGAAGTTTTCGGCGACGCCGCCAATCAGGAAATTGGGCTGCCGGCCGGCGACATGCAGGATCCATGCCAGCATCGAGGTCGTCGTGGTTTTTCCGTGCGTTCCCGTGACGACGAGCGAGTCGTGCCCGGGCAGAAAATAATCTTCGAGCGTCTGCGGTAGTGAGCGATAGGGGATTTTGCGGTCCAGCACGCATTCAACTTCCGGATTACCGCGCGACAACGCGTTGCCAATGACGACGATGTCCGGCGCCGGATCGAGATTCGCTTCGGAGAAGCCGTTGGTCCAGCGAATCCCGAGACCCTCGAGCAGCGTCGAAGCGGGAGGATAGACCCCTGCGTCCGAACCTGTAACGCGATGGCCGCGCTCGGCCAGCATCCCCGCGAGTGACGCCATTGCCGAGCCTCCAATTCCCGAAAGATGAAAATGCATCGGGCGAGTCATGGGCGCACCGCCGGTTCCAGGATTTCCAGGTTGCCTTCGCCCGAGGCGTGGAGACGTGCGCGAATACCGAGAGGTAACGTCAACATCGGACGCGGCGTATGCCCAACCGGCGCGCCGTAGACGATGGGAATCTGCAAGGGGCCCAGGATGCGCTGGCAGACATCGCTGACGGTTACGGTGCTTCCCTCAGGAGGCTCCGATTCGGGGAATTCGCCCAGCACGATGCCGCGCACGCCCTTGAATTTTCCGGCCTGCTTGAGATGCAGCAACATACGATCGAGTTGATAGGGTTTCAGTCCGCGATCCTCGAGCAGAAGAATCGCGCCGCGCGTGTCAAGCTCCCACGGCGTCCCGAGAGATGTTTCGACAAGCGTGACGCAGCCGCCAAGCAGAATCCCTCTGGCCGTACCGCGCACCAGTGTTTCTCCGCGCAACTGTGTGGACCAGGCGCTGTTCGTCGCCGTCATCGCGCACATGAACGAATCGGGATCGTAGCCGCAAGTCGCGTTCGCGCCTGCGTCAAAGCCGCCAGCCACGAGCGGGCCGTAAAAAGTGACCCAGCGGAGCTTCTGCCACAGAAAAATGTGGAGAGAGGTCAGATCGCTGAACGCGCAAAAAATCTTCGGCTTTTTGATACGGGCAGTCTTTATCTGCTCCAGGAGTTCCGCGCTGCCGTAGCCACCGCGAGTGCAAAAGACCGCCTGAAATTCAGGATCGATCAGCGCATCGTGGAGATCTTTTAGCCGGGACTCGAAAGGGCCTGAAAAATAACCATCTGGCTTGCGATTCGCGGAGAACTCCTGCACGCGATAGTCGAGCTGTTCGAGGTTATCGCAACCGCGGCGCACGCGGTCCTGCTTAGCGCAACTTGCAGGTGAGACCACGGCAATCGCGCTTCCTGGAGCCAACGCCGGCGGCTTGAGAGACTTGGGCATGGAAGAGGCCGGAAGGAGTATACAACGCGCATGGGAAACGTGAGAGTCGCCGGCAGGCTGAATGTTGCTCTGGCCGCAATGCGTGACCCTGCCGCCCAAGTTCGCGCTGCGCGGCCTGCGGAAAAATGCCAGTTCACAACTTCAGGGGTTAAAACCCCTGAGGAAAACAGCGCCGTTTTGTCGAGCCTAAAGTCACGACGCACAAACCTTACGATATTTTGGAAGCCCCGTTAGAGAGTGAACTGGGTCATCTTGGAAAAATGGCGAGCGCGAGCGTGGATTTCCGAGCGCCTCAGCGTACGAAGGCGATCCAGGCCGAATTTCTCCACGGTGAAGCTTCCCATCACCGATCCGTACACCATCGCGCGCCGCAATTCGGCGTCG
>WNFD01003614.1_pt3 | contig 15542 bp, 19 predicted proteins | sample 5400491 | NCBI WGS metagenome assembly WNFD01 (sample SAMN13153343, study PRJNA577476) | soil metagenome | isolation source: 120 cm saprolite under Douglas fir tree site 2 hole 2 replicate 2 | place: USA:California | collected 2015-04-18 | reverse complement strand
TCCGCCCGCCCGCCACCGCGAGCGCTCACGCACCGTCACGGCCCCCGGCACCGGGCAACCCGCCGCAGACCGGCCCGGCACCGCGAAACCACCAGGCCATCCGATCACGCACAGTCACACCGACTTTGACGAGTCCCTGATTTATCCCGTTAGTTCGAAATAGTCCCGATTACTTCCAATTACCTGCAATTGCCTCCAGCGGGAACCGCGCCCGAAACGGGCGGATGTGACCGATCACATCCACCCGGCGATTTCCATCCGGACCGCACGTCGGCCGCACAGCGGCCACACATCGGCCGCACACCCCGCACCCCGCACCCCGCCGCCCACGGCCTCGGGTCCAGCTGCGGTTAAGTCGACATGAGGGACGGTGCCGTTGAGGGCGTGGCTGATGCGCCGCCGGATGGCGGGGTGTATGTCGTAGTCATCGAGGTCCTCCGGCGCGACCCAGGCGGCCTCACCGGATTCGGAGTCGGTGGCCAGCTCGCCGCTGACCGGCTGGCCGTAGAAGCAGACGTTGACCGGGACGCGAACCTCGCCATCGGGGTAGGCGATGCGGTGCCGGGGGTCGCTGAAGACGCCGACGAGCCCGGTCAGTTCGACGGCCAGGCCAGTCTCCTCGCGGCATTCACGGATGGCGCACGCGGTAACCGTCTCCTTCTTCTTCAGCGCGCCGGTCGGGATGGTCCACAGCCCGGAGCCGACGCGGCGCAGCAGGAGAAGCTCCCCCCGGTGATTGCGGAGAACCACGCTGGCCGAAGGTTTCCGGCTCGTCGCCGCAGGGGCGCGCGGGTCGTCCCAGTAGTCAGTTCGCCGCCGGGGCTTCTTGCTCACGAGGCACCCGGCCGCCCGCCGGGCGGCACGCGCGCTGATGCCCAGACCCGCTCGAAGGACTCAAGGTAGGTGTTGAAGAACGCGCCGTCCACCCGGCGCAAGTGCATGACGGGCGTGTAGGCAGCCAGGATGCCATAGGCGTGGACGTTGATCAGCATCTCGTCATCGAACCGGTAGATCGAGTTGTACAGCGGGGTGTCGTGCAGCCGAAGCTCCACGCCGCCCTGCATCTGCCGGTAATAGGAAAGCACGGCCGACACGCGCCCCGCGACGCCACCACCGATAGAGTACTCCCGGTCGCGAGCGGCCAGCTGGCCGCCGCCGGGGTCGCCGAGCAGCAGCCGGACGCGGACATCGCTGCCGGCCTTATCGGCCAGGGCCGGAAGCCAGCCGGAATGCTCCTCGGTGAGGAACAGCCCGGCGAACGCGAGCACGTCAACATTGCGCCGCGCCGCCCGCAGCAAGTCCGTCCACAAGTGGCCGGGCACGTCGGTGCGCCTCGGGTACGTGGCGACCAGCTCCGCGCCGACCAGAGCCGCATGGTTGACCGCCTGCGGCCACAGGTAGCCCTCGTCCTCCTTCAAAAGCGCGGCAACCCGGAACCGGGTGCGGGAAAACGGTGTCACCTCCCCGGCGACCCAGCGCTGCACGCTCTTGCTGACGACGCCCGCCGCCTCGGCCAGCGTTTCGACGCTATACCCGGCGCGGAGCATCGCGCGCCTGAGCCGTTCGTTTACCACGCATTCATCATCCCACCGCGAGACATATCCCGGAATTCCCCCCGCCCGCAGATGTCTGTAAATGTCTCGCAGTGGCGTAGCCATGTCCGCGTGCCGGGAGTTGACTGCCGGTATCCGCGCAGGCACACGCTATGGGAGGCACGTCATATGGGACGGGCGGCGGCAAGCCGGGCCGACAGCGACGCCAGGGCGCTGGACGAGCTCGAGTTCCACTGGGGGTCGGCGTATCACATCGCTGTCACCGACGGCGCATGGACCGCGCGGCGCAAGGACGGCAAGGGCCGCACGCTCACCGACGCCCTGCCCGAAGGACTGCGCCGGCGGATCGTGGCCGACTACGACGCAGACCCGGTACCCAGGGACCTGCCATGAGCGACGGCCTGCGCCGTGGCGTCTTCGACGTGGACGAGGACCGGGCGCTGGACGCGCTGCGGCTGGCGTGGGGCGACGCCTACGACATCGGCCACGAGTACGGCAAGTGGATCGCCACCAGCAGGGACGCCGAGGGCCGTACCCTCACCGGGGACACTCCCGACGAGCTGAACGCCAGGATCCGGGCCGACTGGGCGCGCGAGGGCACGCTGTGAGGTTCCGCGAAGACAACCCCGCAGACCTGGACAGGGCCCGCGCCGCCGTGGCGGCATGGCGCGAGCAGAACCCGGCGGGCACCGATGAGCAGCTCATCGCCGCGCTCGGCCGCCAGTTCCACCCCGACTACGGCCCCGTGCTCCGCGCGGTGCTATTCGCGGCCGACCGGCACCAGGCCCGCCAGATCACCGGAGTTCTCACCGGCACGGCGCAAGCCGCCCGGTGAACAGGCACGAGACGGCGGGAAGCAGCAGAAAGTCCCGCAACGGAACGCGGTTTACGTTTCCGGTAAGCGACCTCCCGCCTGAGCATGGCGGGCACGGCGGCGCGGGGAGACAACGCGCCGCCGCACCCCTGTGGTGACGCCGCAATCCTGACCATCTGCTTACGGCCGCCGCGCCCTGCTCAACGACCCCCGCACCGACGACGACACCCATCTCGACACCTCGGCTCCCGCCCAGGGCACCGTTTCACATTCAGGACCCGCCCCTAAAAGGGTATAACGGTCCACGATAACGTCAGAAAGCCTGGATGCCCCAGGTGTGGGTGATTTTTTCGCCGGGTTCGAGGACGAGCAGGTCGTCGGCGGTCACGAATGCGTTCGGCGGGCAGGTCATGGGTTCGATGGCCACCGCCTTGCGGCGGCGGTCCGGGCCCAGCGGGTCGCCGGTGAACACCTGCAGCCACCGGTAGCCTTCGCCCGCCCACAGGCCCACCCGGGCCCCGGCCCCCCGGGCCTCGCCGTCGGCGGCGAGGTAGGCCCAGGCGCGGCCGTCGCCGCCGCGGCTCAGCCCGGTGAGTGCGTGATCGAGCCGGGTCGTGCCGATCCCGCGAGGCTTGCGGAAGTCGTACTGCGTGCCCTCGATCGGTTCCGGCGGTCCGGATGGGATGCCGCGATCATCCAGCGGCAGCCAGAACTCCGCGGGCAGCGTCAGCTCGCACTCATCGACCGAGGGCGTCCGCACGCCCAGGTACGGATGCGAGCCGGTGCCGTAGGGCGCGGCGTGGCTACCGCGGTTGCGCGCGGTGACGGTCACCTGCAGCCCGGTGCCGGGATCCAGGTGGTACTCGGCCTCGATTTCGAGGCAGAACGGATACCCCTGCTGCCCGTGCGGGGCGCTGCGGAGCAGCACCGTGCTGGCGTCCTGCCTGATCGCGGCCCAAGGCATCCAGCGGGTCAGGCCGTGGATGGCGTTCCCCCGGGCGGGCTCGCTGAGGGCCAGCTGGTACTCGGTGCCGCCGAAGACATATCTCCCGCCGTCGACCCGGTTCGGCCAGGGTGCCATCAGCTGGCCCGCGCCGGCCGGCGGCAGCTCGCCGGGTTCGTGGCCCGCGATCACCGGCTGGCCGCGGAAGGCCAGCTCACGCAGCCCGGCGCCGAGTTCGGTCACGGTGGCACGGTAATGGCCGGCCTCAATCTCGTACTGGTGGCCGGTAAGCGGAACGATCACAGGGTCAGGATACGGACAAAAGCAGCGCCGCACGGCAGCCTGCCACCAGGCCCCAGGCGAGATCGACGCCCTGGGCCGCCGCGAGCAGCCGGGACGCCGCCGGCTCGAGTGGCTCCTGGCCCGCCATACCGAGCAGCACGGCGGACACCTCGGCCGCGGCCTGGCCGCTGGCGGCGCAGTGCAGCAGCGACGCCGCCAGCGTCGTAGTCCGCTGCGCCGCGTCGCCGGTCACCGACGCGCTGAGCCAGTTCGCGAGCCATACCGCCCGGGTTCCGCCGGAGATAGCTCCGCCCAGCAGCCGAAGCGCGAGCAGCACGCCGCTGACCACGCTGTCGCCGCTCGGCACCAGGCCGGGGCCCAGGCCCACCAGCCGCTCGGCCGCCTCGACAGCGCCGGCCAGGTCGCCGCTCGCGCAGCAGGCTGCCAGCTGGCTGGGTCCTTCGTGACCCGCTAGGCCGGGTGCGTGCTCGGCCGCGGCGTAGAGCCTCGCGAGAACGCCTGAGCCGTGATCGAGCCTGGCCCGGGACACTGGCCCGAACACCGGCGAGGGATCCCACCAGCGGACAATCCTGATATCGAGCCCGCAGGCCATCACCCGGCTCCCGCCCGCCCAGCACTCCCCGGAACTAGCCGGGTGACCGGGTGGACGGGCCTCCCAGGGGCCGGTGATGATCGCGTTCGGCAGCCTGATCGCGTCCGGCGGCGAGACCGCGATCACCCGCGGCTCGGGCACGGCGTCGGCGAATTCCAAGTAGATAGCCTCCGGCAGGGCCGCTATGACCTTACCGTGACGGCGGGTCCCGCGCAGCAGGTCCCGGACCGCCAGGCTGGCCACCCCCGCGGTCACCGGCGCGGGCTCGGCGCCCGGGCCAGCGACATCCCCACGGACCGCGCCCGCGCCGGCCGTCTCCACATCGATCTTGGCCACGCCGGTCAGGAGTCGCCGGCCGGGGGAGCAGTCACGTATGCCACAGTACTGCGGCTGCTTGGACTGTAACTATCGGGGCTGAAGTGAAGCCAATGACGTTTGGTGAGTAATGCAAGGGGATTTGTCGGCGATACGCAAACCCGTATTGTGAGCTCTTGATCGAGGGGGCCGACGGGGCTGCTTGGGGAGCGGGGGACCGTCAGCCCCGCCGGCTAATTAACGATAACTGGATGAGATAGCTGTTTGGGTAACTTTCTCCGCCGTAAGTACTTCGAAACGTTTTCCGTGGGGGCTGAGGGCACCCCGGGCCCGAGGGATCCGTTGATGCGCCCGTTGGGCGTGCTCGGCCGCAGGCGCCCGCTGCGTACCGCTTCGGCCGACAGGACGCCGAACAGGTAGAAGTACGCCGCCTCCTCGTCTTCGAAGAAGCGCACATCCAGCCGGGCGTCGTCGGTCCGGCCGAACACCTCGAAGCCGCCGTCCGCCTTGACCAGGCACATGGCGCCCGGTACCTCCTCGTCGACCGCGTAAGCCGCGCGCGGGATGGCGGCCAGGCTGAGGAGTTCGGCGAAGACCGACTGCGGCACCCGGTCCCGCCGCCCGGCGCGCCGCCCGAGCGGCGGAGCCGCCTCCGCCGTCCAGGGCTCAGGTTCAGCCCAGGCCTCGGACCGCGGCTCGATGGTGGGCCAGTCCTCTGGCCAGAGTTCAGCCCACGGATCCGCCCGCGGATCGGATTGAGGATCTGCCCGGAACTCAGGCTGGGTACCTGACCGTGATTCCGCCCGCGACTCAGGCCGGGGGTCCGGCCGCGGCTCAAACCAGGGGTCCGGCCGCGGCTCAGGCCGGGGCTCGGGTGGCGGGTCCGGCTGGGGCTCTGACCAGGGCTCGGCCTCGGGCGAGCCGTGCCAGGCCGCCGCCCGGTCCGGGATACTCGACGCGCGAACCGCATCGGCGTAGCCGCCGGGCTCGGCGTAGCCGCCGGGCTCGGCGTAACCGCTCGCCTCGGCATATCCGCTCGCCTCGGCATATCCGCCCGGCTCCGCGAGCGGCTGGGGACCCGGCCGCGGCACGACCCGCAGCGGGCTGGTCCGTTCGGTGACGGAGGGGGGCGGCCCGCCGGGAGCCCGGGGCGCCCCTCGGCCTGGCGCTTCCGGCCGCGCCAGGGCGGCGCGCTCCCCGTTCGACGCCGGGAACATGGCCGAAGCCAGCGGAAACTCCACCCGTTCCTCGGTCAGGCCGGTGATGTCCTGGCGGGCCACCACGACCTCGAAGACCTCCCGGTCGATCTCCCAGTAGCCGAGCTGCCTGGCCCGGACCGAGTCGCGGCCCAGATAGGCGATGTGCAGCCGGTCGCCGAGGTCGTCGAGGACGAGGCAGGGCTCGCCGCGGTACTCGCCGACCAGGCGGGACTGCCACAATGCGTCGAGGTCGGTGACGCTGACCTGCTTGCGCCAGTGCCCGCCCGCGGCACTGAAGCCAAGCTCGTCCGGCGGCGGCCCCGGCGAGAACAGGGTCGCATCGGTGCCGTCGGGACCGAGGCCAGCGTGGTAGGGGACACCGAGATAGGTGGCCATCAGCCGGTATCGCATGGCTCACGGCTCCGTCTTCTGCCAGGCCAGGCCGTCATAGCGGGCCACGAGCTGGTCTCCGTCCGGGCCGAGCCGGCACATGCCCGCCCCGATGGGTATCGCGATGGGCTCGATGTAGAACTCGGGGACACTATGGCCCGCGGCGGGCACATAGCCGTCGATCGCCCTGGCCAGCCAGGCCACCAGGTAGATCTCGCTCATGTGCGGCGTGAACTCCGAATCCTCCCAGCCCAGGCTGAGCGCGAGGTAGGCCTCGGCGGGGTTGTGGAAGCGGACGTCCTGAGCGCGGTACACGTAGCCGGCCAGCACGGTGCGCTGTCCGGTCAGGTAAGGGCCGACCAGGCGCGGTGGCACGGCCTTCCACATCGGCGTGCCCGGTGCGATCGCGGCCAGTCGCTCGGGCTGGGTCACCCACTCTCCTCTCCGTGCGCATGAATACCCCCGCTCAACTGATTGTGCCGAGTTAATGACGGCCATTAGCTGGAAAGCGGCTCATTCAGAGGATTCATTACTCTTCGCAGTCAAACAAGCACTAAGTGGCGTAACCGCAGCCGGGTAATGACCGGCCAGGACGGCGCGTGGCGTAAGGTCGTTGGCGTGTCCGGGCATCTGAACCCTGGCGGGCAGCAGTTCCGCGATGACCATGGCGCCGCCGATCCTCGGGTGGCCGCGGCCCTGGCTGCGTTCCTGGCGGGACGGGGGAGCGAGCAGGCTGCGCTGACCGCGCTGGCCGCGGCGCGGCTGCTCGTCCCGGTGGTCGCGGTTCTCGCCGACGGCTCCGCCTCCAGCGACGGGGACAAGAACAGCGATGTGGTGCTGCCCACGCTGATCGGCCGGGACGGTCGGCCGGCCGTGCTCGCGTTCACCGGTCTGGACGCGCTCGCCCGCTGGCGCCCGAACGCCCGCCCGGTGCCCGCCGAAGCCGACCAGGTATGGCGCGCCGCCGTCGCCGACCGCTGCGCGGTCGTCATCGACGTGGCCGGCCCAGTACCGCTCGCGGTCGAGGGCGCCCGGCTCGAGGCGCTCGCCGCCGGGCAGCCGGTGCCGCCCGCGCATGAGGATCCGGACGTGCGCGCCGAAGTCGAGGCGGCCGTCACCGGCGAGCCCGTGATCGTCGGCTTCAGCCTGAGCCCCAGCCAGCAGGCGGACCTCGCCGTCCGCCTGCGCCTGGCGGGGCTGCGCCCGGCGGCCGGTGAGCCGGAAAACTGGCAGACCGCCGTGAGCCGGGTCGCCAACAGCATCGCGGCCCGGCTGGCCGGCCGGCTGCGCCGCGGCATCGAGTTCAGCGTCACACGTGACGCCGTAGGATCATGAGCATGTTTCGCTGGCTGACCGCAGGCGAATCGCACGGGCGCGCGCTCGTCGCGATCTGCGACGGCGTGCCCGCCGGAGTGCGGGTCAGCACCGAGGACATCGCCGCCGCGCTGGCCCGCAGGCGAGCCGGCTACGGTCGCGGTGCGCGGATGTCGTTCGAGCGGGACGAGGTGGAGCTGACCGGAGGCGTCCGGCACGGCCGCACGCTCGGCGGCCCGGTCGCGATCAGGGTGGCCAACACCGAATGGCCCAAGTGGGAGACGGTCATGTCACCCGACCCGGTGGACTCAGAAACGCTGGACGGCCAGGCCAGGAATGCGCCGCTGACCAGGCCGCGGCCCGGGCACGCGGACCTGGCCGGCATGCAGAAATTCGGCCATAAGGACGCCCGCCCCGTGCTCGAGCGGGCCAGCGCGCGGGAGACGGCAGCGCGGGTGGCGCTCGGCGAGGTGGCCAGGCGCCTGCTCAGCCAGGTCCTCGGCGTCGAGATCCTCAGCCACGTGGTCGCGATCGGCCAGGTAAGAACGCCGGACCAGGTCATGCCCGGCCCGGACGACGCCGCCGCCATCGACGCCGATCCGGTGCGGTGCTTTGACGCACAAACGGGCACGGCCATGGTGGCCGAGATCGACGCGGCCAAGAAGGCGGGCGACACGCTGGGCGGCGTGGTCGAGGTGCTGGCTTTCGGGCTGCCGCCGGGGCTCGGCAGCTTCACGCACTGGGACCGGCGGCTTGACGCCCGGCTGGCCGGCGCGCTGATGTCCATCCAGGCCATCAAGGGCGTGGAGGTCGGCGACGGCTTCACCACCGCGGCCCGGCCGGGATCGGTGGCCCACGACGAGATCGAGGCCACGCCGCAGGGCGTCACCAGGCGGACCAACCGGGCGGGTGGCATCGAAGGCGGGATGAGCACCGGCGAACCCATCCGGCTCCGGGTCGCAATGAAGCCCATCTCGACGGTGCCGCGCGCCCTGGACACCATCGACACCAGCACCGGCGAGTCGGCCAAGGCGATCAACCAGCGCAGCGACGTGACCGCCGTGCCCGCGGCGGGCGTGGTGGCCGAGGCGATGGTGGCCCTGGTGCTCGCCGAGGCCGCGGTGGAGAAGTTCGGCGGCGACTCGGCGGAGGAGATGCGCCGCAACGCGGAGAGCTACCTCAAGGCCCTGGTGATCTCGTGACCCAGGAGACCCAGGAGGCCCAGGAGCCGCAGGAGGCCCAGGAGGAGCAAGAGACCCAGGAGGAGCAAGAGACCCAGGAGGCCCAGAGGGGCCAAGGGCCGCTGGTGGTCCTGATCGGCCCGCCCGGCGCGGGCAAGTCGGCGGTGGGCCCGCTGCTCGCGGTCCGCCTCGGGGTGGAGTTCCGCGACACCGACGCCGACGTCGGCGACGCCGCGGGCAAGCCGGTCGGCGACATCTTCATCGAGAACGGCGAGGAGGCCTTCCGCGAGCTCGAGCGCGCCGCGGTCACCCGCGCCCTGGACGAGCACGGCGCGCTGCGCGAGCAAGGCGGGGTCCTCGCGCTCGGCAGCGGCGCGGTTCTCGACGACGGGATCCGGTACCTGCTCGAGGGCCTGACGGTGGTCTACCTGTCCGCGGAGTTCGGCACCGTCGCCCGGCGGATCGGCCTGGACCGGCCCCGGGTGGTGGTCCCGGGCAACCCGCGCGGCCGCCTGCGCGCCATGCTGGACGAGCGCGACGCGACGTACCAGCGGCTCGCCGCGGTCACGGTGCCCGCCGACGACCTCGACCCGGACGAGCTCGCGGATGAGATCGCGGCGAGGCTCAAGGAATGACGGCGGCGAGGCTCAAGCAATGACCGCGGCGAGGACCAAGGAATGACCGCGACCAGGATCGACGTGACCCCCTCGGACGGCGGGCCGCCGTACCAGGTGGTGGTCGGCGTCGGCGTGCTCGGCGAACTGCCCGGCCTGGTGCCGAAGCAGGCCAGGACCGTCGTGGTCATCCACGCCGAGGGCCTCGGCGAGATCGCCCGCCCCGCCTGCGGCGCGCTCGCCGCGGCCGGCTTTCACGTGCACGCCGAGCCGGTGCCCGACGGCGAGGCGGCCAAGACCGTCGAGGTAGCGGCCGGGCTCTGGTCCCGGCTCGCCCAGCACGGCGTGACCCGGTCGGACTGCATCGTCGGGATCGGCGGGGGAGCGACCACCGACCTGGCCGGCTTCGTCGCCGCGACCTGGCTCCGCGGCATCCAGGCCGTCCTGGTCCCGACCACGCTGCTCGGCATGGCCGACGCCGCGGTGGGCGGCAAGACCGCGATCGACATTCCCGAGGGCAAGAACCTAGTCGGCGCGTTCCACTCGCCGGCCGGCGTGCTCGCCGACCTGGTCACGCTCGAGACGCTGCCGCGCGAGGACTACGTCAGCGGCCTGGCCGAAGTGATCAAGACCGGGTTCATCGCCGACCCGGTCATCCTAGACCGTGTGCGCGAAGACCCGGAGGGGGCCACGGTCCCGCACGGCGTGCACGCGCGCGAGCTGATCGAGCGCGCCATCGGTGTCAAGGCCGAGGTAGTGTCCAAAGACCTGAACGAAAAGGGCCTGCGCGAGATCCTGAACTACGGGCACACGCTCGGCCACGCCATCGAGCGGGTTGAGGGGTACCGGTTCAAGCACGGGGACGCGGTCGCGATCGGCATGGTGTATGCCGCCGAGCTGGCCCGGCTGGCCGGCCGGCTCGACCCGCAGGTAACCGCGCTGCACCGAGAGCTGCTGACCAGCGTCGGCCTGCCCACCGCGTACCCGGCGGGGGTGTGGCCGTCGCTGCGCGAGGCCATGGGCGTGGACAAGAAGGCCCGCGGCGCGCGGCTGCGGCTGGTGGTGCTCGACGGCCTGGCCCGCCCCTCGATTCTCGATGACCCGCCCGAAGAACTCCTGTGGCAGGCATATCAGGAGGTGTCCACGTGATCACGCAAGTACTCGTGCTCAACGGCCCGAACCTCGGCCGGCTCGGCGCCCGGGAGCCCGAGGTGTACGGATCCGCGTCGTTCGAGGATCTGGCCGAGCTGTGCCGCTCGACCGGCCGCAAGCTCGGCCTGAGCGTAGACGTCCGGCAGACTGACGACGAGCGTGAGCTGATCAGCTGGGTGCACGAGGCCGCCGACGCCCGGATGCCGGTCGTGCTCAACCCGGCCGCGTTCACCCACTACTCCTACGCGCTGCGGGACGCACTGGCCATGCGGACCGCGCCGCTGGTGGAGGTGCACATCTCCAACCCGGCCGCGCGCGAGTCGTTCCGGCACACCTCGGTGGTGGCCGCGGTGGCGGACGGGACGGTGGCCGGCTTCGGCCTGGTCTCCTACCAGCTGGCCCTGCAGGCGATTGCCGAGCTGGCCGCCGAACAAGCCACCGGGCAGCCCGGGCCCCCCCTGGAAGAGCCCGCGGAGCCACTCGACCCAGATAAGCCGACGGAACCGTGATCGTCCTCGTCGGGTTCATGGGGGCGGGCAAGACCACGATCGGGAACCTGCTCGCCGCGGAGCTCGAGCTGCCGTTCGCCGACAGTGACCAGGTGATCGAGCGGCGCGCGGGCCGGCCGATCAGGGCGATCTTCGCCGAGGACGGCGAGTCCGCCTTCCGCGCCCTCGAGCACCAGGTCATCGCCGGACTGCTGGACGGCCCCGACCTGATCCTGGCGCTGGGCGGCGGCGCGGCCGAGCATCCCCGCACTCGCGACAAGCTCGCATCGGTCCAGGTCGTCTACCTCCAGGTCGGATACGCCCAGGCGCTGCGGCGCGTCGGCGGTGACGGCGGCCGCCCGATGCTGGCCCGGCCGGACCTCCCCGCCCTGTACGAACGCCGGCTGGCGGCCTACGCCGACGTCGCGACGCTGACCGTCCCCACCGACGACCGCCGCCCCGAGACGGTATGCGACGACATCCTGGCGCAGCTTGTCAGGGAACCCGCCCGCGGCCGGGCGCCGTACTCCTCGCCCGCGCCGTAACCGGGTTGCGCCGCCACCTTCCGCGCGGGCAACCCCCGCGATAGCTGATCGCCGTACCCCTGTTCCCGCCGTACGGTTTCTCTTTTTCGGCCGAACGGCCCGGTGCGTGCCCCGGCCACGCCCATCGCCTCCGCGTGCGGCAGCCGCTACGCTCCCCTTATGCGGATAGGGATGTTTCTCAGCTATGCGGGTGGCTTCGCCGAGACCGTGGTGGAGTTGGCCGACTACGAGAAGGCCGGGCTTGACATCGTGTTCGTGCCCGAGGCGTACAGCTTCGACGCGGTGAGCCAGCTCGGTTTCCTGGCGGCGAAGACGGAGCGGGTGCAGATCGCGTCCGGGATCTTCCCACTCTACTCCCGTACACCCGCGCTGACCGCGATGACCGCGGCCGGGCTGGACTTTGTCTCGGGCGGCCGGTTCACGCTGGGGCTGGGCGCCTCCGGTCCGCAGGTGATCGAAGGCTGGCACGGCGTGCCGTACGACGCGCCGATCGGGCGGGCCCGCGAGGTCATCGAGATCTGCCGGATGGTCTGGCGGCGCGAGCGGCTGGCCTACCAGGGCCGGTACTACCAGCTGCCGCTGGAGGGCGGCACCGGGCTGGGCAAGCCACTCAAGCTGATCAACCACCCGGTCCGCGAGCGCATCCCGATCGCCCTGGCCGCCATCGGCCCGAAGAACGTCGAGCTGGCCGTCGAGCTGGCCGAATCCTGGATGCCGATCTTCTACCTGCCGGACAAGGCCGCCGAGGTGTGGGGCGGCTCGGTGGCCGAGGGCATGGCCAAGCGCGATCCTTCGCTCGGCCCGCTCGACGTGATCGCCCACGTGCGGCTGGCGATCGGCGACGACGTGACCGGCCTGCGCGACCTCGGCCGGCCGGAGCTGGCCCTGTACATCGGCGGGATGGGCGCGCGGGGCCGCAACTTTTACAACGACCTAGCCGGCCGGCTCGGCTACCAGGCCGAGGCGAAGGCGATCCAGGACGCGTACCTGGACGGCCGCAAGGACGAGGCCGAGGCCCTGGTGCCCGCCGAACTGGCCGAGCTGACCGCGCTGATCGGCCCCGAATCCTACGTGCGGGAGCGCCTGGCCGCCTACCGCGAAGCCGGCGTGACCACCCTCAACGTCACCCCGCTCGCGCCCACCCACGAGGCCCGCGTCCGCCTCATCGAGCAGGTCCGCGCCCTGGCGGACTAGCCGCTCGGCGTGGACGGCGGCACGTACCCGCGCTGATCGGCCTCGCCCTGCGTAGAGTTCTGGTCATGGCAGAAATTCACGAGGCCCGCCGGGGGCGCGCGCAGGAGAAAGTCGCCGAGGTCCGCGCGGATGCGGCCCTGATCACCTCCGGCCCGAACGTCCGGTACCTGACCGGCCTGGCCAGCTCCAACGCCGCGCTGCTGCTGGCCGCGGACGGCACGGCAGTGCTCGCCACGGACTCGCGCTACACGCTGGCCGCCCAACGGGATTGCCCCGATCTGGAGCTGATCACCGAGCGCTTCATCGAGCCCCGGCTGGCCGCGGAAATGACCAGCCGCGGCCTGCGCACCGTGGCCTTCGAGGCGCACGAGATGTCGGTCGAGCGCCATGCGGAGCTCGCAGCGAGGGCGGAAGGTGTCACCACGGTTCCGTTCGGCCGAAAAATCGAGGAGCTACGGACGGTCAAGGATCCGTCCGAGCTTGAGCTGCTCGCCACCGCCTGCCGGATCACCTGCCAGGCCATCGCCGACGTGTTCTCGCTGATCAGGCCGGGCCTGACCGAACGCCAGCTGGCGGCGGCGCTGGATGCGCGGATGGCCGACCTGGGCGCGGAGCGTCCGGCCTTCGACACCATCGTGGCCAGCGGGCCGAACGGCGCGATCCCGCACCACGCGCCGACCGACCGGCCGATGCGCCGCGGCGATCTGATCACGATGGACTTCGGCGCGCTGTACGGCGGCTATCACGCGGACATGACCCGCACCGTGGCGCTCGGCGAGCCCGCGGGCTGGCAGCGGGAGATCTACGAGCTTGTCGCGGCCGCGCAGCGATCCGGCCTGGACGCCGCCCGGCCGGACGCCGACGTCGCCGACGTGGACGCGGCCGCCCGCGACCTGATCCGCGACGCCGGGCACGGCGACCACTTCCAGCACGGGCTGGGGCACGGCGTCGGGCTCGAGGTGCACGAGGCGCCGACGATCGGGTACGCCAGAACGGGTAAACTGGCCAGTCGGGTTCCAGTCACCGTCGAGCCTGGTGTCTACCTGCCCGGCAGGGGCGGCGTCCGGATCGAGGACGTTCTTGTCGTGGGGGCCGACGGGACGGGCCTCCTCACGACTACGACGAGAGAACTTCTCGTTCTTTAACCTGGAGACGGAAACGTGGCCACCACGAACGACCTGAAGAACGGCATGGCGCTGAACCTCGACGGGCAGCTCTGGACCGTTGTCGAGTTCCAGCATGTCAAGCCGGGCAAGGGCGGCGCCTTCGTGCGCACCAAGCTGAAGAACATCATGTCGGGCAAGGTCGTCGACCGGACCTTCAACGCCGGCGTCAAGGTGGACGTGGCCAGCGTGGACCGGCGGGAAATGCAGTACCTGTACCGCGAGGGCGCGGAGTTCGTCTTCATGGACACGCAGGACTACGACCAGCCGCGGGTGCCCGCTTCCGTAGTCGGGGACGCGGCCAGCTACCTGCTCGAGGAGCAGACCGTCACGGTGGCGTTCAACGACGGCACGCCGCTGTACGTGGACCTGCCGGCCGCCGTTGAGCTCACCATCAGCCAGACCGACCCCGGCGTGCAGGGCGACCGCTCCACCGGCGGCACCAAGCCGGCCACCCTGGAGACCGGGGCGACGATCCAGGTGCCGCTGTTCATCTCGACCGGGGAGAAGATCAAGGTCGACACGAGGACCGGCCAGTACCTCGGCCGCGCCTGATGAGCGCCGTGTTTCCCGCTCGCTTCCGGGGCGCCTTTAGGCGTCGCCTTCCCTCGTCGCTCGTGCTCTGTCTCCCGCTCGCTTCCGGGGCGCCTTCAGGCGTCGCCTTCCCTCGTCCCTCGTTCCTCGCTCCTCAGTCCAGGCAACGCCGCGCCCCTTCAGCTCGCTCGTGCTCCTCGGTCCAGGCGGCACCGCGCCCCTTTGGCTCGCGGGTGCCAGCGCCCCTTCGGTTCGCTCATGCCGCCCGCCCGTAGCAAGGCGCGCAAGCGGGCCCTTGACATCCTCTTCGAGGCCGAAGTACGCGGTTTGCCGGTGCTCGAGCTGCTCGCCGAGCGCATCACGCTGGGCAGCCCGCCCGTGGCAGCCTACGCCGCGGACCTAGTCCGCGGCGTGACTGTGCACGCGGCCCGGATCGACGAGCTGATCTCGGAGTACGCCGAGGGCTGGACCCTGGACCGGATGCCCGCCGTGGACAGGAACGTGCTGCGGATCGGCGTCTATGAACTGCTCTGGGCCCCGGACGTGCCCGACGGCGTCGCGATCAGCGAGGCCGTGCTGCTCGCCGGCGACCTGTCGACCGACGCCTCGGCCGCGTTCGTCAACGGCCTCCTGGCCCGCATAGCCGAGCTCAAGCCATCCCTCCAGGTCTGACCCGCCCCCAGTCCCCGAGCTCAGCCCAGCCCGCCCCGCGACCTGAGCTACGCCGCCCGCGCTCTCCGAGCCCCCCCCCGCGCTCTCCACTACGGCAATAGGTGGGGAAATCGCAGGACAAGTGTCCGCCCCCTGTGTTTCACTCTTCGTTAGGGCGCGCGGCTACAAGCGCCTCAACGGGGTGGGGTGGTCGCATGGCGTTCAAGACCGTGCCGTCCCCGTCGTGCCCCGAGGGACACGCCCGTTCACAGGTCCATAGTCAGGGCACCAAGAAGCTGAAGTCGGGAACGACACGCCAGTGGCGGTGCCGGTATGTCGAGGAGGACGGCGACACCTACCAGCACTTCTTCTCCACTCGCGAGGAGAACGAGACGACGCGCGAACTGCTGGACCGCGCCATCGCCATGCCGACCTGCGGGCGTGACGCGCACGAGGGCTGGCGCGTGGACACGAACGGCACCTACGACACCGTGGCAGGGCCGCGCCAGCGCTACCGCTGCTCGAACCCCGACGACCCAGCCGAGCGGCACACCTTCACCGCTCCGCTGCCGCGCTCGGCGGTCGAGGACGACACCT
>WNFD01030153.1_pt1 | contig 15543 bp, 13 predicted proteins | sample 5400491 | NCBI WGS metagenome assembly WNFD01 (sample SAMN13153343, study PRJNA577476) | soil metagenome | isolation source: 120 cm saprolite under Douglas fir tree site 2 hole 2 replicate 2 | place: USA:California | collected 2015-04-18 | reverse complement strand
CTATTGCGCAGCGTATCCAGCGTGGATTGCGAGCTTTTTCCCGGCCACACGAACACGCGGCTCGCCGGGCAGGTCGATCCTTCGCGCGCGATCAGGGCGACCTCGTGGCCTGCCTTCATCAAGGCGCGCACGAGCATGTCGGCGATCCGCTCGATGCCGCCATAGGTGATCGGCGGAACGGGAATTTCGGGGTCTACCGTGAGCAGAATACGCATCACGGGCCTACGCCACTCTCATTTCCGCGCTTCCATATAGAGCGAGTAGGAACGGTGCTGTTCCCGATCGATGCTGCCGCCGGGAAACGAGCCCTCCCGCCAACCGACGACGCTGACGTCAGCGAAGCCGGCCGCCGTCAGCTCGTCGCCGAGCAGCTCGGCGTCGATGCCGCCATAATGTTCGCCATCCTGCAGGAAGACATGGTTGAGCGCCGCCATCTTGGTGGCGAACGCAGTCTCAGGGCGCTCGCCGCCGCAGCCGATCGCATTCAGGTCCGCCCAGCCATCGGAAACGTAGGCTTCGGCGTACTTGCGGGCATCGGGCACGATGATTCGCAGAATTCCGCCCGGCATCAGGCAACGGCGGCATTCGGCCAGGAAGCGCGGACGCTCGCGCGTGGGCTCGAGGTGTTCGAAATAATGCTCAACGTGAATGCCGCGGCAGGAGTCGTTCGCCAGCGGCAGCTTCTGCCGGCAATCGATGGCGAGCGCCACCCCCGAATGGGCATGAAGGTCGAGGTTGACCCATCCCTCCTGGCCAAACGGCCCGCAACCGATGTTCACCAGCAGATCCCTGCCGCGCGCCAGTTCGCGTCGACGCGCCAGGTAGCGCGGGTGGAGCGTGTTGAGGACGTTCACCCACGACGCGCTCAACTCCAGCCGCACGGTCCGGAACAGCACCGGGTTGAGCGGCAATCGCGGAATGAGCCATGCGCCGATCCGCTGCTTCACGGTGGGCATGATGTCTTTCCCTGCTGCTCGAGGGCACGCGTGACCGAGGCAAGAAACGCCCGCTGCTCGACCTGCCAATTGTAGCGCGTCCGGGCGAGCTGCCAGGCTGCCTCCCGCGCCGCCTGCAACGCCTCGGGCGCGAGCGCCCATCGGTCGAGCTGGTCGGCAATCGTGGCGGGGTCGGACAGCGACACCAGCGCCGCCGCCTGTCCCAGGTCTCGGGCCAGCGCCGCCTGGGCCGGCGTGTCGCTCATCAGGACCGGCCGCCCGGCCAGAAGATAGGTGAAGATCTTGTTGGTCAGGCAGCGCCGACGGCTCTCGCTGACATCGGCCTCGAGCGACAAGCCCACATCGTACTGCCCGGCGAATTCGATCATCCGGAACGGCGACTCCATCGGCAGCAACTCGACGCGGTCGCCGATCTCGAGTGACTGCGCGAGCGCCACAAGGTTCTTGCCATGTCCCCAGTAGTCGCTGCCGCGGACATGCAGCGTCACCCGCGCGCGCGTCCGGGCCATGGCCTGGATGAACGCCTGCAGACCTCGATCGGGGCCGATGGTCTGCGAGAACCAATAGGCGCTGAGTCCCCGCCTCGGATCGGCATCGCGCAGCGGCGCGGGACTGTCGCCTGCCTCCGCCAAGGGAAAGACGTTCAACACCGGCACCAGCTCGACGCCATAAAGCTCGGCGTAGGCCTCGGCGATCATGGGCGACGCCGCCGTGCGATGCAGGCACCGTGGCAGAAACCTGCCTTCGATCGTCCGCACGAGGGTGATTTCACGGGAAGCACCGACATCGCTGGCCCGCTCTCCGGCATGGAAATCCTCGGCATCGTAACCCAGCGCGGCGCCATGCAATTGCGCTGCGGCCGCCGCGGCTGGCAATGCGGCAACGTAGTGGGCGATATAAAGCTCGGCGGGAACGGCGCAAGCAGCGGTCGTCAGACCCGACGTCTGGGAATTGTACGCCGTGGCCGCCAACCGTGGAGGAATGCCGCTTGCCTGCGGACGCCAGGCACGCGCGATCGCCTTGGCTGCCCGCGTCGCCACCCGGGCCTGCAGCGACGCCGGGCCAGCCCGCACGACCGTCCAAGGCACCCGGGCGATGATCTCCTCATCGAAGGGACGGACAAAGGCCGTCTCGTTGCCGGCGATCACCGTGACGCGATAGCCCGCGCCATGCAGCGCATCGGCTTCCTTCACCGCGCGGGGGTTGGAGGCGACGTGGCCGGGGCTGACAATGCAAACCGATCGACGCATCAGCGGGCGTTCCGCGGCAGTTCGAAGGCGCGTGCGATCGCCGAGGCCAGCTCGGCGCGGTAGGACGACCACGGGCGCTTGCGGGCCGTCTCGAGCGCCTTCGGACGCATGGCCGCCACCTCGTCGCGATGGGCCGCACACCAGTCCAGCGTCGCCGCCAATTGCGCGACATCGCCGCCCGATACGATCAGGCCGTTCTCGCCATGGCCGACGATATCGGCCGCTCCTGCACGATCCGTCGTGATCACCGGCAGCCCGCGAGCGAACGCCTCGGTCACGACCATGCCAAAGCCGTCACACAAGGTCGGGAACACCAGAATATCAGCCTCAGCGTAGCGATTGAACAACTCCGATTGCGGAATCGAGCCGCGGAAATGAATTGAAGACGGAAGGTCGGCGCGCAGCCGATCCGGCAGGCCCCAGGCGCCGTAGATATCAAGTTCCGCGTCGGTGCCGCGCATCATCCGCCAGGCTTCGAGCAGATGATGGGCGCCCTTGCGTATCGAGAACGTGCCTGCCCAGAGAAACCGGAACGGTCGACCTGCGGTCGATGAGCCTTGCGATGCGGGGACAGCGTCGGGCGCACCATAGGGAATCACGACGACCTTCCCCACATCGACTCCGGCCTGCTCGAACGTCTTCAGTGTGAAGGTCGAATTGACTACGACCAGATCGGCAAGGTCCCATTCCCGGCGCCGGCGCTCCGCTCGCTCGGCCTTCACTCGTTCGAAATAGGGCTCCACGCGCCGCCGCAACTCGGGGAAGGCACGCATCTCGGCGGCAAGGAGCTGTTCGACGAAATCGTACTCCGGCGAGGGAACCTCATATATCTTGCGGATACCCAATCGAGTCGCCGCTTCGAACGTCTCGCGCGCGGAATACTCATAACAATAGACGCCCGTCATCGAGCGATCGAGCACCCCGATCGTGCGGCGCTCCAGCGAATGAATGCCGCGATGAAACAGCCTGTCGACAAGCCGCGCATCCGCGCCGGCGCGGATCGCCGCGATACGCAACAATTCCCACAAGGGAAAGGTATCGATGGCGTTCCAGGGCGAGGTTTTCAGCAGGCGCCGGCGAAACTCGCGATCGAGATCGGTGCCGGCCATTCTGCCGGCAGCCGACAGCAAGCGCCGCCACAAGACTTCCGGTCGATCGACATAGCCGGTCACCGCGCGGCCATGCCATCCGGCCTCGCGGATCGCCTGCCCGGCCTCGCGGACGAAGATGGTGTTGATGTCAGGATGGGAAAGGACGAATCGCCCTTGGCGAACAGGTTCCACGAAAACTACTCGCCTAGGCCTCATGCCAGCCACCGCTGCAAGGGCGCTTCCATCAACTCCGTCAGGACGAGACGAGCCACCCGGGCAAAATGTGGCCGGCGATACGCCTCGATCGCCGCCGGATCGACGCGGCCGTTGCTCAATCCTGTCTCTATGGCGCTCAACAAGGCCTTGGGATCATCAGGATCGACCGTTCCGCCGACGCGGTCATCCTGGATTGCGTCGTTGCTGCCGTCGCCGACACCCCCCAGCACGCGCAGGCCGCAGGCTGCCGCCTCCAGATAGACAATGCCGAAACCTTCAGTGGCGCTCGGCATGACGAAGAGATCGGCCAGTCGATAGAGATCGGGCAGTTCCTCATCCGGGACATAACCGAGAAAGCGCACTGTCTCCTGCCCAAGGCCGAGCTCCCGGGCACGGGCCTCGAGCCGCTCCCGATCGTCGCCGTCGCCGGCGATGACATAGACCAGATCCGGAAATTGCGCGCGCAGAGCCGGCAGGATGGTGAAGATCGGCTCATGGCCCTTCGAGCGCTCGGTCGAGGCAAGGCGGCCCACGGTCAGCAGCACCGGGCCGCCACGCAGGCCGAGCCGCTCGCGATAGGCGGGTGAGGCGATGCCGGGCGCGAAGACATCGCGCACGGTATTGGGCAGCACGCGCACGCGATGCGGGTCGAGATTGGCCCACCCCAGAAGACGGCGTCGCGTGACACGGCTGACCGCAGTGACGAGGTCGGCATTTTCGACGGCAGCGCGTTTCAGCCTGCGCTGCGGTGTCCAAATATCGACACCGTGGGTCTGCAGCCAATACCGCGCCCCGAAAAAGCGCGCGAGACCCCAGGCAAGGGGTGCCATGTAGACGTGACCGCAGAAAACGACATCGATCGGGCGATGATGCCAGGCGACCCAGAAGGCCACCAGCGAATAGAGCAGCCGGCTGAAGACCGGCGGCCACTGGCGGATGTGCGCGGGCAAGGCAATACCGCTGGCGTCGCCGAGACGCGGTACGACAAGTATCTCCGCTTGCTGTTCTTGCGCGTTCGGTCCGTGCAGGTCGGCGGTGACCAGAGACGCGAACAGATCCTGGTTATAGCGGGCGATGCCGCCTGGAGCGCCATAGCAATCGCCGACCAGAGCAACGATGCGGATGGTCATGGGCAACGTATTGTCGTCATCGATCGTCAATGCACCGAATTTGAAGGAATCCTGGCGGCTTTACTTCGGGCCAAACGACATCGCCTCAGGCCAGTGCCGGGGCGAGAGCGGGAGCACGCTGCATGGTCTCCTGCGAAGAAGGCCCGACCCAACCGGCGCTCCAGACACGCAATGCCCAGGCACGGGAGGCGGCGGACAGCGTGACATCGCCGGTCGCCCCCGCCGACTCCCGGATCCAGCCGCCTATCGGCGTGACAAAGCCCGTCTTGCTGCGGTTGCGGCTGGCCTTGGGCAGTGGAACGCGCGGGATGTCGGCCACGGACTCCTTGGCGTTGACGCCCGCCAGCAACACGCCCGGCGGCAGGGCGGCCAGGAAGAAGTTGTCGACATAGGGCACGCGTATCTCGATCGAGTGCGCCATGCCGGCCCAATCGGCATCGCGCAGGAGTTGGTTGCGCATGTAGAGTGCAGTCTCGAGGACGGAGACCCGGTCGAAACCGTCGAGCCAGCGTCCGCCGCGTAATTCGCGGGCAACCCGCTGCAGCGGTGCCAGGCGACGCAAGCCGATCTCAAGCACATCGCGGTCCAGAAGATTTGGCAATTCCCACGGCATGTAGACGCTGCGGCGCAGAAGATAGGCGCCCTCCCAGCTGCCGCCATATTGCGCAAGGCCCGCCACCTTGGGGTGCAGGCCGAGATCGGACGCGATCACCGATCCAAGCGCATGCCGCGCCAGCCGGCCAAGGCCTGGAACGAAGTCGAAGGGACGAAAGAAGCGGACGCTGCGCGGGACGTCGACGAAGGACGGATAGCCGCCGAAGCATTCGTCGGCTCCAAGACCGCTCAAAGCGACCTTGACGCCAGCCTCGCGCGCGGCTTTGGCGACAAACCAGGTATTGATGCCGTCGATGGTCGGCAGATCCATGGCATCGAGAATGGCGGGCAGATCCTGCTCGAATTCGCGGCGATCGACGGTGCGTACGACATGGTGTGCGCCATAACGGGCCGCGACCTCGGCGGCGAGCGGCGCCTCGTCCTGCAGGTCGCCGCGGAATTCCTTGAAGGCCAGGGTGACCGCGGTGACGTCTCGTCTGCCGAGGTCGGCCATGGTGCCGAGCAGAGCACCCGAATCGAGGCCGGCGGAGAGGAAGACGGCGACGGGCACATCGGCGACAAGGTGATGGCGAACGGAATCGCGCACGGCGTCGGCGACTTGGGCCCGGGCATGCGCCAGATCGCTCGTCGAGAGAGCCGCCCGGCGAGAGAGCGACTCGGCGATGGAAAAATAAGGCGCAGGCGCACCCGGCCCCGCCTTTTCCACCAGCAGGGTGCAGCCTGCGGCCAAAGACCGGATTTCACGCCAGACGGTGAACGGCTCGGGTACGCTACCCAGTAGATGGAAGCCGACGATACCGGCCGGATCGGGATCGCGGGACACGGCACCGCCGGCGAGCAGCGCCTTGGCCTGTGAGGCGAAGCGCAGCGTCCAGCCGTCGTCGGCGTAGTAGAGCGGCTTGATACCGAGCGGATCACGGGCGAGCAACAGCCGCCGACGGGGAGCGTCCCAGAGTGCGAAGGCAAACATGCCGCGCAGCTGCTCGACCATGGCGGGGCCGCGGTCGGCGTAAAGCTGGAGCAACACCTCGGTGTCGGACTCGGTGCGGAAGGCATAACCCTTGGCCTCGAGTTCGGCACGCAGGGCACGGTAGTTGTAGATCTCGCCGTTGAACGTGATCGTGAGCGCGCCATCGGCGCTGGCCATCGGCTGGGCGCCGCGCTCGGAAAGATCGATGATGGCGAGCCGCCGATGGGCGAAGCCGATGCGCCGATCGGCGGCGATCCAGATGCCGCTGCCATCGGGACCGCGGGCCGCCATCCGATCGTTCATGCGCGTGAGTTCGGCCCGGTCGACCGCCGGGGCGACATTCCGATAGGCTAGGATGCCGGCAATTCCACACATTATCGGTTCAGGCGCGCATCCCCTCGCCGGCTGGCATCAGACGAGAAGGCCATCGGCAAAAGTGGGGAAATAACTCGAAGCGACCCGCCTCAGCGCGCGCCAATGCCTCCCAAAACGACCGCAAGGGTACGCAGAATGATGACAAGATCGAGCCAAAGCGAGCAATGCTTCAGATAGTACAGATCGTATTCCAGCTTGGCGCGCATACCGTCGGGATCGTGGGCGTAGCCCTGGTTGATCTGAGCCCATCCTGTGACGCCGGGCGGGACGATACCGCGCAACTCGAAGTGGGGAATGTCGCGAGCGTAGCCCTGGCCCAGCACCAGCGCTTCGGGGCGCGGGCCGACCCAGCTCATTTCGCCCTTCAGGATATTGACGACCTGGGGCAGTTCGTCGAGCCGGTAGCGGCGTAGAAAAGCGCCGATCCTGGTGATTCGGGGATCGTCGGTCGTCGTGAAGCTCGGCCCTTCGACGCCATGCAGCATCGTGCGGAATTTGACCATCTGGAAGGTTCGGCCCTGCCGGCCAACACGCGCCTGGGTATAGAAAATTGGGCCGACGCTATCGAAGCGGACGACCATCGCCAAAACCAGCATGACGGGCAGCAGCAATGGGAGTGCGGCGACCGTGCACACCAGCTCGACGACCCGCCGGAAGCCCACATATTGCCGCGACGGCAGGAGCGCTCCGAAATCGTTTGGCGAGAGTCCGCTCAACGGCGTGCGTCCGGTCAAACTTTCAACGATGTAACGGCGGTCGAGAACCGGCATGCCGGAAATGGCCGCGCGGGCGAGCTCGGACAGCTCACGCTCGGAAAGGCCGTTGCTCAAATCTGCCACGATGCCATCCAGGCGGACGGATCGGGCGACGGCGTCGTCGAAGTCAATCCAGCGGCACGACTTCACGCTCGGCATGGTGGCCAGCGACGGCGCCGGCACGACGGCATAGCTACGGGTGAAAAGGCGGACACGAAGATGAGCGGCGCCAAGCACCCAGGCGAACACGAGGAAGCCGCTGCCGAAGAACTGGCGCGATATAGGCCGCCTGATCCATCAGTGATGCGCCGGGAAAGGCCTCGAGGCGACTGCCGCAATAGACGACGACAAAATAGGCCAGGGCCGTTGCGATGATTGTCCGTTCGGCCACGCCGATGCTGCCGTCGGCGAACGGAACGGCCTGGGCATAGACAAGGATCGGCAGCACAATGCAGACGATAAATCCCAGAAATGCCTGAATCCACGATTCAAGAAAGCGCAACGGCGCCGACGGCATGTCCGCAACCTGAAGTGACGCTCGAGGCGTCGCCAAATAGCCCGTTGCCTCGGGCATCGGATTCGTGGTGCTCGTCAAAGTAGACCCCTACTTCCCTAGCTTCCCAGCACTACGGCGCACGCCGCCAGCCTAACGACTGACACCCAATTCCTATGCGACGTAACCCCCAACATTCCAGGCACGGCCCACGACGTGCTAGAACTTGCATCCAATATGATCGGTCAGGCTTCGGCCTGCAATGATAGTTTTGATCGACGACGCGTCGGCTCTTCTGTTCAGGCTCTATTCAGTACGTCTGAAAGCCTGCGCCCACCCAAGCCCCAACAAGGCGCTGACGACAAAGCCGATCGCCGGAATCTGAAGGCTGAAATCGACGACGGAATGCAGGATCGCGACCATCGATGCAGCGAAGGCGACAGCCGGCAAATACCGGTCAGTCCGACGCCGCCAGCAACCGCGCACGCACACGGCAACGGGCACAAGAACCGTGGCAAAACCGCACATCGCAGCCGGAATGCCGAGGTCGAGCATCCACTCGAGAATCGTCGAATGGGCCTTGTCGTTGCCGATTTGAAAATCGGCAGGCTGAAACAGCGGATAGAGATCGGGGAAGGTTCCCAGTCCCCAGCCAAGCCAGGGCGACTGTCCGATCGCCGCCACCGAGAGCTGCCAGATGCGAAAGCGACCGAGGATGTCCTGATCGGCCAAGCCCGACATCTTGTTAAAGAAGGCGCTGCCCGTGATAACGACGAGCGCCGCTCCGAACAAGATGGCGACAGCAAGAGCCCAGCCCACGCCCGGGCGTGACGGCCAGCGGCCGCGCAGGAGCGCAATGCCAAGCAGGATCGCCCCCAGCACGGTCGCGCCAAATCCGGCCCGCGACTGCGACAGGAGCAGTCCGCCGAACAAAAGCAGCGACATCGCCATATAGACCGCACGGTCCCCCGTGAGCCATGCCCCCAGCGACGGACGCGTCGCAAAACCGCCCGACTGCTCGGAGCTTTCAGGTCTGCGGCTGAAAACCAGGCCCAAGGCCACGACCAGCGCCATGCCGGCATACGCCGCATAGGAATTGCTGTTCACGAACGTTCCCGACAGCGCACACAGAAACTGGCGTCCGGGCGGCGCAAGGTCGGAGCGCTTGCTGTAGTTGAAGACATAGCAAGAGCCGTTGGTGGCCTGCATGAGCAACCCATACGCCGTCACCAGAACGGCGCTGGCGAGGAAGAGGATCAGGAACAACCGCGCCCGGCGGCGGTCCCGGAACGTCGCGCGGGCCACGACGAAAATGGCGCCGGCGGCGGCAATCTTCATGAGTGCGGCGCGTGACGCATCGGCATTGATGCTGATCATTGCCTCGATCGGATGGCCAAGGACGGCCGCCGCGCGGGCATAAAGCTCGGCCCGCCACGAGGCCGGCACGAGAGGCGAAATCTGTACGATGCCGGCCACGACAACGAGCACGAAGCAGAGGATAAGCGCAATCAAGGGCAGCCGCTCGGCGGCGCGAATGGCATGGCCGTCGATGATACCGAGATCGAGCGCGTGCCAGATGGCAAGAACGGCCAGGAGTATGACAATCGGACTCCAGGCCCAGTCGCGGTTGGCGCCCATCGGGACGGCTGCGAGCAGAACGACCGCGAAGAAGAGAGAGATGAAGGCTACCTCGGCCAGGCGTCGTAGGCCTGAACGTCTCGCCGTGCCAATTTCCGCATCCGCGTCGTCATGCTGGCTTCGGGACCTCATCGCCGAACCAGCCCGATCCACATGCTCAACTCCTCTTGGGCGCCCGGCAGATCAGCCAGAAGCATCCGGAGGTAAAGTTCGTCGGCGGCCTGGCTCATGGCGCTCACGAACCACCGGCGATCCGAGCTCGCCTCCCAGGTCATGACGACATAGGCGGCGATGCGATCGCGCTCCGCCTCCGTAAACGAATTCCAGGTACGCAGGATCAATTCGAGACGCACCGGCCAGAGTCGGGGCATGACCGGCGCCGTTTCGATCGACATCAGCAACGGACCGACGACGCGTGGCGAGGGACCATCAAGTGCCAGGCGGACGGCGGCAAGACGCAGCCAGGCAACACCACCCGCCGGCACGCCGGCAAGGCCCGTCTCGAGATCGGCCTCGGCGATCCGCAACCATTGCTCGCGCTGACTGTCCGGAGCGGCCCAGTTGAGGCTGGTCGATGCGCCGACGAGAAGCTCGGAGCGATCAAGATGGTGCCCGGCGCTGGGGTTCGCGTCGATGGCGTGACCGAAGTCGCCGATTGCAGCAAGCGCATCGGGAAGATTGATGGACTTGCCATCGCGCAGTCGATTGATAACGAGATCGGCCTTTTGGGCATACCAGGCGCCTACGGCAACCGGCCATGCGAAGTAAGCCAGGGCGGCACAGCCCAGTCCGAGAAGGCCGCGCAACAGCCAGGAGACGACAGACAAAGGAGAATCACCCCACGATCGGTTATCGGGACGCACTCAAGCGTTATCGAAGAGCGATGTCAAAGCCATGCCCGTGTTACGATACGGCGGACTTTTTAACCAAGGCCACTTTCGCGCGATCGGCCGTCCCCGTTGTCGGCTACGACATAGACGAACGGCGCATCGCCGAGCTCGCGCGCGGCCACGATCGCACGGGCGAAGTCGAGCCTGCCGGCCTCACGGCCGCCAGCCTGCGTTTTTCGGCCTCGGCAAAAGACCTCGCGGCCGCGGACTTCCACATCGTGACGGTGCCGACGCCGATCCACGCCAGCAAGCAGCCCAACCTTGAACCTCTAAAGAGCGCCTCGACAACGATCGGCTCGGTGCTCAAGCCCGGCGATATCGTGGTCTACGAATCGACGGTCTATCCCGGCGTCACCGAAGAGATCTGCATTCCGGCATTGGAGCGCGCGTCCGGCCTGCGCTGGAAGACCGACTTCAACGTCGGCTATTCGCCCGAGCGCATAAATCCCGGCGATCGCGAGCGGCGCTTCGACAACATCCTGAAGATCGTCTCCGCCGACACGCCCGAAACGCTCGAGATCGTCGATGCCGTGTATCGCAGTGTCGTCAAGGCCGGCACCCACCGGGCGCCCTCGATCCGGGTCGCCGAATTCGCCAAGGTGCTGGAGAACACCCAGCGCGACGTCAACATCGCGCTGATCAACGAAGTCGCCCTGATCTGCGACCGGCTGGGCGTCGACACCCAGGACGTCCTGCACGCTGCCGGCACCAAGTGGAATTTCCTGCCGTTCCGGCCGGGCCTGGTCGGCGGCCACTGCATCGGCGTCGACCCTTTCTACATCGCGCACAAGGCCGAGTCGGTCGGCTACCATCCGGAGGTCATCCATTCGGGCCGGCGGGTCAATGACGGCATGGGCGTCTATGTCGCCAATCGCGTGGCCCGCAGCATCATGCGCGGTACGCGCAACGGTCGACCGCTCGTGACGGTGCTGGGCGTCACCTTCAAGGAGAACGTGCCGGACATCCGCAACACCCGCGTGGTCGACATCGTGCGCGAGTTGGAGGATTTCGGCATTGGCGTGCAGCTGCATGACCCGACGGCCGACGGCGATCTGTTGCACGAGGAATACGGCCTGTCGCTGACGGCGCTTGGCGAGCTCAAGCCCGCCGACGCAGTCGTGCTGGCGGTCGCCCATCGGGCGTATCGCGACGGCGGGTGGAAGCTGGTGAGCGGCCTGCTCCACCCCGCCGGCGGCTTCGTGGCCGACATCCCCGCCCTGCTCGACCGGAAATCGACGCCGGACGGCGTGACGCTCTGGCGCCTGTAGCGCCAGCCGGTCCTACATCGGCGGCGTCAGGCCGTCCTTGCCGACCAGCAGCCGGCCGGCGGTGAAGCTGCCGTCGGCTCCCTTGGTGGCGTTCACGAACACTTTGGCGCCGACCTTGGCGTCGGCCTTGTCGCCCGGCGCGAAGGTGACGATTGGCGTGCCGGGCTTCACGTTGATGGTCTGCGTGCCATCCTTGTATTTGAGCGTAAGCGTGTCGCCGCCGTGCGGCGCCTTGGCGACCGTCGCAACAGTGGCGTTGGTCATCATGCTTTCAGGCTGGAGATCCCACGGATAGTGGCCTTCGCCGGTACCGCGCGCCGCTTCCGGGAAGACCAGAACTTCGATCGCATTCGGCGTGCCGTCAGGACCCTTTAGCGAGGCGACGCCGACGAAGCTGTTTTCCTTGATGTCCGCCATGCTGACCGGGCTCACCAGCATGACCCCCCAGTTGTCGGCGAGCTTCACCGGAACCTGGGTGCCCTCGCGCGTGGCGATGGTGATGGTCTTGCCGTCGTTGGCGGCAATCGATCCGCGCAGCCGGGTTGGCGGGCTCTGCGCCATGGCCGTAGCCGCGGCGATGAAAGCGACGGCAGCGGCAATGCAGCCGGCAAGCAGGCGAATGGGCGTCATCGGCATCCTCCCTAAGGATGCGGGACTGTGCCACGGAAGCCGCCAGGCGGGTGTTTACGATTGCGTGATGGGCGTCCGGGCCGGCGAGGGCGGCGTCGGTACGGGAGGCTCCGTCGCTGCATCCGCCACCGGTGCCAGCGTGCGCACCTGGACGTCGACCAGCGTGCGCACCACCACATCGGCGGCGCCCGTGAAAGTGCCCTTGATCGGCATGGCCTGCTCGGGGTCGCGCCCCACCGCGACGCGAATCAGCCGCTCCGTGCCGATGATGCCGTTGGTCGGGTCGAACTCGACCCACCCCGCGCCCGGCAGATAGACCTCCATCCAGGCATGCGGATGGGCCGGGCTCGCGGCGCCCCCTGCGGCATCGTCCAATGCCGGATCGTAGAGGTAACCGGTGATGAACCGCGCCGCCAAGCCGAGCGCGCGCACTCCCTCCATCATCAGCAGCGCATAGTCGCGGCAGGTGCCGCCGCCGCTCTCCAACGTGACGACGGGCGGCTGCGTCCCGGCTTCGAAGCGCATGGCGTACTTCAGCGTCTCCTGGATGCCCTTGCACATGTGCGTCAGCATGGCGAACGTATCGGTGCCGTCCTCACCTTCCAGGAACTGCTTGGCCCAGCCGCTCACCGTGGCGTTGGGATCGGGATAGTGCCGCTCAACATAGCGCGCCAGGTCGGGCGCCTCCTCGGCGAGATAGGCAAAGGGAAGCTTCCGCGCATACTCCTCGATCGGCGGCAGCTCGGGCGGCAAGCCGAAATGTTCCAGCCGGATGGTGCTGGTGAGCTCGAGCATCCGGGTCGTGCCGTCGAACTGGGCGATGGCGATCGAATTGCCGAACGCATCGTGGATCCAGCGCACCTGGGCGGTGGGATCGATGGCCAGCCCGGTATGGAGCAAGCGCAGATCGTGGCTGTCGCGCGGCCGGAACATCAGGCGATGCTCGCCCAGCGTCACCGGAGCCGAATAGTCGTAGCGCGTGCGGTGGACGATCTCGAGGGTGCGCATGGACCTGGATAATGCCCTACGTGCCCGATGGTTGCAGCAGGCGTCATGCGACTGTCATCGCCGCGTCAAGGATCGGTCCGACACTTCCTGCCGTTCTACTCAGGGGACTTTTCATGACCGATACCGCTTTGCAAGCGCCGCCGATCGAGCCGGCGGCACGCACTTCAGGACCCAATCTCGACAAGGGCTTCAACCCGCTGACGCTGATCCTCTTCATGGGGGTGATGGCGGCCGGGCTGCTCTATGTCGTCTACAGCGTCTATTCCGACGTCGAAGCGACCGGCACCAAGATCACGAGCTACCTGCCCTACCTGATGCTGCTGGTCGCCCTGCTGATCGCGCTGGGCTTCGAGTTCGTGAACGGCTTCCACGACACCGCCAACGCCGTCGCCACCGTCATCTACACCCATTCGCTGCCGGCCGAGATGGCCGTCGTCTGGTCGGGCGCGTTCAACTTCCTGGGCGTGCTCACCTCGACCGGCGCGGTCGCCTTCGGCATCGTCTCGCTGCTACCGGTCGAGCTGATCCTGCAGGTCGGCAGCAGCGCGGGCTTCGCCATGGTGTTCGCGCTCTTGATCGCGGCGATCATCTGGAATCTCGGCACCTGGTGGCTCGGCCTGCCCGCCTCCAGCTCGCACACCCTGATCGGCTCGATCATCGGCGTCGGCATCGCCAATGCGCTGTCGCGCGGCCTCGACGGCACCTCGGGCGTCGACTGGAGCAAGGCGACCGAGATCGGCTACGCGCTGCTGCTGTCGCCGCTGGTCGGCTTCGTAGCCTCGGCGCTGCTGCTGCTCGCCCTGAAGTTCCTGGTGCGCAATCCCACGCTCTACGACGCGCCCAAGGGCAACCAGCCGCCGCCCTGGTGGATTCGCGGCATCCTGATCCTGACCTGCACCGGCGTGAGCTTCGCGCATGGCTCGAACGACGGCCAGAAGGGCATGGGCCTGATCATGCTGATCCTGATCGGCACGGTGCCGACCGCCTATGCGCTGAACCGCACGCCGGCCCCGAGCCATGTCGAATCGTTCAGCGCGGCGTCGACCGCGGCGGCGGCGGTGATCGAGAAGCAGGCTGCCGGCTACCACGTGCTGGGCGATCCACGGCCGGCCGTCACGCTCTATGTCTCGCAGCGCAAGCTCAACGAGGGCACCTTCGTGTCGCTCGCTGCGCTGGTGCGGGAGATCGCGGCCCAGGTCGACCAGTACGGCTCGATCGCCAAGATCCCGGCCACGTCCGTCGGCAACGTCCGCAACGACATGTACCTCGCCTCCGAAGCGCTGCGCTTCCTGATGAAGGACAAGGAGAGCGCACTCACCAAGCAGGAGGTCGCCATCCTCAACACCTACAAGGCGGAACTCGACAGCGCGACCCGCTTCATCCCGATCTGGGTCAAGATTGCGGTCGCGATCGCGCTCGGACTGGGCACGATGATCGGCTGGAAGCGCATCGTCGTCACGGTCGGCGAGAAGATCGGCAAGAGCCACCTGACCTACGCCCAGGGCGCCTCGGCCGAACTGGTCGCCGCCGCCACGATCGCCGCGGCCGACGTCTATGGCCTGCCGGTCTCGACCACCCACGTGCTGTCCTCGGGCGTTGCCGGCACCATGGCGGCCAACGGCTCGGGCCTGCAGATGGCCACGGTGCGCAACCTGCTGATGGCGTGGGTGCTCACCCTGCCCGTCGCCATCACGCTCTCGGCCACGCTCTACATCCTCTTCCTCAACATCTTCTGAGAAGAGGCCGCGGCGCAGCGGCTCACGCTCAAGCGCCGAAGCGCGCGAACATCTCCAACCCCCGCCGGCCGGCGGGGCTCACGGTGTAGACGCCGCGTTCGACCCGCTCGAACCAGCCATAGACGTCCTGCTGCAGGATGGTGGCGGCGCGCGGTGCATCGGCCGCCAGGCGCAAGGCCGCGAGCTTCATCGGCCCGTTGCTGGCCAAAAGCTCGGCGCAGCGCAGCGCCTCCTGCCGGTAGGCCGTCATCATCGGCACCTTGGTCGAGGAGCCGCCGCGGTTGGGGTCGCCGACGCGACGGGCATGCTCGCCCAGCAGGCGGCCTGCCTTGCGCTTGTCGAGCCGTGGTCGATAGGGCACGGGATCGAGCACGATATCGGCGCGCGCGGTCGCCACGACCATCAGGCCGAGCCCCAACCGGCGGCAAAGCTTCTTGACGTTCCTCATCCGCTTGGGCCACTGGCCTATCGCGAGATAGACGCGATCGCTTATCGCCAGCCGATCGACGCCCTGCAGGACCA
>WNFD01008810.1_pt1 | contig 15550 bp, 10 predicted proteins | sample 5400491 | NCBI WGS metagenome assembly WNFD01 (sample SAMN13153343, study PRJNA577476) | soil metagenome | isolation source: 120 cm saprolite under Douglas fir tree site 2 hole 2 replicate 2 | place: USA:California | collected 2015-04-18 | reverse complement strand
GTGAGGCCCTCCGTGGCGACGCCTGAGGTGTCGCAGTCGGTGGCGCCGTCGTCACCGGAAGAACTCATCACGGTGATGCCCTTGGCGTTCGCCATCTGGAGGAGTTGATTGTAGGTGCCGAGAAAGCTGGCGCCGAATCCACTCTCGCATCCGCCGTAGCTGATGGTGATGATGGGCGCGATAGTGGGGCTGGCGTCGATCGCGTAGGTCAGCGAATTAGCTAAAACGTCCTTACCATAGACGTACTCGATGGTGGCGCCGGGGGCGGAAGCTCCAGACCACTCCACATCAAGGTGCGCCTCATCGATATCGGCTGTTACGACGGCCGGGTCGGTACCAGCTAATTGGAGCTTCAGATTGATGGCAGGGAGACCGGCGGCGGTACGAAAAGCAGTAAGATTCGCGTCGGGCAGGACGTTGCCCTGCGTGAGATCGGTCTGCCCCATCACGGGTGATGCCTGTGCCAGTGAGGTTGCTGGAGGACGGCGGGTAGTCATAGATGGTGTACAGGTCGCCCGGCGCGATGTAGTGGCTGGTGACCCCGTTTACGGTCGTAGTAAAGCCGGGCTGCACCGAATCAGAGGTGACGCTGCGTGCGCGAGAGCGGGGCTTCAGCTTGAAGTCGTCGAGACCGGTGACGGCAAGCACGACGTTGGCGATGGCCGAGGGAAGAGTGGGATCGGTGAGGTTGGTGATGTGCTGCTCGCCGTTGAGCGATACATTGTGAATGGTTGTACCGAACGCCTGCTGCACCTGCCCGACTGTGCCGCTAAAGGTGATAAACGTGGAACTCTTCGCGACACTGGTGATGGTGAAGCCCTGGCTGGTGAGCCAGGAGGAGACGTTCGCCAGATCGCTGCTGCTGAGGCCGAAGCGCGCGCCGAACTGCTCGGACGTAAGCCACTGGTGATAGCTGGGCGAACTGGGATCGAGCTGGGCGGCCAGGAGCTGGTTGAGGTCGGCCTGCTGTGCCGCGGTCATGCTGAAACGCACCGAGAGCGATTCGAGCTTGAGGTCGGCAGGCGCGAGGCCGAGGTCGGTGGAGTGCCTCGCGTGGCCACCGATGGTGCCCGGCAGGGCGACCCGGCTGCCATTGTTGACGGCGCCGACGATGCGGTTTTGTACGGGGGCCTGAGCGGCCTGGGCGGATGGGGTGAACGCGGTAACGAGGAGGGCTGCGGGGAGTACAAGAGAAGAGACAAGACGGCTACGCATGGATAATTTCTACCTTACTACGTGGAGTCCGAACTATTTCGTTACGAGTGGCTGCTAATCGACACACGAAGAATCACTGGTCTGAGTGACCCAGAGGGATCAAGGTACACGGTTAGACAGACGACGAAGAAAAATGTTGCGCCTACATCTCTGATGCTTGGTTAGACAGACGACGAGGAGAAATGTTGCGCCTACATCTATAAAGAGATTGTTTGCCGATTTCTCGATTTTCTTTTTTGGAACGACACCTGTACGCATCTGCGTGGCAAAGCTGAAATGCCTGCCGTATAGGCACTTATTGGTCCACGCTAACCCGGTACCTCATTAGACGTTCCACATAAAGTAAATGAGACGGCGTGACGACAGGATCCTTTAGGAGCCATTGAACGCCATCGCGCCAGCGATTCTGAGTAAGGCATCGGAACGAGAGGCCGGCTACAGCGGCATCGTCTATAACAACTATAGGCTGTATTTTCCTGCCTGGATGATGTGCCGGGCCACCTGGCGGCGCAGGCTGATGGTGTCGGCCGAGTCGTGCTTCGACAGGCGGCGAAGGATCGTGAGCTGCGTCCTTAACATATCTCCTTCGGCGACAGCCGCGATGACCTTCCGCGCGGAGAGCTCGATGGTGGACATGGCCTTGTCGGCGTAGAGGCGCGCCATGGCGACAGGGATTGCCGAGGCTTGGCTGCCCTGCCCTGCCGCGATCTTCTCGGCGCGCAGGATGGCAGACTCCATGGCGAAGACCTCGATGATCATGTCGGCGATGGCTCCCATGACCTCCTGCTCGTCGGCGATCTGCTGCATATATTTTTGCGTCGCGGCGCCGGCGACGAACAGCGTCAGCTTCTTCGCGTTGGCGAGCAGGTTCTGCTCGTCGGCGAGCGGGCCTTCGCGATCGATCTTCTCGCTGGGGCCGGACATCACCTCGTCCATCAGCTTTTTGATGGCGGGCATCAGGGCGAGCTTGCCGGACATCGCGGACTTCATCAGCCAGCCGGTGATGATGAGGCGGTTGATCTCGTTGGTGCCCTCGAAGATGCGATTGATGCGGGCGTCGCGATAGGCGCGCTCGGCTGGGTACTCCTCGACGTAGCCGTAGCCGGCGAAGATCTGCAGCACCTCGTCGACGACCATGTCGAGCATCTCGCTGGCCCAGACTTTGACGATGCTGCACTCGACGGCGTACTCCTCGATGCGTTTCTGGATCTCCTTGGTGTTGTGCTTGTCTTCCGATGGTATGCCGGCGAGAGCCTTGTCGATGAGGCCGACGGTGCGATAGCAGACCGCTCCGCCGACGAAGATGCCTGTGGCGCAGTTGGCGATCTTTTCCTGGATCAAACCGAACTCCGAGATTGATTTTCCGAAGGCCTTGCGGTCGATGGCGTAGCGGATGCCGTTGTTGAGCGCCATGCGGCCGCCGCCAACAGCTGCGTTGCCGAGCTTGTAGCGGCCGACGTTCAGAATGTTGAACGCGATGTGGTGGCCCTTGCCGACCTCGCCGAGTAGGTTCTCCGCAGGGATGACGCAGTCGGTGAGGATGAGCGGACAGGTGGAGCTGCCGCGAATGCCGAGCTTGTGCTCTTCCTTGCCCTGGGTGAATCCGGGTGTCCCACGCTCGATCAGGAAGGCTGTGAGTTTCTCCTTGCCGGCGTCAGGCCCATCGGGGATCGCGCACTTGGCGAAGACGGTAAAGAGGTCCGCGAAACCGGCGTTCGTGATCCACATCTTCTCGCCGTTCAGCGTGTAGGTCTTTCCGTCGGCGGAGAGCACAGCCTTTGTGCGTGCATTGACGGCGTCGGAACCGCTGGTCGACTCTGACAACGCGTAGGCGGAGACGATCTCGCCCGAGGCGATCGTCGGCAGGTATTTTTTCTTCTGCTCGGCAGTGCCGTACCAGACGAGCGGCATCGTGCCGATGCCAACGTGCGCCGAGAAGGCGACCGAGAAGCTGGCCTGCTTCGCAATGTTCTCGGCGACGATGGCGGAGGAGGCCTTGTCCATCTCGAGGCCGCCGTACTCCTCGGGGATATCGACCGCAGTGAGGCCTAGGTCCGCGGCCTCTTTGAGCAGACGGCGCGTGACGGAGAAATCCTTCGCCTCAATCTTGTCAGAGGCCGGCATGATCTCGTTGACGGCGAAGTTCGCTGTCGTCTCAGCGATCTGCTTGTGCTCGTCGGTAAAATCTTCGGGGAAGAAGCAGTCGGCGGGAGTGGGATCCGTGATGAGGAAGCTGCCACCGGGGATGTGCTTGGTTTCGGAGGGAGTGGGAGTGGTCATTGTGGCCATGGTGTTACCTCGTGGTTGTTAAAAAAATCGGAAGCTTCTATTGACCTGCGCCGAGCACCAGAAGCAGCAGGCCATCAACGATAATTAGCGCTGCTCCCAGTCCGTTTTTTCGGGTGAGGAGCGACTGAGATGTATCGCGTGACCGCGAAATAGCGACTGCTAATCCGATTAACATGAAAAAACACAATCCCAAAATCAGGAAAATATCATCTCGAAAATGATCCCATACTTCCAAGTTCGTTTTGTATAGAGCGACACCCACGGTTAGGATCATCAAGTTCAGTACGACAAAGATTCGGGCAGTGATTTGCAATTTGTTCTCCCAGCCTTCCGCACAGTCAATTCACCAACTTGAACATCTAGTTCACAGCCTCAAAGATTCCAGCAGCACCCATTCCCCCACCAACACACATCGTCACGACGCCGAACTTCGCTTTCCGTCGAGGCATCTCGCGCAGAAGAGTAGCGGTTAGCTTGGCTCCGGTGCAGCCGAGCGGGTGGCCGAGGGCGATGGCTCCTCCGTTGACATTCACTCTTACCGGGTCGATGCCGAGCACCTTCAGCACGGCGAGCGACTGCGCGGCGAAGGCCTCGTTCAACTCGAAAAGGCCGATGTCTTCGAGTGAGAGGCCGGCCATCTTCAACACCTTGGGGATGGCGTGGATCGGGCCGATGCCCATCTCTTCGGGATCGCAGCCGGCGTAGGCGAAGGCGATAAATTTCGCCATCGCGGGAATGCCGAGTTGGGCTGCGCGCTCGGCGGACATGACGACTGCGGCGGCGGCTCCATCGGAGGTCTGTGACGAGTTACCTGCGGTGACAGTTCCTTTGGCGTGGAAGACGGGCTTCAGCTTGGCCAGGGCATCGAGTGAGGTGTCGGCACGTGGGCCTTCGTCCTGGTTGAAGGTTGCTTCGACAGGTTTGGCTTTGGGCTTGTTCCCGTTGGGGCCGTTCAGAGTCGTATTTGTAACTGTGATGGGAACGATCTCGTCTTCGAATTTTCCGGAAGAGATCGCCGCGAGCGCCTTCTGGTGGCTCTCGTAGGAGAACTGGTCCATCTGTTCGCGGGTGATGCCGTAGTGGGTCGCGACACGCTCGGCGGTAAGGCCCATGGACATGTAGGAGCCGGGGTAGTTGTCGACCAGCCAGGGGTTGACCGAGATCTTGTTGCCGCCGAAGGGGACGCAGGACATGCTCTCGGTGCCGCCGGCGACGATAACGTCGGCAGAACCGCCGCGGATGCGGTCTGCGGCGAGAGCGATGGATTGCAGGCCGGAGGCGCAGTAACGGTTGATGGTCATGCCGGCGGTTGTGATGGGAAGACCGGCGCGGAAGCTGGCGACGCGGGCTACGTTCATGCCCTGCTCGGCCTCAGGCATGGCGCAACCGAGGATCACGTCTTCTGCGGGATACGCGCCAGTGCGCCGTTGATGGCGAAGGCGGCGAGATCGTCGGGGCGTGTGGTGCGAAGCGTGCCGCGCGGGGCTTTGCCTACGGCGGTGCGAACGGCGGATGCGATGATGACGTCTTTCATACGTGACTCCTGTTCCTAATTCCTCAACGGCTTTCCCGTCTTCAACGTGAAGGCGATGCGTTCCTGTGTTTTTTTCTCTCCGCAGAGGCTGAGGAAGGCCTCGCGTTCGAGATCAAGCAGGTATTGCTCTGTTACTGGTGTGCCGGGCGTTACTTTGCCTCCGCAGAGGGCGTACGCGACCCAGTTCGCGATCTTGACGTCGTGATCGGAGATGTACTGGCCTTCGCGCATGGTCCATACGGCGAGCTTCAGCGTCGCCAGCACACTCTCTCCCGGGGCCGCGATGTCGGTGCGTGGCGTGGGAGCGCTGTAGCCGGCGTCTGCGATGGCGCGGGCCCTGGTCTTCGCGTCGGTCAGCAGGCGCTCGCGGTTCGTCGTGATGTTGTCGGATGGTTTGAGGAAGCCCATCGCGCGGGCCTCGGCGGCAGAGGTCGAGACTTTGGCCATAGCGATGGTCTCGAAGTTCTTCTTCAGCGCCTCGAAAATCTCGACACCTTCGCCGCGGGCGTCGGGGCGGATGCTCGAACCGGCTTCGACGCTGCGGATGGTCATCTCTTTGCAACCGCCGCCGCCGGGGATCAGGCCTACGCCGGCTTCGACGAGGCCCATGTAGGGCACATGCCGTAGGGAGCAACGACAACAGGGCGCGGGCAGAACTTGATTGCCTGGGTCATGTTCTGGAAGGCGCGGACGGCCATCTCGACCTCGTCCCACTCCTCTTCCTGGATGCCGAGGAGGAGTTGCATGAGATTGGCGCCGACGGAGAAGTTGGCGGAGTCGCCGGTGATGACGAAGGCCTCGAAGTTGTTGACGATCTCGCCCGATGGCTTGAGGGTTTGGGTGATCAGATTGACGATGTCATCGCCGAGCGCGTTCATCTTCGAGTGAAGTTCGATGGCGGCGACTCCATCGCCCAGGTCGATGACGGAGGCGCCGGGGTTCTTCTTGACGACGTCCTTTGCCTTCTTGATGGTGGCGAGGGAGGTGACGCCTTCGGCTACGGGGACGGGCTTGTAGGTGGAGGAGATGGGATCGAAGTACTCGCGCCCGCTGGAGATGCCGGGGCAGTCGCGGTACCAGGTGGGGTTCGGCTCGTTCTGGTGGTCGGCGTAGGCGAGGAGCTTTTCGACGTTCGGTGAAACAGGCGCTCCGGCGGCGCGCATCTTTTCGGTGGTGGCGCGAACGCCGGCGGCATCGAACATCTCGAAGGGGCCAAGCTCCCAGTTGTATCCGGCCTTCATCGCGCGGTCGATCTCGACGATGTTGTCGGCGATCGGGTTTTTATTGGGGGGAACGCGGTTGGCGCTGTAGGTGAAAAGCTCGGTGAGGAAGGGCCAGTAGAAGGCGGCGGCTTTGTCCTTGCTCGGATCGCCGTGAAGAAGCTGCGCGATGCGCGCCGGTGCCGACTCAACGTTCTTCGCCATCTCGATCGCGGGAAATTTGGGCCGCGTGCTGGGCTTGTAGTCGAGGGTCTGCCAGTCGAGAACGTGGCGCAGGTCGCGCCCTTCGGCATCCTTGCCCTCCTTTTTGTAGAAGCCCTGTTTCGTCTTGTCGCCCAGCCACTTGTTCTCGAGCATCTTGTCGATGAACGGCGCGAGTGCCACCTCGGCACGCTCGTCTTTGATCTTCTCTGCCTGCGCGGAAAAGTTCTTCGCCACATGCGCCATCACGTCGACGCCGACCATGTCGCCCAGCCGAAAGGTTCCAGTCTTCGGCCAGCCTATTGCAGCGCCGGTGAGCGTGTCGACCTCTTCGATCGAGAGGCCCTGCTGCTGCATCAAGCGGATCGCGTTGCTCATCGAGAAGGTGCCGATGCGGTTCGCGATGAAGTTGGGCGTATCGTGCGCATGGACGATCGTCTTGCCCAGGCGCAGGTCGCAGAAGTGTTCGACCGCAGCCATGTCGGCCGGATCGGTGTCCGGTGTCGCGATGATCTCGAGCAGCCGCATGTACCGCGGCGGATTGAAGAAATGCGTGCCGAACCAGTGGCGGCGCAGCTCCATGGGCATGCCTTCGACGATCTCGTGGATGGGCAGGCCGCTGGTGTTGCTGGTGATGATCGAGTCGGGGCGGCGATGCTGCTGCACCTTGTTGAGCAGCGCCCGTTTGATCTCCATATTTTCAGCGACGACTTCGATGATCCAGTCGCAGTCGGCGATCAGGGCGAGATCGTCGTCGAAGTTGCCGATGGTGATGAGCCGCGCGCTGTCGGGAGAATAGAAGGCCGCAGGCTTCGACTTCTTCAATCCATCGAGCGCGGCAAGGACGATCTTGTTCCGCTCCTGCTTCGGCGCGCTGGCGTCGGTGCCCGGTGGAACGATGTCCAGCAGCACGACGGGAAGGCCTGCATTGGTCATGTGGGCGGCGATGCGCGAGCCCATGGTTCCAGCTCCGAGGACGGCCACCTTGCTGATCTGTCTATGCTTGGTCGAGGGTGCAGCGGTGCTGCTGGGGGGCATGTTGCAGGCTCCGGCGGGCGATTTACCCGAACGAAGCGAAGCATACTGAATGACCATTCATTCCGTCAAGCGAACGCACGGCCAATTTCGCAAGTCTCTGATTTTATGGTTAAAACCATCGATGGTATCCGACACTGGGTATTATGGCCAGAGCGAAATTTGTACGAACAAAAAGGGGCGACACGAGATGAGGATGGCGACGCGACGGGAGTTTTTGACATCCGCAATTGGAACGGTTGGCTACTTTACTGTCCGAGCTGCCTGGGCCAAAGATGCAACCACCCCCTATGACCTCGTCGCAGCGATTGACCGAACCCGAATTCTCGCCACGGCGAACCGATATCTTTTGGAGCAGCCGGTCACGGTGACCTCCTCGCACAGCGAACGGAGCAAGAGCGGGCCGCACGATTACTTCTCCGAGGGCGACTACTGGTGGCCGGACGAGAACAACCCGAACGGACCCTATATACGACGCGACGGATTTACGAATCCCGCAAACTTCGACGATCACCGCAAGGCGATGGTGCGGCTGAGCCTGATTGTTCCGGCACTGGCCGCGGCGTGGGAGCTGACTGGAGAGAAGAAGTACGCCGACCATGCAGGGAAGCATCTGCGTGCGTGGTTCGTCGATCCGGCGACGAAAATGAACGCGAACCTCGAGTATGCGCAGGCGATTTTCAATTTGAATAAGGGACGGGGTACAGGAATTATCGACACGCTGCATCTGGTCGAGCCGGTGCGCGCGGCGACGGTCCTGGCGAATGGCGGCGTGCTGGAAGGCGCCGCAGCAATCAAGAGCTGGTTCTCCGAATATCTGGACTGGATGAGCACCTCCAAAAACGGCAAGGAGGAACGAGACGCGAAGAACAACCACGGAAGCTGCTGGGTGATGCAGGCTGCGGAGTTCGCGCGCTTCATCGACAACGCCGAGGTGATGGCGTGGTGCCGTGAGCGCTTCAAGACGACGCTGGTGCCAGATCAGGTGGCCGCGGACGGCAGCCTGCCGCTGGAACTCGCACGCACCAAGCCGTATAGCTACTGCCTCTTCGACCTCGATGTGATGGGAACGATCTGCCAGACGCTTTCCACGCCGACGGACAATCTGTGGACCTTCACAACGCCGGACGGGCGCGGCATGCGCAAGGTCGTGGCGTTCCTGTATCCGTTCATCAGGGACAAGAGCGCGTGGCCCTTCAAGCATGATGTCGAGCACTTCGACGACTTCCCCAACCGGCAACCGAGCCTGCTCTTTGCCGGCGTGGCCTATGGACAGAACGACTACATCGCCCTGTGGAAGACGCTGAATCCCGACCCCGCAGTGCCTGAGGTCATCCGAAACTTCCCCGTTCGCCAGCCTTTGTTATGGATGGCGAAGCCGGGAGTTCGCGCGAAGAGTTAGTGCTTTGTTTCGGCGAGTCGGTGCATCTCCGAACCCGCGAGAAGAAAGCCGCCGACACCATAGACATAACTGGCTGACGGCTTGAATTTGCCCGGCTGACCGTCAATGGGCTGAATCGAACCGAGGCGTCCATCGGCGTAGATGTGCGTGAGCATCCCCTTCCACGATTTCTCGACGACGGGCAGATAAGTCTTGCGGTCGAGGATCTTTTCGTTGATCCCATACGCGATTCCGAAGGTGAAGAAGGCAGACCCGGAGACCTCGGGCAGATCGTACGCATCGGGATCGAGCAGGCCAGAACGCCACAGACCATCAGGACTTTGAATCGCAGCGATTTCGGCGGCCATCTCGCGAAACTGCGCGACGTACTTTGGCCGTGAGGGATAGTCGGCGGGTAGGAGCCGCAGCACGTTGACGAGCGCGCCCATCACCCAGCCATTGCCGCGCGACCAGAAGATCGGTTTGCCGTTTGCCTGCTTCTGAGTGAAGTAGCGGCTGTCGCGGAAGTAGAGATGGTTCTCCTGGTTGTACAGGCTGCCCGAAGTAAGCCACCACTCGTGGTCCATGTAGTCGAGATACTTCTTGTCATGCGTGATCTCGTACATCCGCAGCAGGACGGGCGGCGACATGAAGAGCGCATCGCACCACCACCAGAGCAGCTTGTCCGGATCGTCCGGGCGAACGACGAGACGATCCATAATGGCCTTGGTGTCGGCCATGCGCACCGGCTTCTTGTCTTCGAGATAGAGATCGAGATAGGCCTGGCCGAAAGCCTGATCGTCTGCATGGGGAAAACGGTCGTTCAGCAGCGTCCAGTCGGAGCGCTCCGCGAAATGCAGCACGGCATCGTGGTACTTCGGATCGCCTGTAGTCTTCGAGGCTGCGAAGAGCCCGTCGTAAAGCGCTGCGAAGGTCCACTGCTTGTTGAAGTTCGGCTCGGCAACCTTCACCTGCCAGTCGCCGACCTTCTTCATCGCGGCGTCAATGGCCTTTAGCTTTATCTCGGCCGAGAGATCTGTGGCGAGCGGACCAGGATCGTCTGGCGCGTCGCCAACGTGCGCACGCTCCACCGGCGAAGGCGCGGCAGGAGCAGTTGCTGCGGGCGCAGTCTGCGCGTAAGAATTGAGACAGCATGCACTGAGAGCCAGGCCCAATGCAATGCTTCGAAACAACACGGCATTTAAAAAAAGCACCATCATCTTCCTTTTCCTTGTTTTTGTTAGACGAGACTTCCGTTCATCACCAGTGCAACCGCGCTGCGCAGCCGTGCCGTGTTGCCCTCAAAGGAGGGCCGCAGCCTCGGCTCCTTGGAGAGCGCGTTCTGTTTGAGTTCGGCCTCGATGATCGGTCCGAACATATACCAGGCGGTCGTGATATCCCCGACGATGACGATCTCGCTCGGCGCCAGTGCGGAGGCGATCATGCGCAGGCCGCGGCCAAGGAACGACGACATCTTCTGTAGCGCCTTGATGGCGTGGACATCGTCGGCCTGTGCCATCTTGACCAGCGCGGCGAAACTCTGCGGGGCTGGGCACCCGCTGAACTCCTCGTAGTAGCGGAGGCCGGCGCGGTTCGAACTGAGGGTCTCCCAGCAGCCGCGGCCGCCGCAGCCGCAGAGCGGGCCGTTGGTCTCCATCTGGACATGGCCAAACTCTCCGGCCATGCCGTTCGCGCCGCGAAGCAGCTGCCCATTGGCGAAGATTCCGGTTCCAATTCCCTCCGAGACGTTGACGACGACGAGGTCGTGCAAGCCGTCGCTATCGCCGAACCAGACCTCGGAGAGCGCGCAGGCGTTGGCTACGTTGTCCATCTCGACGTGCAGGCCGGTGGCGCGTTGAATGCGGGATTTGATGCTCGATACCGGCCAGTTCAGGTTGGGGGCGAAGATGAGTTTTTCAAGCAGCGGATCGGCGCGGCCTGGAAGACTGATGCCGATGCCATCAAACGATTTGTCGCTGTGTGCCGCGATCAGCTTGCGAATCGCCGCGATGATGCTCTGGATCGCCTTGGTCGGATCGGCCGGCAGCGCGACGACGTTCTGGGCGACGATCTTGCCGCCAAGGTCGGTGACCGCAACCGTCGTCTGCGAGGGATGAATATCGAGTGCGATCACGGCTCGCTGGTGATTCAGTTCGAGAAAAGTCGGTCTGCGTCCGCGGGGCGGCCTTCCCGTCGAGCCCTCGAGTATCCACCTCTCGTTGATCAGGTCTTCGACGATCAGCGAAACGGTGCTGCGCTGCAGGCCGGAGACGCGAGCAAGGTCGGCGCGCGAGAGAGGCTGGCGGGTCCGTACCAGATTGAAGACAAGGTTCCGATTAATCTGGCGTGGCGTCTTGTTCGACGCACTCTGCCTGCGAGTAAACGTAAACCGCGACGATTGAGAAGTAGGCATGATTTCGCTTTCCAGTTTGAAAAGATCAATGCAGTACGTCAGACAAAAAATATCTAAAACAGGTGACGCCAAAAGTGGAACCGTCTCCGTTGGCGTTCGAAGGGAGAGCAGAGCCTACGGCTGACTGACATCTTTGATAACGAGTCTTTATATCACCGGAGTTAGGCATTTTGTCGATACTTTGAATTATTGTCTTCTAAGATGCATAGTTGCCGGCCGAATCGACGCATGAGGCGAACAATATGAGGAGCTGTACCAAATGCATTCCCGACGAAATTTCCTGAAGACCAGTGCCACCTTAGCCGCAGGCTCCCTGCTGCCCTCATCTACCCTGCGCGCCTCCATCGCGAGGCTGGCTGGCAGTGTTGATCAACCAGGCACCATCATGCATACGCGTCGGCTCACCGACGGATGGGAGTTCCTCCAGGGCTCATTGGGCGGACCATGGGAGGCATGGCACAGTGAAGAGGTTGCCGTCTGGCAGCCGGTCGCGATGCCGCATTGCTTTAATGCATACGACGGCTGCGACCCGGATGTTCCCTACTATCGCGGCAACGGCTGGTATCGAACGCACGTGCCGATTGCCAACCCGTTTCCCAAGGGACGGACTCTGCTGCACTTTGAGGGCTCGGGTCAAACCACTGCTGTGTATGTCAGGGAGAAGCTCGCGGGCAAGCACACCGGGGGTTACGACGAGTTCGTCTTCGACATCACCGATCTCCTGATTCCAGATCTCTTGCCGGAGCCTGCGCAGAGAGCAACACCGCCAGCCGAAACCGCAACGTCAGCGGCGAAGAATAAAAAGAAGAAGCCGGACGGCGTCCCGATCTCGGTGCTCTGCGACAACTCGCGCGATCTGGACCGGATGCCCTCAGACCTCAGCGACTTTAGCCTCTACGGTGGCATATACCGGCATGTGAATCTGGTCTATGTACCCGCAGTGTCGCTCGAGACCATGCATGTGCGAACGGACTTGCCTTCACCGACGAGCCCAGCGAAGATCGCGATTGTCGGGACGTTATACAACCCTGCGAGTGCGACTGATTCGTTCGAAGTCTCCGTCGATATAACGGACGCGAAGGGAACTTCGATTCACCGCGCAAAACAGATGTTGAAGCTCTGGCAGGGCGCGATGGAGATCACCACCTTCACCATAGCCACGCCGCAATTGTGGAGCCCGGCCGATCCGCATCTTTATCAGTGTCGCGTCACGCTGGGAGCCGACTCAGGCTATGTCGCATCCGAGACCTTCGGGATTCGCCACACAGAATTCGTCGAACATGGGCCGTTCCAGCTGAATGGAGAGCGTCTGCTGTTGCGCGGGACGCATCGCCATGAAGACCACGCAGGCTATGCGGCGGCGGTGCCGGACGAGTTGCTCGATCAGGAGATGCAGCTCATTAAAGACATGGGCGCAAATTTCATCCGTTTGGCGCACTATCAGCAGTCACGGCGCGTGCTCGAGCACTGCGACCGGCTCGGCATCCTGGTGTGGGAGGAGATTCCCTGGTGCCGTGGGGGCGTTGGCAACGACATCTTCAAAGAGATGGGCCGCCGCACCCTGCGCAACATGATCGCGCAGCACTACAACCATCCCAGCATTCTTTTGTGGGGTCTTGGCAACGAGGATGACTGGCCCACCGAATATCCCGAGATCAATCAAAAAGACATCCGCACATATTTGCAGGAACTGAACGTCCTCTCGCATCAGCTCGACCCATCGCGTCTGACCACGATTCGCCGCTGCGATTTTGCCCGCAATATTCCCGACGTCTACTCACCATCGATCTGGGCGGGCTGGTATAGCGGCACCTATCCCGAGTATCAGAAGTCTCTCGAAACCCAGCGCGAGCGCGTCAAGCACCTCTTCCACGCCGAGTGGGGAGCAGACAGCCACGCCGGCCGTCACTCCGAGAACCCCGACAAAGTCCTCTCGCAGATCGCCACCGGCCATGGCACCGACGAGCGCGGCCTTGCCTACCTCAACACCGGTGGCCAGGCCCGCGTCTCGAAAAACGGCGACTGGTCCGAAACTTATGCCTGCAATCTTTTCGACTGGCACCTCAAAACTCAGGAGACACTGCCCTGGCTTACCGGATCAGCGCAATGGGTCTTCAAGGACTTCACCACTCCCCTGCGCGTCGAGAATCCTGTCCCGCGCATCAATCAAAAGGGCCTGATCGAACGCGATATGACCAAGAAAGAGGCCTACTTCGTCTTCCAGTCGTATTGGGCCGAGGCGCCCATGGTTCATCTCTACGGCCACAGTTGGCCGATACGGTGGGGCGCCGCGGGCGAGGAGAAGATGGTCAAGGTTTACTCGAACTGCGAGACCGCCGAACTGTTCGTGAACGGCAAGACCGCTGGCGTAAAGCATCGCAACAGTCAGGACTTCCCCGCCGCCGGTCTGCGCTGGATGACGCCATTTGTCTCCGGACAAAACACGTTGCGCGTCGTCGCAACTAAACGCGGAAAGACTGTGACCGACGAGATCGCATTTCTCTACCAGACGGAGACCTGGGGCGCGGCAGCCGAGCTTAAGCTGACGGAAAAATCTCGCCACACCGTCGCTGATATCGAGACGGTTACAGTAGAGGCGAAGCTCTACGACGCAAAGGGCGTTCTGTGCCTGGACGCCCGCAATCGTCTGCGATTCGGCTTCGCTGGAATGGGTTCGCTCATCGACAATCGCGGGACATCCAATGCATCGCGTGTCGTCGAGATGTACAACGGCCGAGCCGAGATCAGCTTGACTCGCAAAGAAGGCGAGTCGGTCGTGGCGGTGAGCACAGCAGGAATCAAGCCGGCGTTTTGCAACATTGCTTAAACGGTTGCGCTGATCAACAGCATGAGCGACCACGCTTGCGCTTCAGTCACTCTTTGGAAGACACGGCGCAGACATGCTAGGCTGGCGCTACTGTGGCGACATATCTAGAGCAATCGCTTGCAAAGTTGAAAGAGTTTGAAGGCTGCGTGCCGTGGATGTATCGCGACACTGTAGGCAAGGTAACCGTAGGCGTGGGCCTGATGCTGCCCGACGCCAAAGCGGCCGGGGCGCTCCCCTTTGTCGTTGGCACTCGCGCTGCCACACCGGAGGAGATCGCCGCGGAATACGCTCGCGTCGATGCGATGGCAATGGGCCGCGCCTCCGCGTTCTACAAAACTCCAACCTCCCTCGTACTGACGCAGCAGACGATCGACGCAAAGCTCAGCTCTGTCCTCGCCGGATTCGAGGCAGACCTCAGAGGCCAGTTCCCCCACTACGACGCCCTGCCCGACGGCATAAAGATGGCGCTGCTCGACATGATCTACAACCTCGGCCCCGCCGGCCTGTTCAAAGGATTTCCTCATCTTGTGGCAGCCATCCAAACCGGAGCATGGACGCAGGCCGCCGAGCACTGTATGCGTCGCGGGCCTAGCACGGCTCGAAATGACTGGACGAGGGAGCAGTTCCTGAGCGCTGTCGTCAGCACAATTAAAGCGGAAGCGGAGAGTTGGCTGACGCGAATCTGGGGTCGAATGCGTCAAATGGGTAACTGCATCTTCGGCCGGAGCCGCTAGAGACTCGCTCCGCGCTTCGGTATAGTTGGTTACTCGACTGTAAAGTCTTCGGAGGACAGCTTTGGTACGAATGAAACGTAGAATTGCAGCGGTCGCTCTCTGTGCGATCGCCTTAAGTTGGGTGGCGAAGGCGCAGGATCTTGCGAGCTTCGAGAAACGTACCACCGTAAAAGTCCTGCCGAATGGGTTGACTCTGATCGTGTGCGAACGCCCTGAGGCTCCCGTTTTCAGCTTCTACACGCTGGTGGATGCCGGCTCAGCCGACGATCCGCAGGGTGCGAGCGGCATTGCGCACATGTTCGAACACATGGCCTTCAAAGGCAGCACCGAGATCGGCACAACGAACTACCCCGCTGAAAAGATCGCTCTCGCCAAGGTCGAAGTCGCCTACGCGGCCTACGATGCCGAATACCGCAAGCGCGTCGGACAGGATCCGGCAAAGCTCGCCGAGTTACAGAAGGTATTTCAGCAGGCGCAGGCAGAAGCGCAGAAGTTCGTCGTCCCCAACCAGTTCTCCGCAATCGCCGAGGAGAACGGCGCAGTCGGCATCAACGCATCGACCGCCGAAGACTCCACGCAGTACTTCTGGAGCATGCCATCGAACCGGCTGGAACTGTGGGCCTATCTTGAGAGCCAGCGCGTCGGCCATCCCGTCGAGCGCGAGTTCTACAAGGAGCGCAACGTCGTGCAGGAGGAGCGCC
>WNFD01008642.1_pt1 | contig 15553 bp, 17 predicted proteins | sample 5400491 | NCBI WGS metagenome assembly WNFD01 (sample SAMN13153343, study PRJNA577476) | soil metagenome | isolation source: 120 cm saprolite under Douglas fir tree site 2 hole 2 replicate 2 | place: USA:California | collected 2015-04-18 | reverse complement strand
CCGTCACCGGGGCAGGATTCCTCCTCAACAACGAAATGGACGACTTCGCGACGGCGCCGGGCAAGCCGAACATGTACGGCCTCGTGCAGGGCGAAGCGAACGCAGTCGCCGGCAACAAGCGGATGCTGTCGGCCATGACCCCCTCGATCGTGCTCGACAGCGCCGGCAATCTGCAAATGGTGGTGGGCACGCCCGGAGGTCCCACGATCATCACGACCGTCACCCAGGTGATTCTCAACGTGCTGGATCAGAGAATGAGTCTCGCCGACGCCGTCGCGGCCCCGAGGATTCATCACCAGGCTCTGCCGGACAAGACGTATTACGAGCATGGGGGATTGAGCGATACCACCGTGCAGGCGCTGCAAGCGATGGGGCATAAGATGGAAATGCGGCGGGGACACAGCGGCATCGTGGCGGCCATACATAGAACCGCCGGCGGGTGGGTCGGTGTTGCTGACCCACGTTACGCCGGCGGTGCGTTAGGCTACTAACCCCTGACACGGGAGCCCTGAATGCGCCTTGCGATCCAGTCGTCACCCGCCGATGTGGTCATCGTCGGCTCGGGAGCCGGCGGTGGGATGGCCGCGTACGTCCTCACCCGCGCCGGCGTCAATGTCACCGTGCTCGAAGCCGGCGGTCCGTGGGACAACACCACCGATTCCGCCATGCTCACCTGGCCGTACGATTCGCCGCGGCGCGGAGCATCCACGCGGCTCAAGCCGTTCGGGGAGTTCGACGGCTGCATCGGCGGGTGGGACATCCCCGGAGAGCCCTACACCGTGGCCCCCGGAGAAAGATTCCGCTGGTGGCGGGCGCGCATGGTCGGCGGGAGAACGAACCACTGGGGCCGCATCTCGCTCCGCTTTGGACCGCGCGATTTCAAGGCGAAGACATTCGACGGGCTGGGGGATGACTGGCCGATCAGTTACGACGACGTGCGCCCCTATTACGACAAGCTCGAGCAGCTGGTCGGGGTCTTCGGGAGCAAGGAAAACATCCCCAATGCCCCCGACAGCATCTTCCTGCCGCCTCCCAAGCCGCGCTGCTACGAGCTACTCGTGCAGGAGGCGGCTCACCGCCTCAACGTCACCTGCGTGCCGTCTCGACTGTCGATCCTGACCAAACCCCTGAACGGTCGAGCGGCGTGCCACTATTGCGGTCAATGCGGCCGCGGCTGCAAGACAAATTCCAACTTCTCATCCACCAACGTCCTGATCGCGCCGGCCCTGAAGACCGGCAAGCTCACGTTGAAGACGAATGCGATGGCGCGGGAGATCACGCTCGACCGGACGGGGCGCGCCAGCGGTGTCACCTACGTGGACACGACCGACGGCAGCGAGCATCACATCGACGCCCGGGTGGTGGTCGTCGCCGCGAGCGCCTGCGAGACGTCGCGGCTGTTGCTCAACTCGAAGTCCGCGTCATTCCCGAACGGTCTTGCGAACGGCAGCGGGACGGTTGGGAAGTATCTCACCGACACGACCGGCACCGACGTCTCCGGATTCATTCCGAAGATGATGGACCACGTTCCCCATAATCACGACGGCGTGGGCGGAATGCACGTCTACATGCCGTGGTGGCTCGACAACAAGACCCTCGGTTTCCCCCGCGGCTATCACATCGAGGTGTGGGGGGGCGCCGACCTGCCGGACTACGGCATCCTGGGGGGCATCCAGAACTACCCGCCGGGCGGCGGCTACGGCAAGGAGCTCAAGCAGAACTACCGCCGCTACTACGGCGCCTACGTCGGCTTCTCCGGCCGCGGCGAGATGATCCCCAATGAAGGCAGCTATTGCGAGATCGATCCCCACGTCGTGGACAAATGGGGCATCCCGGTGCTCCGCTTCCACTGGAAGTTCACCGACCACGAGTATCTCCAGGTGAAGCACATGCAGGAGACCTTCCGCGCCCTCATCGCAGAGATGGGCGGCGAGGTGTACTCGCCGATGCCGACTAAAGAAGACGGCTACGGAATCGCCGCGGGCGGCGTCATCATCCACGAGCTGGGCGGCGCGCGCATGGGCGCCGACCCGAAAACTTCGGTGGTGAACAGCAACTGCCAGACGCATGAGGTCAAGAATCTGTTCGTGGCGGACGGCGCTCCTTTCACCTCACAGGCCGACAAGAACCCCACCTGGACGATCATGGCTCTTCGCTGGTCCTCGAGGCACGGAAAACACCTTTTGCCCCCACGTTCTTTACGCCCCACGAGTGGGAGACGGTGCGGGTCCTCGTGGATTTCATCATTCCCCGTGATGAGCGCTCGGGGAGCGCGACCGATGCCGGCGTACCCGAGTTCATGGACTTCATGCTGACCGATCGGCCCGACGGCCAGGTGCCGATGCGCGGCGGACTCGCCTGGCTGGACAACGAGTGCTACGAGCGCAGCGGCAAGACATTCCTGACGTCCACCGAGGCAGAGCGTACCGCGATCCTCGACGACATTGCCTGGCCCAAGAAGGCGCGGCCGGAGATGAGCCAGGGCGTCGCGTTCTTCAACATGTTCCGCGACATGACGGCGTCGGGGTTTTGGTCGAGCAAAATCGGTGTCACCGATCTCGATTATCAGGGCAACACGTTTGTCGCGGAGTGGAAGGGCTGCCCACCGGCAGCGCTGCAGAAACTTGGCGTCCAGTACGAGGATTGAATGACGAAACGACTGGGGATTGGAATGGTGGGCAGCGGCTTCAACGCCAAATTCCATCTGCTGGGATTCGTGGGCGTGCGCGACGCCGACGTGCTCGGCGTGTGGAGCCCCAATCAGAACAACGCCGCCGAGACTGCCGGCATCGCGAGGAAGCTCGGCGTGGGCGAGACCAAGCCGTATCCGTCCATCGCGGCGATGGTGGAGGATCCCGCGATCGACGCCCTCTGGCTCTCCGGTCCGAACTTCGCCCGCATCGAGAACGTCGAAGAGATGGTGAGCACGATCGAGCGCGGCAAGGGCTCGTTGCTGGGCGTGGCGTGTGAAAAACCGTTAGCGAGAAACGTGAGTGAGGCAAAGAAGGTGTGGGACTTGGTGAATAAGGTCGGGCTGCCCCATGGCTATCTCGAGAACCAGGTCTTCTCGCCCCAGGTCGAGGTCGGGCGGAACTTGTTGTGGGCGCGCGGCGCCAAGCTCACCGGCCGTCCCTACCTCGCGCGTGCCGCGGAAGAGCACAGTGGACCGCACGGCCCCTGGTTCTGGCAGGGCGCGCTGCAGGGCGGCGGCGTGCTCAACGACATGATGGGTCACTCGTCGCTGCTCGTGCAGCACCTCCTCACGGATCCCACGAAGCCGCGGAGCTCCGTCCGGCCGGCACGGATCACCGCGCACATCGCCAGTCTCAAGTGGACGAGGCCCGCCTACAGCAAGAAACTGGCGGCGACGATGGGGAATGAAGTGAATTACGACAAGGCGCCCGCCGAGGACTTTGCGAGCGTGGTGATCGAATTCGAGACGGACGACGGGTATCGCGTCCTCGGAGAAGCGACCACGTCGTGGAGCTTTGTCGGGGCCGGGCTCCGGCTGTCGGCGGAGCTGCTGGGCCCGGAATACTCGATGTCCTGGAATTCGCTCGACTCCGGGCTCAAGCTCTTTTTCAGCCGCGAGGTCCAGGGGAAGGCTGGCGAGGATTTGGTGGAGAAGCAGAACGCCGAAATCGGGCAGATGCCGGTGGTCGCCAGCGAGGCGGCCGCCTACGGCTATGAAGCCGAGGACCGCCACTTCGTGCAGTGCTTCCTCAACAAGAAGAAGCCCTCCTTGACGTGGGACGATGGGCTCAACGTGGTGAAGGTTCTGATGACCGCCTACATGAGCGCCGAAGAGGGCCGCACGATCGATTTCCCACCCCCGGGACTCGATACGTTCGTCCCGGCCGTCGCTAAGGGGACATGGAAGCCATGATCAGGATGCTAGCTTTGGTATTCATGACACAAGCGCAGCAGTGGCCGCAGCACTCGATGGACCGTCCCCGTCCTCCCGTCGTCCAGCCTGGACCGGAGATCCCGCCCGTCCCCGGCCCGAAGGACGCGATCGTGTTGTTCGATGGCTCGAATCTCAACGAATGGCGCAGCGGAGACTCTTCAGCGGCGCAATGGATCGTCAGAGACGGATACGTCGAAGTAAAACCGGGCACGGGCATGCTGGTGTCGGCTCGTCCCTTCGGTGATGTACAGCTGCACATCGAATGGCGGGCACCGACGCCGCCGCAAGGCGAGGGTCAGGAGCGCGGCAACAGCGGCGTCTTTCTGATGGGGATGTACGAGCTCCAGGTCCTCGACTCCTACCAGAACGACACCTATCCCGACGGCGAGGCGGGCGCGATCTACGGCGAGAATCCCCCGCTCGTCAACGCCACGCGTCCGCCCGGCCAGTGGCAGACGTACGACATCGTGTTTCGCCGGCCGCACTTCAAAGCCGACGGTTCACTCGAACGGCCGGCGCGCATGACGGTGTTTTTGAATGGGGTACTGATTCAGGACAACTTCGAGTTGGTCGGTCCCACGGCGAACAAGGCTCGGCCGCCATATCGCGCGCATCCGGACAAGTTGCCACTCCGGCTACAGGATCACGGCAATGCGGTGCGGTATCGGAATATTTGGATTAGAGAGCTGGAAGTCTAAAGCACACCGTTATCGAACGTTTTGCTGACCGACTTGTTCGGTGGCTTCCCGTGCCGGGGCCTTAAACAGGGCTGCAAAGAACACCAACACCGCCGCTGCAAATGCCGCGGGCAGGATCCAGAAGCTCCGCCACTGATCGAGCGTCAGCGCCGCCGCGCCGGACAGGAACCGGTCGTACACGTTGCCGGCGATCTGCGCGCCAATCAGCATTCCGACGCCGTAGGTCACCAGCACGAGGAAGCCCTGCGCCTGTCCGCGCACCGCCGGCGTCGACTTCGTGTCGACGTAGATCTGGCCGGTGACAAAGAAGAAGTCGTAGCAGGGGCCGTGGAGCAGGATGCCAAGGGCGATCAGCCAGAAGACCGCGTCGGGAGCCGCGATCGCAAAGAGGGCGTAGCGCAGCACCCACGCGCCCATCCCCATGATCAGCATCTTCTTCACGCCGAGCCGCAGGAACAGCATCGGCATCAGCAGCATGAAGATCGTCTCGGACATCTGCCCGAGTGTCTGGGTCGCCGCGATGCTCTTGACGCCCGCCGCGCCGAGGAAGAGCTGCGTGAAGTTGTAGTAGACGGCGAGCGGGATGCACAACAGCAGCGAAGCGACGATGAACACGTAGAACGGCCGGTCGCCGAGCTGCTTTAGCGCTGAAGAGACCGAGCAGTATGCTGGCAGTAGCGGCTGTGTAGAGCGGCATGGCGGTCTGTTCCGGAACCAGGCCCGTCACTTTCCCCAGGAACAGACTGATGAATAGCCCTGCAACGATCCACCCGACCGTCCCGAAGACGCGAATCAACGGAAACTGCTGCTCCTGTGACTGGATGTGGTGGAACGCCAGGCTGTTGGCGAGACCAAGCGTCGGCATGTAGCAGAGGTTGTAGAACAGGAGGAGCAGAATGAAGGTGCCCGGCGAGGCGGTGAAGCGGGGGACGGCGAAGAGGATCAGGCGGCGAGGCGGTGAAGCGGGGGACGGCGAAGAGGATCAGGCCGCCCAGCAGATGTAGAAAGCCCAGCACCTTCTCCGTCGCGAAGTACCGGTCTGCCACGAGCCCCAAAAAGAACGGCGCGACGATGGCCGCCACGGGGTTCACCGTGTACGGCCAGTGCGTCAGCGTCGCCATCCCGTGATTCGTCATGTACACGGCGATGGATGTGTACCACGCCCCCCAGATGAAAAACTGGAGGAACATCATCGTGGACAGCTTGGTGCGGATCACCGCGTCAAGATGCCGCTACCGCGAGTTCCTTGGTCAGCCGGATAATGATATGCGCCCCCGCTGGTAAGACGATGTCCGAGTCCTTGGTCTGCGACGCGACGCCTGCTCCGGCAAGGCCGCCCACGATGCCACCGATGATCGTTCCCTTCTTGTTGCCGCCGATCACTCGGCCCAGCACCGCGCCGGCGACTGCGCCGGCTCCCACCTTGGCTGCATCACCCGAGGTGATGCCGCGTCCCTTGTGAATCGTCTCGAGCGAGTCCACCGAGGCGTCGAGCGGATACGAGGTGCCGCGTACAGTGATGCTGGTAACGCTCAACGTCAAGGTCCCCGGGGTGCGCGGATTCGGCGCCGGTTTTACGTCGGCGATCTTGCCGCTGACGATCGAGCCGGCCGGGATCACGACTTTTCCCGCCGCGTTCCTGACGTCCTCCACGACGTGCGCGGTGAACGGATCACCCACCTTGGCCGTCCGCGACGAAATTGTGTCGGCCGCCGCGATGTCCATCGTGGTGCCGACGCCGAGCCGCGCCTTCGCCGGACGAGCCGGAGGCGCGGGCGGGTTGGTACGCCTCGTGGGATTACGTTGCACGGGCGGACGCGTGACCGGGGGTAGCGTCGTTTTCTGATTCTGGTCCGGGACGTCGCGCATCGTCGCCGACGACTCCGATGGCGCCAACGTCAGATTGCGGGCGGTCGAGTCGCTGGCCTGGCTTTGGTTCTGGCCCTTCTGACAGGCACTCAAGGCAAAGACAGCGGCACTCGCGAGAATGGCTAGCCGAGTCATGGAATCCTCTCTGTAACAGCGGTTGGCAATGGGTACCCGCACTCAGGGCTCACGTTCTACAGCCGGTCTCGCAGGAACTCCGGTGTCAGTCCGCGGAGATATCCCGCGAGCAGCGTAAAGCTGTCGGTGACAAGCAGAATGCCCAGCACGATCAGCATTCCGCCCGCGATCCGGTCCACCCAAATGATGTACGGCCGGAAGCGCTGAAACCAGACCAGAAACCGGTCCAGGGCCAGTGCAGTCAATAAGAAGGGCAACGCGAGTCCGAGTGCATAGACAGCGAGCAGCAGGGTCCCCCGCGCCAGCCCCGCCTGCGTCGCCGCGAGGGTGAGGATGCCGCCGAGGATCGGTCCGATGCACGGCGTCCACGCCGCGCCGAACGTGAACCCGACCACGCCGGAGCCGAAGTAGCCCAGCGGCTTGCGCGCCAGCTCGATGCGCCATTCGCGCATGAGGAACGCGGGACGCAGAATCCCGAGCAGATAGATCCCGAACAGAATCAGCACCACGCCGCCCACGCGCCCCAGCCATACCTGATAGTCGCGCAACAGATTGCCCACCGCGGATGCGGCGGCACCGAGCAGCACGAATACGAGCGAGAACCCCGCGACGAACCACAGGCCGTGCAGCAGCGCCGTCCCGCGCCGCCGCTCCGTTTCCTCTACCGACATGCCGGTGAGATATCCGACGTAGCTCGGGATCAGCGGCAGCACGCACGGAGACAGGAAACTCAGCAGGCCGGCCGCGAATGCAACGGCGGCTCCCACATTAACCGCAGAACGCGACGGCTGAGACGACCGTGGTCCAGCGGGCGTCGGGACCGCACTCGGCCGTGGAAGTCACGTTCATCGTGCGGACGATTTCGCCCGACAGCAGCCACTGCTCGCGGCGCTCGTCCCACGCCTTGTCGGCCTCAAAGGGTACCCCCAGCACGGTAGCGAGCATCGACGCGGCGAGGTCCTCGGCGTATTCCCCGGAAACGCTCTCGTTCTGCCCGTAGCTGTGATGCTCCGAGATGTAGCCATGGTGAGAAGGGTCGGCGGGCATCGCGACGCCGATGGAGGCCGCGACCAGGCGGCTGGGCTCGTTCGTGGCTGACTCCGCAATCACCGCGAACACGATCTGACCGGGCTTGAGCATGCTCATCCCCTCTTCGCGATCGACCAGCTCGCAATGAGGGGGAAAAATCGAGCTCACCCGCACGAGATTGAAGTTCGCAAGGTGCGCATCGCGTAACGCCATCTCGAAGCTGGTGAGCTTTTCCTTGTGCCGGCCGACGCCTTTCGTCAAAAAGGCCTTGGTCGGCATGAACATTCGTGAGTCAATCAACTCTGACTTACCTCCCCTCGTACCATGCCGCGGGACCCAGCTCGACCGGCGGCTCCGTGTCGCCGCCCCGGTCCACAGTCGCCTGCATCACCCGAGCCAGCACTGCGGCAGGGCTGAGCGCGACTTCCACTACTTCGATCTTCGAGTGCCCGCGGTCCTTGCCGCGCACGACCAGCATGTATTTCGCCGTGTAGACACGCAACCGCCCATCAGCCGCTTTGCGTGTTACGACCGCCGTGCCCCATTCTTTGCCTTCTCGTTTGATGGGGCGGAACACGTAGATGGTCTCCATCTCCCCCGGCGGTACCTGCGCCTCGACCGCAGCCGCCAGCTTCGCCCACCCTGCCCCCTGTCCGGGCGCCGGACTGGCTAGCGGGAAGAGGGCGCCGGAGTCCGTACCGCTTGGCTCGCTTGCTGCCATCGCTCCACGTAGAAGCGCAGGACGTGCATGAAGTCCTGCGCGTTGGTGACGACGCCGTAGGCCTGGTGTGTGCCGCGGTCGCGCAGTTTGTTGACGACGAATTCGGTTTGATCCACGCAGACCGTCGTGAGCGGCCGCACCTCTTCATCCACCGGCGAGTCGACAAAAGCCGGCAACATGTTGCCGACCGCAATCGCGTGCAACGCGGTGGCGACGAACACCGCGAATGTCGCCACGGCGGTGAAGGCCCGCATCGCGTCCTGCGCGGCGAGCGTATCGGGAATCACGTCCGGCAAGGGGCCATCGTCACGGATCGAGCCGGCAAGGACATATGGTACGCCGCGCATGACCAGCGCGTGCATGATGCCGCTCTTTGCGATGCCCTGGCGAACTGCCGCCTCGATCGAGCCGGCGCGCCGCACGGCATTGATCGCCCGCATGTGCAGCGCGTGGCCGCCCTCGACGCCCTCACCCGAGCTCGACATCCCCAGCGTCGTGCCGAAGATCGCCGCCTCGAGGTCGTGCACCGCAACCGCATTCCCGCCGAGCAGCACGTTGCAGTAGCCGTTCTCGATGAACCAGATCATGTCGTCGCGAGCCCGCGCGTGCACGAGCGCCGGTCCGATCACCCACAGGATCTTGCCACCGCGCTGCTTCTCTTCGCCCAACAGCTGCGCCAGGACGCTGTAGTCCACCGGCCGCTCGCGCGACACTGCGGTTTGCATGAAGCCAAACTCGTTGGGACTGTGCGTGCCGCCGAGAAAGCCTTCGGCGTGAACGTAGATGCCTTCGCTGCCGTCCTCGGTCGACGCCATCGCGACTTTGATGCCGCGCCGCACACGCCGCGGCTCGGTCGTGACGAGGTCATCAGCAGAGCGCACGATCACGCAGTCCATGCGCGGCAGCCGCGGGCGGCGCCAATTTCCCGGCAGCTTGACGTACGTCGGGAGGTTCGTGGTCGAAAAAAAACCGTCGGGAAGGACCCCGTCGGCTGGTGCGGGTGTGAATCGCGCGTCGGGCGCGCCCGACAACGGGGGCGCAGCAAAGTTGGGTGGTCGGTACTGAAAGCGAGGACGACTCACAGGCCGGTCAAAATACCCGAAGTGAAATGGCTTTCACAAGAGTGAAACCGGATCGCGATCGACCGTCACCGCGCGATGCGCCTTCGCTCGCCACGCCCGCACCACGCGTCCCAGCACGCGCGGCTCGGCGGACTTCCCCAACACGTGCCAACGCCACTTCCCCTTGAGGCGCATCAGCGGGCACGGCGCCGGCCCGAGCACCGTCAGCGCACCGTCCAGCCGCTCCGTCGACGCACGCCGGAGCCAGGTTGCCACCCGCTCTGCCAGCTCCGCCGTGCGGGCGTGGTCGTTTGTCGCGACAACGAACCGCACCAGACCGGTTCGTGGAGGATATGGAGGATGTGGAGGCGAACGCAGTGGCAGCTCGGCTGCCGCAAATTGCGCCACCGAGTGCACCGCCGCCGCCCGGATCGCGTGATGGTCGGGCGCCCGCGTCTGCACGAACACCCGGCCGCCCCGCGGCCCCCGCCCCGCCCTGCCCGCCACCTGCGCCACAAGCTGGAACGTCCGCTCGCCGGCGCGGAAATCGGGGAAATGGAGGCCTGTGTCCGCGTCCACGACGCCGACGACGGTGACGTTCGGAAAATCGAGCCCCTTGGCGATCATCTGCGTGCCAAGCAGGATGTCCACCTCGCCGCGGGCGACCCGCTCCAGGATGTGATGATGGGCCCATTTGCTCGTGGTCGTATCGAGGTCCATCCGCGCGATGCGGGCGCGCGGATAGCGCAGCCCCACGAAATGCTCGAGCTGCTGTGTGCCCAGGCCCCGCAGGCGCTGGGTCGGGTTGCCACAGATCACGCAGATCTCGGGAATCGCTTCCTCGTGCCCACAGTAATGGCAGCGCATGGTGAGCGGCGTGTGGTGCACGGTGAGCGCGATGGCGCATTGCGGGCATCCCGGCACGTTGCCGCAGGCGGGACACTGCACAAACGTCGCGAACCCGCGGCGATTGAGGAGCAGGATGACCTGCTCGCCGCGCTCGAGCGCACCGGAGATGGCGGTATCCATCGCCTCGCTCCACGGGATCACGCCGGTTTCCGCCGGCGCGACCCGTGGCGCGCTCCGCAGATCCACGACCTCCACCGGCGGCAGTGGGCGCGCCCCCACGCGATCCGGCAGCGCGATGGTGACGATCCGCTCGTCAGTGAGCGTCTCCAGCGATGGTGTCGCGCTTCCGAGAATAAGGCGAGCTCCTTCGAGCTGCGCGCGCATCGCGGCGGCGTCGCGAGCGTGGTAGCGCGGGGCGGAGCCCTGCTTGTAGCTGGGCTCGTGCTCCTCGTCCACGACGATCGCGCCGAGCCGCTGCACCGGTGCGAACACCGCGGAGCGCGGCCCGACCGCGACGCGCCGCTCGCCCCGGCGCAGCGCGCGCCACGCATCGGCGCGCTCGCCATCCGACAATCCCGAGTGCAGCACGGCCACGCTGTCGCCAAATACGCCGCGCACCCGCGCGACGGTCTGCGGCGTCAGGGCGATTTCCGGCACGAGGAGAATTGCCCCGCGGTCGGACGCGACGACGCCGCGCAGCACCTCAAGGTAGACGAGGGTCTTTCCTGACCCGGTGACGCCGTGGATCAGGACCGGCTGCTCGACCGGCGTCGCCGCAATGCCGCGAATTGCCGCGCGTTGGTCGTCCGTGAGGTCGGGCGGCGGCGGTGATGACAGATCGGCGAAGGGATCACGCATCTCCGGTACGCGCTCGATGCGCGCGAGTCCCTGCCGTACCAACCCGTCCAGGGCATTCCTGGACAATCGTAACTGTCTCACAAGGTGCGAGACTGGCGCGCTCCCCCCCAGCGCCTCGACGGTCTCGTAGACCGCGCGGCGCTGGGGCGCCCGCTTGAAGCGCCGCTCCCGCTCGAGCAGCGATTCGAGACCATTGCCCGTGAGCACAAGCAGGCGCTCCGCAGCGGCCGCCGGCCCCGCCGGCCGGGCAACGCTCCAGAGCGGTCCCGGCAGAATCGCCCGCAGCGCGAGACCGAGCGGCGCGCCGTAATAGTCCGACATCCAGCGCCCCAGCTCGAGCAGTGCCGGCGAGATCGAAGGCTCGTCGTCCGGTGCCGCGGTAATTGGTTTGATCTCGATGTCTGCTGAGGGCAGATGGCTGATGGCTTCGGTCACGACGCCCACCACGCTGCGGCGGCGCAGCGGCACGACGACGCGCGCGCCTGGGACGACGCGCGCCGCCAGGGCTTCAGGCACTTCGTAGATGTAGGAGCGGCTTACCGGGACTGGGAGTACAACTGCCGCGTATGTCATCGCCGCCGAACACCAAGTCCTGGCTCAGTCGGCAGCCGAATCTGGCCTTGCTCGATGGTGGCGCCGGTAAACGGATCGTCCACGGTTAGCGCCGCGCCATCCAAATCGGCGGCATCCACGAGCGGGGTGAAATGGGCGGCGGCCGTGATGCCGAGCGAGGTCTCGATCATGCAGCCGACCATGACGAGCATGCCGTGGGCGCGCGCGGTGGCGATCATGCGCAGCGCTTCACGCAGCGACCCGCACTTGGCGAGCTTGATGTTGATCCCGTCCGCGCGGCCCGCCAGCCGCGGAATGTCGGCGGCGAGGAGGCAGCTCTCGTCCACGACCACCGGCAGGTGGTGCTTGGACGCGACCCGACGCACCTCGGCGAGGCCGTCGAGATCGTCCGGAACGAGCGGCTGCTCGAGGAATTCGACGCCATACTCCTTCAAGACCGGGATCATCTGCTTGGCCCGCGCGACGGTCCAGCCCGCGTTGGCGTCCACGCGAAGGGGCTTCCGCGTGGTGTCGCGCACGGTGCGGAGAATCTCTTCGTCGCGGTCGGTGCCGAGCTTCACTTTCAGAATGGGATAGTCGTCGGCTTCGCGCACCTTGGCGCGCATCTTGTCCGATGAATCGAGCCCGATTGTGAAGGACGAGAGGGGCGCGCGCTTGGGATCGAGCCCCCAGAGCCGCCACAACGGCTGGCCTAGCTTCTTCCCAACGAGGTCATGCAGCGCCGCCGAGAGCGCCGCGCGGGCCGCCCAGTTCTTCGGCAGGGCGTGCTCCCAGCGGTCCTCCGCGGCCTCGAGATCGAACGGATCGCGCGGCAGGTGCGCGCTGAGGCGCTCGAAGCCGGCGAGCACCGTGTCGAGCGTCTCGCCGTAGAACGACGACGGATCGGCTTCGCCCCACCCCTCCTGTCCATCTCCGTCCACGAGCCGGACCCAGGCGCGCTTGTACCCGTTGGTCGAGCCGCGGGCGATGACAAAGGGATGGCGGGTGGTGATGGAGCACTGCTCGACGACGAGCTTCAGACCCATCGGTTCGAGGTCCATGCCTGCGGCTGCTGCGCCGCTACGGTGGTGCCGGTCACGTCCTCAAGATAGCGCCCGCACGAATGCGACGACACCGGCGGCGAGTAAATCGAGCCGATAGCCGCCCTCCAACACACCGACGATGGGCCGCGTCCCCATCCGCTGGCGCAGCGCCTCGGTCCAATGGACGATGTCGTCGGGCTCGAGCGTGAACTCGCCGAGCGGATCGCCCGCGAGCGAGTCGAAGCCCGCGGAGACGAGCAGGATGTCCGGACTCCACTGTGCCAGCGCGGCATCGACGCCGGCGAGGAAGTCGCGCACGTAGACGGGGCGCGGCAGCCCGCCAGGCCGCGGGACGTTGAACACATTCCCGACGCCGCGCTCGTCGGCCGCGCCCGTCCCCGGATACCACGGATACTGATGCAGCGAGACGTACCGAAGGGAGGGATCGTGCTCGACGAGCGCTTGCGTTCCGTTGCCATGATGGACGTCCCAATCCACGATCAGCACGCGAGCGCATCCCAGTGCCTGCGCGTACCGGGCGGCCAGCACGACACTATTGAGGAAGCAAAACCCCATCGCCTGCTCCGCGAGCGCATGGTGGCCGGGCGGACGCGTGATGCCGAAGGCGCTGCCTCCCTGCATTCCCTGTTCGACTGCCGCAAGCGCGACGCCGGCGCAGGCCAGTACCGTCTCCATGCTTCTGGGCCCAAGGAACGTGTCGGCGTCGAGCGCGCCGCCGCCGCGCGCTGCCAGCGCCTCGAGCATGTCGATGTATCGCGCAGGGTGGACGCGCTCGATCGCGGCGCGAGTTGCGGCCGGCGCCTCGACCCACCAGATGAGCGGCGCCACGTCCGGGCGGCGCAGCGCCTGCAGCACGGCTTCGAATCGTTGGGGACGCTCCGGATGCCCCGCGCCCGCATAGTGATGCCGGCACGCCGGGTTCCAGACGACTGCGACGGACACCTAGTTCTGGCGGTGGGTGTGCAACAGCGCGCGAATGGATTCCACCTCGCGCTTCATCTCTTGCCGGGCGTCTGCCAACTCCGCCATGGCGCGGCGATACCAGCGCCACCCCAGGACCACGAGAACGGCGGCAACGCCAAAGACGACGGCCCAGAGCACCCGGTTCACCAGCGCGAACAACACCGCGTCGAGCGCGAGAAACCCGACCGCGAACACCGTGACGGCGCGAGTAAAGGCGGTGTTACTCATCGCACCGGTTGCCGCCGACCCGGCAGCACGATCAAAGGGGCGTTGGGGACGGCGCCCAGTGCGCGCATTGTGATGGACTCGTCGAGGACGGTCGCGCCACGGAACTTCACGACATACGACTCCTCGTTTGTCGTCGTCTTCAACGCCGCCCGCAGCGCCTCGTGCTTCAGTTGGGCGACGGTGGTGTTGTCATCGACCTGCACGGGGACCTGCTCCCAGGCGGGCGTCACCATCACGCGCACGGCATAGCGCTCCCCCCCTACCCCCCCCACCCCCACTGCAGCGCTCACGCGACCTCGACCTGCGACGCGAGCGGAAGGGTAGACAAGAACCGGTCAAGCGCCTGATCGAAGAACAGCGTCGAGGCGCGAACGCGGGTCACGCCGTTCTCCTGGTCGTCCCACGCGCTGATCACCACTTCCTCGCCCCCCTGCCCGCGCAGCGTCACGAAGGTGGGCCCCGATTTCTCGACGAACGCCGCCGCATGGGGGACACGTTCGGCGAAAAACTGCTGCGCGCGCGCCAGCACCTCGGCGGGCGCGAGAGCGACGGTCGTCGTATGGATCATGGCGTCGGGAGAATCGTGATGCCGGTCGGCTGCCGTGGGACTGGAATGCTGGCCACGCGAGCACGGGTCGTGAGATCGATGACATCCACGGCGCCCGGATCGATCCCGACGCTCTCCTGCGAGACGAAGGCCCAGCGGCCGTCGGGCGAATACGCCACGCCGTGGGGCAAGGACTTCGAGGTCGGGATCTTGGCGACCTCAGTCAGACTCTGTGCGTCCACCAGCGACACGCTCTGCGCCTTCTTGTTAGTCACAATGATCCACCGCCCGTCGGCCGATGGCTCGACGTTGTAGGCACCGGTCCCCACGGGGATCTCTCGCACCAGCTCGAGCGATCCCGCATCGAGAACCTGCAGCGTGTTGCCGTGATTGCACGCGACGTACAGCCGCTTGTCGTCGGGTGAGACGGAGACGAACGTCGGCATACAGTCGTGGGCACCCGGAGTACCATGGATCGGTGGACCGACGGACGAATGCTGGGGCCGCTCGCCCGTCTTGTGGCGCCGCGTGATGCGAAGGCTCTGGCGATCGATCTCCAGGATCTCATCCGAGTTCATGCACGAGACGTACACGAAGGTCCCCGCATGATTCACTTTCACGCCGTGCGGCATGTCGCACGCGGGGAGATTCGTCAGCGGCGTCATGGTCGCCGTCTGCACGATCGTCACGACATTGGTGCGCGGGTGATCGCCGTGGAAATCGGAATTCGCCACGAACGCCAGCGTGCCGTCGGGCGTCAACGCGATGGTCGTCGGAAACATCTCCAGCTGTGCCCGGCCCAGCAGTGTGTCGCTCCCGGCGCTCATCTTCCACAGCGATCCGTATGGCGTGCCGTGGGCGATCGACACGTACCAAGCGGAGCCATCCGGTGCGACGGTCACGTTGTGAGGGCCATCGATATCGGCAGGCATGATGCCGACCGGCACAATTTTGGCCACGGCCAGTGCCGTGCCGTCCCAGGTCAGCTGTGTGACGATGTCACCCGATTCGCTGGCCACCAGAATGCGGTAGCCAGGAGGGAGCGGCGGCGACGGGGGCGACGGGGGCGACG
>WNFD01003940.1_pt1 | contig 15553 bp, 19 predicted proteins | sample 5400491 | NCBI WGS metagenome assembly WNFD01 (sample SAMN13153343, study PRJNA577476) | soil metagenome | isolation source: 120 cm saprolite under Douglas fir tree site 2 hole 2 replicate 2 | place: USA:California | collected 2015-04-18 | reverse complement strand
ACCGGGAAGGAGCGCGTCGCCGAGGCTCTGGTGCGGGCATCGCGCCGCGCCGACAAACCATTCGTCCGATTCAATTGCGCGGCGCTCAAGCCCGAGTTGGCGGAGGCGGAGCTTTTCGGCCACGCCCGAGGGGCGTTCACCGGGGCGGTGCGAACGCGCGCCGGGCTGTTTCGGGAGGCGGCTGGTGGAACGCTGCTCCTCGATGAGATCGCGGATCTCGACGGCGACACCCAGGCCAAACTCCTGCGCGCCCTTCAAGAGAGCGAGATCCGTCCTCTGGGAGAGGATCGCACCTACCACGTCGACGTCCGGATACTCGCCGCGACGCACCGGGATTTGTCGAGCCTGGTCGCCGCGGGTCGCTTTCGGGAGGACCTGCTCTATCGGCTCAAGGTGGTCACGCTTCACGTTCCGCCGCTGCGCGAACGTCTGGAAGACATCCCCGTGCTGGCGCGCCATTTCCTCTCCCGCGCCGCGCAGCGCTTCGGAGTGGCCCCGGCCCGGGCGAGCACCGAGCTGTTGGCCCGGCTCGCCGCGTACTCCTGGCCGGGGAACGTCCGCGAGCTGGAGAACGCGATTGAAAGCGCGGTCGCTTTATCGCCGGACGGAACAATCGACTTCGCGTTTCTGCCCGATCCCTCCGCGTCGCCGCAGCCTCAACCGGCCCCGACCAGGTTCAAAGAGCAAGTCGCTGCCTACGAGCGGGGACTGATCGTTGCTGCCCTCGACGCAGCGAAAGGCAACCAGAGCGAGGCGGCGCGAATTCTGGAATTGGGCCGCGCGACCTTGCAAGACAAGATGCGTAAATACGCCTTGGGCCGAGGCGAGGACACCGAGTCGGAATCGTGAGCCCGGCACGGAGAGCAGCGCCCGCGGCCAAGGACTTTTCGCCCCACGCCGGAAACATCCGCGCCTTCTCCACGCCGAAGGCCTGGAGCACTTGGCTGAAAAAGCATTACGCCGACTCGCCAGGGCTTTGGATCAAGTTCTACAAGAAGGACAGTGGCGTTCGGACCATCAACTATGCCCAGGCCCTGGATGAGGCCCTCTGCTGGGGTTGGATCGACGGGCAGGCCAACCCTTTTGACGAGCAGGCCTGGATTCAGCGCTTCACCCCGCGCCGCGCCCGTAGCGGATGGTCGAAACGCAACCAGGCCCACGTGGCGAGGCTGACCAAGGAGGGTCGCATCCAGCCCAGCGGTCTGGCCGAGGTGGTAGCGGCCAAGGCTGACGGTCGCTGGGAGCAGGCGTATGATTCGCCCAGCGCCTCACAGGTGCCCTCCGACTTCCTGAAGGCTCTGGCCAAGCATGGACAAGCCCAGGCCTTCTTCAAGACCCTCAACCGGGCCAACCTCTACGCCATCAGCTATCGCCTGCAGACCGCCAAAAAGCCCGAGACCCGCGCACGGCGCTTTGAGCAGATTCTGCAGATGATGAAAGAAGGAAAGAAGTTCCACTGAAGAATCAACCCATGCTGCGTCGGCTGGTCCTCTCGGTGGCGTCGATTTCGTTTGTTGTACATACGATGCCGCTTTCCGGCATTAAATGTACAACGAGTTGCAGTCGCCACGCTGCCGCTCAGTTGAGCGGCCCCAGGTGCCGGAGGCGCTCGGGATCGGTTTGCATGAACACGTGCCGGATTTCGCCGTCCGCGACCGAGATGAGGAAGGCCGCCACCGCCCGGCCATCTCTGAAGGCGACGGCGGCAGGCTCGCCGTTGAGCACCCGCTCCTGGATCTCAACGGGCGGGAGCTCTTGGCGGGCAGCCGCTTCCATCAATGCCGCGATCTTCGTTCGCCCCACGACGGGGCGGCCCACGTTCCGGATCCGTCCGTAGCGGGTACCGCCGGGGCCCGCGTCGGCGATCAGCACCGCGTCTTGGGCGAGGAGCTCGAGCAGGCGATCGTGCTCGCCGTCGGCGGCGGCACGGACGAACGCCATCAGGAGGCGGCGGTGCTCCTCACGAGAGGTCTGGAACACCCGCTTCTCCGCGGCCACGTTCTTCCGCGCCCGACCCAGGAGCTGGCGACAGGCCGCGTCGCTCTTTCCGAGCAGAGCCGCGATCTCGCCATGGGTCATGTCGAAGACGTCGTGAAGGAGGAAGACGGCGCGCTCGGCCGGGGTGAGCCGCTGGAGCAGCACCAGAAACGCCATCGAGATGTGGTCCATCATCTCGACGCGCCCGATGCCGCTTTCGTCCAGATCGACGGGCTCCGGCAGGCGGTCGCCGCGGCTCTCCTCCCGTCGCGCCCGCGCCGAGCCGAGCTCGTCGAGGCATAAGCGGGTCACCGTCGTCAGCAGGAACGCCTTCGGCTCTTCAACATCACTTCGTCGTTTCTGCCATCGCACCCAGGTCTCCTGGACCGTGTCCTCCGCCCGCGCCATATCGCCGAGCATCCGATATGCGAGGGCAAGCAGCGCAGGACGGTGCGCTTCGAAGGTCTGGGCGTCGTCGATCATCGTGCCGCTCCTTATACCGACGAGACGATGTAGGGGGCTCTCGGTGTGACGCGAGATTGCGAGATTTTCGACCGACGTCACGCTCAGGAGCCCTGCGTCGTCTTCATCACAGAATGAGGCTCACAATCTTCGCGGCGAGTGGAGGCATCGGCGGGCACATCCTCGAGCAGGCGCTTGCCTCCGGTCACGACGTCACGGCAGTCGTCCGAAACCCGAGCAAGCTGCGCCAGAGAGACGTACGCATCGTCACCGCCGACCTGGCTGCTCCGGTTCCAGGAGTGCTCGAGTCCGCGGTCAAAGGGGCCGACGCTGTACTCTCCGGCCTCGGTGCGCGATCGGCGTCCGAGGCCGGAATTGCCTGGCAGGGCACCCGCGCCATGGTCGCGGCAATGAAGGCAACAGGCGTACGACGCATCGTGGTCGTTAGCGCCGCTCCCATCGGGACCGTGCCGTCGCCTGGCCGCCCGAACCCACCGAAGCACGACCCTGGGGATGGGTTCTTCATGCGACACCTGTTCAGCCCGATGACGAAAGCGGCATTGCGAACGCATTACGCTGACCTCGCGCGGATGGAGGACGTCCTTCGTGACAGCGCGCTGGACTGGACCGTCGCCAGACCGCCGCGGCTGACCGAAAAGCCCCTGACGGGTGCCTATCGGGTGGCGTATGGGCAGAACCTCCTTCGCGGCCTCTTCATTTCACGCGCTGACGTCGCCCAATTCATGCTTCGCGCGCTCGATCGGCCGGACACGATCCGCCAAGCGATCGGGATCGCGAACTAGCAAGGGGAAGCCATGACCCATGAGCAGGTGAGCTGCATGATGGGCAAACCAACGAAAAGGGACACGATCATTTATTGGAGTACGACGGGCATCGTGTGTTGCGTCATGGTGTTCAGCATCATCAACTTTGTATTCAACGACCATTTTCCATTTCCCAATGGAAAAGAAGGAGCTTTCGTCCACCTGGGATTGCCGAACTATTTCAAGATCGAGCTCACCATTGCCAAGATACTGGGAGTCCTCGCGCTGTTGATCCCGAACGTTCCGACGAAAATAAAGGAGTTCGCCTATTTTGGATTTGGCATCACGCTGCTCTCCGCCGGCATCGCCCATTTTGCCAGGGGCGATGCCGAGCTCAGCATTCTGTTCGTCATCGATCCATTGATCTTCTTGGGGATATTGGCTGTCTCTTATTGGTATTTCATCAAGAGAATCCTCCACGCCACTCCCTGGTACTCACAGGACGGGCCGCAATCGCGGCCAGGAGCCGGTGCGCAAGCGATCCACGAGGCGCACGCGGCGGGCAACTCCGACGCGCTGAAAACCTGAGCGCCTCGCCCCATTCGTGGTCTCCGTCGACGTCTGGTATAGCGCCAGACCGTGATCCAATCGCGGGCCCCGGTAGGGGTCGCCATGCCAGCGGCGAAGTGTAGGACATTTTGGTTCCCGCGAGGGCCCAAATTGTCGCACAGCTCATCCAAAGCGTGGGTCCGATCTTCGACGAGGCTGATCGCGTGTCTGTCATTCACGCTGGCTCTGCCGTCCTTTCCCGCCCGGACCTCCGGCGATTCGGGGAGTGAGCGAGCAGATATCTCCCGCCGGCTCGAGCAAGCGCGCGCGCTGGAGGAGAAGGGGCTCCAGAAGGAGGCCCGCGAGCTTTACGAGTCTCTGCTCCCGGAGCTGCGGGCGAATCACGACGACGCCGGCCTGGCGGGAGCGCTCCTTGCCCTCAGCGTGAGCGGCTCTGACCGGGGCGAGCACGCCCTCGCGCTGGCCTACGCGCGTGAATCTGCGGAGCTGTTCCGGAAATCGGGAGACCGCCAAGGGGAAGCGCGAGCCGTCAATAGATTGGGAGTGGAGGAGCTCTACCGCGGAGAGTACGCCGCGGCCAGGGTTCACTTCGAACAAGCACTGGCCCTCTCCCAAAGCATTAACTATCGCCTTGGCGAGGTTGAGCAATTCAACAATCTGGGCACCGTGTTCAATTTCCAGGGCCGGTATCTGGACGCGCTCAAGGCATACGAAGCGGCGATGGACCGGGTCAATCGGGCCGCGGGTGAACCCTGGGCTGCGCGCTCGCGTCAGGGTACCACCAACAATCTGGCCACTCTTTTCCAGCGCCTGGGCCGCGAAGACAAGGCGCTGGAACTGTACCGGCAATTGCAACAAGCCCCTCAAGCGCTGAAGGCGAGCGAGGAAGCGCAGCTGTACGCCAACCTCGGGGTGATGTATCGGCGGCTCGGCGATCCGGTGAAAGCGCTGGAAGCTTATCGGCAGGCGGAAGCGGTCTTCGCCAGACGAGGACACAAGGATGGGCAGCTCGGCGTGCTGATCAACATCGGCAATGCGCAGGCCCTGGATCTCGGCGACGTCGCGGGCGCGCTGGAGTCGTTTACCAACGCCCTGGCCCTCGCGGAGCAGACCCAGAATCGACGGAAGGCGATGCAGGCCCACCTGTACCGCGGCGAGTCGTTCTTTCGGCTGAACCAAATGGATTCAGCGAGGAAGGAATTCGACACCGCGCTGGCCGCCGCCAGGGAACTGGGTACCTCCGAGGAGGAATGGAAGGCCCTTTATGGTCTGGGCCGCGCGGCAGAACGCGTCGGTGAGACCGCGCTGGCCGCCGGCTACTTCCGCCGGGCGATCGCCCGCATCGAATCGATCCGATCGAAGCTTCAGCTTTCACGCCTGACGGAAGAATTTTTCGGAGACAAGCGCAACGTCTACGATTCGTTGATCGAGCTGTCATTGGGCAATCCGGATCCGGCGGAGCTGTTCGACTTGATGGAAAGAAGCCGGGCCCGCACCTTTCAGGATCGACTTCAAGAGTCTGCGCCGGGGAATGCAACATCGGTCCGGACTGTGAGCTTGACCGAGGTCCGAAGCCGCTTGGATGATGCCACGCTCCTTCTCGAGTTCTGGACCGGCCCGAACAGCACCGCGGTCGTCTGGATCACGCACCAGGGCGCGGGGATCGCCCGCGAGCGCTTTTCGCCTGCTGACCTGGGTGAGATTTCCGCCCTGTCGCAAGACCTGCCTACCAGTCCAGGACAGACCTGGAAAAGCCACTCCGAACGCCTCGGCAAGCTTCTTCTTTCCGGGATCGAGCCGCTCGCGCAAAGCGGTCTTCAGCATCTGCTCATTGTGCCGGATGGAGGCCTCGACAGTCTGCCCTTTGAAGCTCTGCGACTTGAAACGGAAAGGAGCCCGCTTCTCGTCGAGCGGTTCGACGTGACCTACCTTCCGTCTTCCTCGATTCTTTTGAGGCAGCCGCCGGTTGGCCGGCGATGGCACCTGCCCTGGAGTCGCCAAGTACTGGCCTTTGGCGACCCGATCACCCCCAGCCGGCGTGATTCAAACCTCGTGGAGGTCTTTCTTGAGGACGAGTTGCGCCGGCCGCTGCCCACCTCGGCTGAAGAGGTTCGGGCGATCGCACGGGCCAGCTCGGGTCGATCCGAAATCCATCTGGCGGGAGATGATTTGAAGAAGTATTTGCTACAGGGCAAGGCCCAGGGGGTTCCCATCCTTCATCTGAGCACCCACGCCACCGCCGATATCGATAATCCGGAACGCTCTCGCATTCTCTTTTCATCTGAAAACAAAGATGGCCGACCTGACTATCTGTTCTTGAGGGAAGTCTACGACCTCGATCTGCAGGGCGTGGAGCTGGTCACCTTGTCCGCCTGTGACACCGAGCGCGGGAAAATGATCCGCGGAGAAGGGATCCAGGGATTCAGCCGCGCTCTACTATCCGCAGGATCGCGCGCAACCGTGACCACGCTGTGGCGGGTGGCGGACCAACCGACCAGCGATTTCATGAAGCAGCTCTACCACGCGCTCGGGCAGGGAAAGACCAAGGCGCAGGCGCTGCGCTTGGCCAAACTGAAGTTCCTCCAATCTGGCGATCCTCTCGCTCACCCCCGGCACTGGGCGGCCTTCGTCCTCAACGGTGACGGGCTCCACCCGGTCACGCGCGCATTCTCCTGGACTGTCTTGCTGATGCCGCTGACGGCGGCGCTGCTGCTCCTGTTTGCGGTGGCGCACCGCCGCGGCAGAGAGCAACGAACCGGCCCTGGGGCGATACCCAAAGCTCGTCAGTCTTTCGCTGAACCCGATCCGATGGCGAGGCGGAAGGACTGAAGCTGAGTCGTGGCGACCGTTCTGCCGGCGGAGTCCATCGCGGTCACCTGCCAAAGCAGTCTCTTGCCGGGAACGATCCGGGCAAGGAGAGCGGTTGGCAGCGACGCGCTGCTCTCGCTTGATTCCGCCCTCCACAGCTCGGTCCGGTCTACCTCCATCACCGTGACCAGGTACCGCGCAGCCTCCGGAAAGGCTTGCCAGCGCAGCTCGACGGGGACCTGTTTCAAATCGCCGGTGGGACTCAGCCCGAGGAGCTCCTCGGATCGCATCACCAGCGGGCCGCTCACGGCGTTCGAAGAGAGCTCGGGCTCCCGCGCGCCTTGGAATTGCATGCCCACCGCGATCAGCGCCAGCAGCGCGGCAAACCCGAGCGCAACCTGGGCCGGCCTCGGACCGAAGAGCCGGTGCCAACTCCCGGAACGTTCCCTGCTCAGCCTCGGAGTGGATGGACGGGCAGCCCGGATCTCAGCGAACCGACGCTCGAGATCGGCGGTGATCCAACTCACCGCATCCGCTTCAGCGGGGTGAGTCGCCGCGGATTGAAACTCCCTCAACATCGCAAGCTCAGTCTGACATCGCGGGCACCGGGCAATGTGAGCGTTCGCTTTCGCCCTATCCGGAAGGCGCCGGTCGGACCAGCGCTCCAGCTCCTCGAGGGTCAGACAGCCTTCTGTTGGCGACAGCGCTCCCTTCCAAAGCGCGCGCTCTGCCGCGCCGCGATCTGGCATCAAGACTCCCTCCCCTCGCCCATTGTTCTTTGTTCCCGTACCTTCCAGCGCTGGATCAACCGGTTCAACTTTCTCCTCGCGCTGACGATGTACGCCTTGGCGCCGCTGGCGTTTCTCAGCCCGAGCAAGCGGGTGATTGCCTCCACGGGAACGTCCTCCCCGAAGTGCAGCGCGAAGACCGTCTTCTCCGTCTCATCGAGCGCCTCGTTGAGCAGTTGCCGCGCCAGGTGTGCGGAGCTGAGCCGCTCGGCGGCGAGCCCGAAATCACTCTCGCCCGAATCAGGCCTCTCGCCCGAATCAGGCCTCTCCCCCAGCATCACGCCTCCGGCATCGCCCGGCCAGATCGGGCGCAGCTTGACCGCGTTCAGGCATTCATTCTTTGCGACTGAGTAGAGCCAGGTTGAAAACTTCGACTGTCCCCCGAATGAGCCCAAAGACCGGTAGACCTTGACGAAGATCTCCTGCGCCAGATCCGCCGCCGATTCCCTGTCGCTGGTGAACCGGAAGCACCAGCGCGCGACCCGCCCGTAGTGTCTCCGGAAGAGCTCGTCGATGAGCTCCACCGCCGGCCGCGAACCAGCCGCCGCTCGCGCCCGAGCGACCAGCTCTTCGTCCGAGAGCGCCTCGAGATCCATGTCGCGGGTTATAGCGGGACCGGTCTGCCCCCGTCATCTCCAGCCGCTCTTTCTGAGGACCTGGCGCTCCACCTCTATTCGCCGCCTTTGCCTCTCCTTCAGCCTTGCTTGGAGACCATCCAGCCAGCCGCGCAGTACCAGCGCCACCAGCAGTAGCAGGCTCGCAACAATCCAGGTCACAAGCACCATCATCGCCTGCCCTCCTCACCCCCCCGCCTATGACAACCACCTGTGACAACCCGAACCTGGCCAGGGGAACAGGTTTCAACAAGGGCACGGGCGTTTTTTGTGTTCCGCAATGGGCATCTCGGCTGTCTAAGGGTGCGGTGGCTCGTGTCGTACTCGCACGAACGGCGGAGATTCGTGGCGGAAATTGGGGAGCGAATAGGGGAGCGGATTCGCGAGCTGCGGCTGCAGCAAGGCCAACCCTGGAGTCAGCGGACCTTGGCCGTCAAGGCAAGGATCAGTTTGTCCTATGTTTCGCTGATCGAGCGGGGACGACGGATACCGCCGATCCACACTCTCGCCGTGATCGCAGAAGCTCTCAATGTCCCGGTCACGGCGTTGCTCTCAGGCCTTGAGCCCGGGCCGAACATCAACTCCGAAGTCGCGCGGCCGCTGACCACCTTCATCCAGCACCGAGGGCTTGGACCTCACGAAGTGCAGAGCCTGGTGCGGGTGGCAAAGTTGATGTTCGACGCGGAGGAGCGGTAGAGGCCCCCGCCGGGGTTCGGCCGGAGGCGGCATGGCGCGGGTGCGTCGAGACGACAAGGACCATGAAATCCCTGTCTGTCCAGAAATCCCCGCATCGCCACAGCGGGCGGAAGCTGAGCTTCTTCCCATTGACCACCACCGCCCCACCGACGTCGGCGGCTTGCGAAAACAAAGCCACGCCCTCGCCCCTACCCAGAACGGCTTCATCCCTTTGCCCCTGCTCATCGAACGCCATCAATACCGTTCCGAAGATGATCGGTTCGGGTTCGCCTAAGGGCTCTGGGCCGAGCGGCTCTGGATCGACTCGCCCCGTTTGGTAGAAGGCCAACAACGCCTTTCCAAAGATGATCGGTTCGGGTTCACCCAGGGGCTCTGGATCAGCTGGCCGCTGTTCGTAGAGCGCGATCAACGCCGTCCCAACAATGATTGGTTCGGGTTCACCGAGGAGAAGGTCGTCCTCCCCCGTGTTATCAAGTGGTATCGGCGTGGTTTCAGCTGTGATCGATTGGTGCGCGGTGATCTGCACCTTCAGCTTTATCGGCGTCCCCAGCGCTTGGGCGTCCAAAGACAGTGCACACATCAGGCCGACGGCTGCGGAAGTGCAGTAGCAATGGCTCGTTGTCGTGAGCGGTGAGAAGATAGGATATTTCTTGAACATGGAAACCTCGATGCAATCCGCCCTCGGCCGGCTGATCGTTTGGAATTAATTTCGTTCGGCGCGCCTCCATGTTTGGTGATGGTTGTGTTGCTCTGGGTCTCTGCCTCTACTTCCTGTCGATCAACGTCGACGAGTTTCACCTCATTGACGCGCATGATGAGCTTGTTTTGAACGACCCTGCAACCCGACGGGTGGACCGAGGTGTGGAGAAGTAAAGGTCTTCCGTGAGCCGCCCGAGAGTTGATGGAAATGTCTCACTCTGAGACAAACATCTAATTGCGATAAATCGTCGGCCGTCGCGGGCAAACAGGAGCAAGGTCTCGTGCCGCGGACGTGTCGCGCGGCGCAACTCGATTGCCTTCGGCCGCGCGCAACGCCGCCCCAGGTGCTAAAAGCGGTGGCACCGCGCCATGGGGCGCGGGCTGCGAGCGCACCGCATCCGTCGTTACCAGACTGACGACTGACCTCTCCTCCGACCGATGAGTTTTGCCGCGTTCCGGGGTCTTTGGTTGTGGATCTGTAGGTGCAGCAGGAGAAGGAGCCCGCAATGAAGATTCCAGCAACCATGCGTCCGACCGTGAAGGCCGCGATCAGGGCGGTCAAGGATGTCGCTCCACACGCCGAGGAAATCGCTTACCAGATGGCGGCCCCGCGATCGAATCGCATGATGTGGAAGATCGTCCGCTACGCCGTCGACGGTGCGAACGTGGTGGGAATCGGCACGTTCTCCAAGCATTCGACGCTGTTCTTCTACCGCGGTCGGGAGTTGGACGACGGCAGCGGCCTTCTCCAGGGTGGCGGAAAAGAATCGCGGTTCGTCACGTTGCGCGCGCCGGCCGACGTGGAGCGGCCCGAGGTCAAAAAGCTGCTTCGCAAGGCGTTCAAGCTCGGCGGCGCCGCCGGAAGCGAGCGCGATTGACCGTTAGGCGGTTGTCTGCTCAAGCGAGGTTTTCCGCAGGCTGCCAATGTATGAGTAGGGCAAGATGGCCGTCCCGCTCTGATCGCATGCATGCTCGATCGACGGCTGTTGTTGACCCGCTACAACTCGGTCGCCGAAGAGACCAATCGCCGGGGCAAGGAGCATCTGGCCCTCTGGTCGCCCCAGGTGCTCAAAGCAGTCGCAAACGCACCGTAAGGGCGACGTGCACGTACCAACTATCATCTGCGAAACTGGAAGCGGTCAGTCTGTGCAAGGCAGGGTCGGGGTTTCGCCACGCCGGCGTGGATCGTTCCCGAACCAGACGATAGGCTCGCCGCGGTGCTACCTCTCGTATTCCTCCCCGGCGCTGGCGGAAGCGCGTCGTTCTGGCGGCCGGTGGCCGATAGGTTGGCCGACCTCGGTCAGGTTCACGTCTTCGGCTTCCCGGGCTTCGGCGGCCTCCCGGCCGATCCTGGCATCAAGTCGCTAGACGACCTGTTCGGCTGGCTTGTCGAGCGGCTGCCGCCAGGAGCAAGCGACGTCATCGCGCAGTCGATGGGGGGAGTCCTCGCCGCACGACTGGCGCTGGAGCGGCCCGAACGCGTCGCTCGACTGGTCCTGGTCGCGACCTCCGGGGGCGTAGACGTGGCCCGCCTCGGCGCGGCCGAGTGGCGTCACGATTATCGGGCGTCGCAGCCGGACGTGCCGACCTGGTTCATGGATGACCGGACCGACCTCACCGAGCGGCTGGCAGAGATCCGAGCGCCGACCCTGCTGATATCGAGCGACGCGGACCCGATCAGCCCGCCGTCTGTCGCCCGTTTCCTTGCTGCGCACATCCCGGGCGCGGGCATCGTGACGGTGGCAGGTGGGACGCACTCCTTCGCCAGCGAGCGCGCAGAGGAAGTTGCCTCGATTATCAGGTCGGCACTCGTGGTATAGGCCAGTCGATGCCGCACACGTGGGATCCAGGCTCGCCCGCGCCGGAACAGGCGTTGAATCGGCTCGTGGAAGGCAACCAGCGTTTCCGGGAGGCGAACGCGACCTCGGGTCGCCGTTGGAGCCGGCACCTTGCCGCGGAACCGCAGCGCCCCTTCGCGATCATCCTCGGCTGCTCGGACTCCAGGACCCCGGTCGAGATTTTGTTCGATCAAGGATTCGGCGACCTCTTCGTCGTGCGGATCGCGGGCAACATCGTCGCTCCTTCCGTGGTGGGCTCGATCGAGTTCGCCGCGTCGCAGTTCGGGTCCCGTCTGGTCGTCGTCATGGGCCACACCCACTGCGGCGCCGTCGCGGCGACGGTCAAGTCAATCGAAACCGGCCACGGCCCCGAGTCCAAGAATATCAGGTCGATCACCGACCGGATCGCGCCGCACATCGAGGGGCTTGTTCGTCCAGGAGATCCCGAGGGCATCATCCGCGAGGCGGTGCGCGCTAACGTGCGGGCATCTGTGGATCACCTCAAACACGGCAGCCGCCTCATCGAGGAGCTGGTCGTCACCGGCCGAGTTGCGGTCGTCGGCGCCGAATACGAGATGGAGACCGGAGCAATCCACTTCCTGGAGGGCGTGTCGGCCGCCGCCTCGGGCCCGCCGGGTTCCGACGCGGTCGGGGAGGACTCCAATGGCCGGTGATCCGTACGCTGAATTCAAAGCCAATCAGCGCCAAGCGTGGGGGTTGTTCGCGCCGCTTGAAGCGGTGACGACGATTCCCGCCGCCGCGCTCGTCAAGCACGCCCGCGTCCGCGCGCACCAGATGGTTCTCGATGTCGGGTGCGGGACCGGTGTCGCTGCGTTGACGGCAGCGCGCGCGGCCGCGAAGGTATCCGGGCTCGATTTGTCGCCGGCGCTCATCGCGCTGGCAAAGAAGAATGCGAGCCTCGCGGGTGTCGACATCGACTTCCGGGAGGGAGACGTCGAGGCGCTCCCTTACGGCGACGCGTCGTTCGACGTGGTCTTGAGTCAATTCGGCCATATATTTGCGCCGCGCGCCGAGGTCGCGCTCGCCGAGATGCTGCGCGTGCTGAGGCCCGGCGGGACGATCGCGTTTTCGACCTGGCCACCGGAGCACTTTGTCGGGCAGATGTTCGCGCTCGTCGGCAAATACGTGCCACCGCCGCCGGGCGTGGCGCCGTCGGGGCAGTGGGGCGATCCGAACGTCGTTCGCCAGCGACTCGGCGACACCGTGACGGACGTCTTTTTCGATCGCGGCGTGATGACCTTCCCCACGCTTAGCCCGCAGCACTATCGAAAGGGCATCGAGGAGACGGTAGGACCCGTCGCCAAGCTCGTCGCATCGCTCCAGGGCGATCCCCAAAAGCTCTCCACGTTCCGCTCGGAATTCGATGGCTTTGTGGGCCGGTACTTCGAGGGGAACGCCCTGTATCAGCATTTCCTCATGACCCGCGCCACGAAACGCTAAGCTCCGCGCTTTCGTCAGGGGCTACAACGACGCGAGGCGAGTAGACGGGCTACCTCTTAGGAAGGCTGGACTCGCGAGCACCACCGAAGTCTCGATCTGCCTCTCCGGAATGTTCCAGTATTTTCGCAGTAGGCGGGCCGTCTCCTCCGGCGGCTGCTTCCGGTAGCCGTGCTTCTCGTAGAACCGCACTGCCCAGGTGGCGGCGGCCCAGGTGCCGATCAGGATCGGCTTTCTGGTCGTGCTCTCGAGGCGCTCGAGCAGCAACCCACCGATACCGTGGTTCCGCGTCGCGGTCTTCACGTAGGCATGGCGGATGAGCTCCACCTCACCGCGGTCCTGAATCCCCATCACGCCTACCAGCTCGACGCCTTGCTCGTATCCCCAGAAACGGACGCCATCCCCGATTTCCTGTTTCAGTTGGTCCATCGGCATGTATGGCTCGTGCCACCGGTCGGCGGGGATGATTCCCTTGTAGGCTTGCGCCGCGTCGTTGATGATCGCGTACAGGGCAGGAAGGTCTTTCTCGTCGCAGGGGCGGATCATCGTTCAAGCCGCGATTGGGCTCGCCAATGGTAGCAGGGGCCCGCCCTGTTGACAGCTTGAAGCAAGATCTCCTAAGTCGTTGCATTCGAGCAACACCGCCGCTCCGATGCGAGCTTTCCGCGCTCCTGCTCGCCATGGCCCGGTTGGTGCAGCTAGGATCCAGGAATCTAAATCTGACGAGCGAGCGACGAGGGGGATCTGTGATGAACATCCGACCCGCACCGAATGCATCCAGGCGATTCTGGTCGACCGTTCTCTCTGGCTTTCTTTACGCTGGAATGTCTTCCTCTGCCCTTGCCCAGGTTTGCCAACCGCCCGTGGGCCATGCGGTCCCCTTCATCTGGCCGCTTTCAGGATCTACCGACGGCCTGAACTCCCTGGATCGGATCAATTCCCCGTTCGGCCCACGGATTCGGGCGAGCACGAGCAGTTACGAGTTCCACGAAGGGATCGATCTCGCCGGGCCCAATGGAAGCGAGGTGCAGATCGGCGACCCGGTTTTCGCAGGAGCAAGCGGAAGGGTCAGCTTTCTCACCGACGATGCCGGCTGCTCCATTCGCATTGCCAACGAGACGAACCCGGACCCCAATTGCACGCGGTACTACCGCGGCGGTGGTCGGATCGTGAGGCTCGACCATGGGAACAACCTTTTTAGCCTCTATCTGCACCTCTCGCGTCAAGCCGACGGTTTGCGGACCGATCGGGTGGTCCAGGTGCAAGCCGGCGACCCGGTCGGCGCGATCGGCATGACCGGCGAGCATGCCTCGATCCCCCACCTGCACTTTGAAGTCCGAGATGGAGGGACCTCGCGCGATTGTGCCAGGAATGCTCTGGGCTACCTTCCACGGACCGTCAATCTCGCACCGGTCATCACTGCGCTCTCGATCACTCCTGCCGGCGACACCGCGCGGGTTTCGGTGACGATTGAGCACGACGGCAGTGCCTGCGAGCGCCCTGACTGCGACCTCGATCTCAATCAGATCGTTCTTCGCGTCTGGGATCGGGATGGCACGGAGATTGCCGACGGCGCACGCGCGGTGGATTTCAATGAGCGCATGAATGTCGCCTACGAAAGTCCGGAGATCAACGGGATTACCATGGTCCCGGAGCCCTTCAGCCGACGGCCTGAGCAGTCCGCGTATCGTTTAACGGCAGTGTTCGACGCACTCCCCCTCATTCCCTCCGGCTCGTACGAAATCACCGCGCTGGATGTCTTCCTGTTGAGCGCTTCCGATCGCGTGGTAGCTCCTTAATCGTCCTCGTATGCAGCTCAGTCTGGTTAGCCGGCGGTTAGCGATCTGCTTCTGTGGCCAGCGCGGGAACCGTGGAGGAACCACGAGCGTCAGAATGCGGGTTATCTGTCCGCTGTGAAATGAGTATCCGCGCCTACCTTGAAGACGACGTAAGCCCGCTTCCATGGCTCGTCGTTGATTAAACGCCACTTATGGAACTCTCCTGACACAACGCTGTCAGGAGCGGGCGGGCAAGCTCCTTTCACGCTCGCATCCCGCGGGCGCTCGAAATCAAGGAGCAGGTCATGTCCAAGCCGGTCAGCTACATCGAGTTGCACACCTCAGATCCCGCGAAGGCAAAGTCATTCTACGGTCAGTTGTTTTCCTGGAGGTTTGAGGAGCTTCAGATCCCCGGGATGCAATACGCTTCGATCAAGACGGGCGGCGAGCTGCAGGGCGGAGTGATGAAGTCGGAGGACCTCAAAGCGCCGCCGATGTGGCTTTCGTACCTCACGGTCGAAAGTCTCGATGCGACGGTGGCGAAGGCAAAGTCGCTTGGTGGAAGCATCTTGAAGGGACGGACGGAGGTGCCGGGCGAGGGGTTTTTCGCGGTGATCGCCGATCCGACGGGCGGGACGATTGCTCTCTGGGAAGCTCTGCGAAAGCAGTAACCTTGGTTCGGAGACCCATGCGCCGCGCGGATCGCCTCTTCCGGCTCGTCCAGCTGCTTCGCCGCAGCCGGGTGGTCACCGCTCAGCGACTGGCCCAGGAGCTGGAGGTCGCGGAGCGGACCGTCTATCGGGACATCCGCGATCTCTCGCTCTCCGGTGTCCCGATCCGCGGCGAGGCCGGGGTCGGATACGCGCTCGCGCAAGGCTTCGACCTCCCTCCGCTGATGTTCAGCGAGGAGGAGATCGAAGCGCTGGTTCTAGGAGCGAGGGTCGTCCAGAGTTGGGCGGACCCGGCGCTGGCCAAGGCGGCGGATTCGCTCCTCGCCAAGGTCGAGATGGTGCTGCCGGAGAAGCTGCGCTCCAAGGTCGCCGGCTCGACGCTGCTCGTGCCCGACTTTCATACCGGGGGACGGGCGCCGAATCTCGGCGC
>WNFD01004073.1_pt1 | contig 15558 bp, 15 predicted proteins | sample 5400491 | NCBI WGS metagenome assembly WNFD01 (sample SAMN13153343, study PRJNA577476) | soil metagenome | isolation source: 120 cm saprolite under Douglas fir tree site 2 hole 2 replicate 2 | place: USA:California | collected 2015-04-18 | reverse complement strand
GGTCACCGACGGCGATTCCTACCGCATGCGCGAGGCCCGGGCCAAAGGAGGAACCACCTTGAACAAGACCTGATCAACCCGAGGGGTGGGGACTTTTACCTGGCCACCAGCGGGGACCGCAACTTGGCCATTGACAAGGCCATCAGGCGATGCGCTGGGGTTGTAGCGATAGACCAGGCTGTCAGAGACGAGTTCGCGGTCGATCGCCCCTAGTGTCGACAGCCACCTCGGATCGCGTGGCGCGACGAAGCCCATCAGCGGCATGCGCAGCAGCGAGGCATCGAGGACCTGGGTCTCGTAGTGCTGGGTGAACGCGCCCACCTTGGGATTCCAGCCGCGTTTCATGATGTCCTTGTAAATCTCGTTGCGTTCGCTCATCCACCGGCTCAGGTCAGCTGGCCGCCCGTGCCGGCTGGCCAGCCTGATCGCCCGGTCCAGTGCCACCCAGCACTGGAACCGGCCATAGGTGAAGTCCTTGCGGCCGCCGCGAGTCTCCCAGATGCCCTCGTCCGGCTGGTCCCAGTGCTCGCACACCCAGTCGATGGCGTCGGAAACCGCTAGCCAGCCCTCGTGGTCGATCTGCACGCCGTGTGCATCGCCGAGGAACACCGCACCCATGGCCTCGCCATAGATATCAAGCTGCAGTTGGTCGGAGGCTCCGTTTCCGATCCGAACGGGGCGGGAATCACGCCATCCCTCGAAGTGGCCGAGCGTTTCCTCGGTCAGGTCAGACGAGCCGTCGACGCGGTACATGACCTTAAGCGGGCCCGAGCCGGTGCCTGCCCGCTCCGTCACCCGGTCCAGGACCCAGGATCCGAACGCGTCAGCCTCGCCGGTGTAGCCAAGACCGAGCAGCGCGTAGATCGAGAAAGAGCCGTCCCTGATCCAGGTGTAGCGATAGTCCCAGTTGCGCTCGCCGCCGACCTGCTCGGGCAGTCCGGCCGTGGGCGCCGCGACCGGCGCTCCTGTGGGCGCGTACGTCATCAGCTTGAGCGTCACCGCGGACCGCGACACGATCTCTCGCCACCGGCCGGCGTAGGTCGACTGGTTCAGCCAGTTGTGCCAGAACAGGGATGTCGCGTCGAACATGCGGACCAGCTCGCTGGGCGCGAGGCGGCGCGGCTGGCCGCCCATGGACTCAAGCACCACGCCGGTGGTCTCGCCCTGCCGCAGCGTCCAGGTTGCCTGCAAGCCATTGCCCTGATTGCGCACCTGAACCGCTTCGCCATGGCCGTTGCCAGCGCCGCGCCGGCCGACAGTGTGCAAGGTCAGGTGCATGCCGCCGGCCTCGAACATCGCGCCGCGATCGGAGATCGTCAGCGTGTGCGGCTGCCGGCCGTAGTCGAACCGCGGCTGGAGGTCCATGGCGAACCGCATGGTGCCACGCGGCACGGTCAGCACCCGGACGAGCCGGTGCCGTTCGGTCGCCTTCCCGGTGATGACCGGCATGAAGTCGCGGACCTCCCCCACCCCGTCGGGGGTCATGAACCGCGTGATCAGGATCGCCGTGCCAGGAAGATAGAGCTGCCTGCTCACAAAGTCGTCGCGGTCTGGCGCGATGCGGAAATGACCGCCTTTGTCCGCATCGAGCAGGGAGGCGAAAACGCTGGGCGAGTCGAACCGCGGACAACAAAACCAGTCCACATTCCCGTCAGTGGTCACCAGCGCCGCGGTCTGCAGGTCACCAATCAGGCCATGGTCGCTAATGCTGGGGTAGCGCGCCACGTCCCCTCCTCTCGGTTGTCCGGGCAAACCAGCACCAGGCGGCCCGGACCGCAGACCAGGGCCTGGCCCCCGGGCGACGGGCCGCTGGGAGCGCGACCGTGGATGCCCAGCCTTGCGCGGACAGCGCCGGCCATAGCTGGCTCGCACAGTGTCCGCAGAGGTAAAGCTCGCCGTCTCGGGTCACGCGGTAAGCCGCACGGACCGCAGGTCCGCACCGATCACACGTCTCGTTCATCTTCAGCATCCCGTTGCCTGGTTTGCGTGTTGCCCATACCAGGACGATCCGCCTGGGACGTGCGCGTTCGCGTCTGTGGGATCCCTAGCCGGCACCCCGGCTTCCCAGCCCGATTCGCAATCGGGCGCTCAGGTGTGCTGCCCGGGCGCCCATCCGTTCACGATGGCCGGGATGATGCGGTAGTCACGCTGGAAGACCAGGTTGTGGAGGTCTGCCGACGCGATCGCACGCAGGGTCGGCAATTCGGCCGCCGCCTGCCTCTCGTCGAACACATTGAGCGGCCAATCGCCGACGGTACCTCCCTGCAGATGCGGGTGGTGAGCTCCGGCGCCGTAATAGGCGCGGATGATGATCGGGCTGATCCCGGCGGCTTGCTGCTCGGGCCAGGAAAGAGCCCAGATCGCCTCGACGCCGCCGCGGCGGGGGCGTGCGCCTGTGGCGGTCACCGCACCGGTGCCGAGCAGCAGGTCCGTGTTGATCTCCTCGAGTGGCTGCCGGGCGTGCGGATCGAGCAGTGCGACGGCCGCCGTAAACAGGCGTTCCTTGTCCCGCCGGGAGATGGCGTCGCCATGCGTGCCTTCTCGCAGATCAGCGAAATGGCGCAGGAGTTCCGCGGTGTACTCCGGGCGAGGGCTTTCCATCATGTCTTCCTTTTCCGGCGGGTATATGCGGCTGGCCTCAGGCGTTCCGTCCGGGCAGGCCGCTAACCGGAGCGGGGTCGCGATCCACTCTGTTTCTGTCCGCCGGCTTCGAACTGCATGGACACGCTCACCGCTAGCCGGGCGCCGCCTGGCCAGAACCCGTCCTGCTCCGTCATCGCCGCTCTCCTCCGCCGATTCGGGTACACGCGCGGTTGGCCTAACATGGTCAGCGCTCGCGGCGCGCTCCGTGGTTAAGTCCGCTATGTCCTGCGGCGCAATGCCGCGCGTTCGGCCGCGACCAGGCCGCCCCAGACGCCATGCTGGCCGATATCCCAGTGCCGCAGTGACAGTGCCAGGCATTGGGCGCGTACCGAGCAGGTCGTGCAGATAGCGATCGCAGCGGCTGCCTCTTGCCGAGCCTTGCTTGCATCGGCGCTGAGCGGGAACCATTGGTCGGCATCGAGGCTGGCGTCAGCACACCGGGCGTACCTGATGACCCGAACCCAGGAGGCCTGATCGGCGAGCGCGCCCTGGATCAGTAGATACGGCTCCCGCACGGCGGCCCGGTGGAGGCTGCGGCTGGCCGATTCGGAATCCACCGGGGCCGTGATGCGCGAAACAGTCATTCTCGTTACCACCTGTCCAGGTTCCGGCCGTCCGCCCGGCGTGCTCCGCCGTCGCGTGCTCCGCCGTCGCGCGCTCTGCTGTCGAGCGCTCTGCCGTCGAGCGTCCGCCAACGGCGGAGCCACCTGGTGAGATCTGACGAGGTGATGATCCCCACCACCTCGCCATCTTCGGCCGCGAGCACTCGCCCGGCCTCGCCGTCCTCCAGCCTGGCCATCACCTGATCCATGGGTGCATCCGGCGGCACCACGACCTGGCCGCCGAGCGGGACCATGTGATCCCGCACCCGGCTAGTGGGCCATTGGTCGCTCGGAACCCGGCGAACCTTCCGCAGTGTCAGCAGGCCGATCGTCCGCCCGTACTCGTCCACCGGGAACGCGCTGTGGTCGTAGCGCATGAAGTAGCGGTCCACGGCGTCCTGCAGGGTGAGGTCCGGCGGGATCCGCACCAGGTTAGTAGCCATCACATCCTGCGCCTCGACCCCTCGCAACATCTGCCGGACCTGGAGCTCCTGATAGGAGGCGCGGGCAGCCTGGACCAGGAACCACCCGATGAACGCGAACCAGATGCCCCCGGCGAGATTCCCGGCCAGGAGAAAGGCCACGCCGCCCGCCACCAGCAGCCATCCCACCGCCTGGCCAGCGAGCGAGGCGATCTGGGTGGCCCGGCGGAAGCTGCCCGTGGCCCTCCACACGAGCGAGCGCAGCAGCCGCCCGCCGTCCAGCGGGAATCCCGGGACCAGGTTGAACCCAGCCAGCAGCAGATTGACCCAGGCTAGGTAGCCGAACATCCCGATCAGCGGTCTCGGCAGGGCGCCGCGGGCGAAGACAGCGACGATCCAGAACAGCGCCGCCACGAGCCCGCTAGTGAGCGGCCCCACCGCCGCGATCAGGAACTCATCACCCGGCCCGCGAGACTCCACTCTGGCCCGCGTCGCCCCGCCGAACAGGAACAGCGTGATGTCCTGGACCCGGATCCCCCGGGCCCGGGAGACCAGCGCGTGAGCCAGTTCGTGGACGAGGACCGAGCCGAAGAACAGTACCGCCGCCAAGATGGCGATCCCGACCGCTGCCCCGGTTGACAAGTCCCTATACAAGAAGGAGAAGCGCAGGTACATGCTGTAGGTGATGAGCAGGGCGATCACCACCCACGAGCTGTCGACGCGAACGTCGATGCCGGCGATCCTCCCCACGCGCCAGGATGTTCCGAACAACGCCGTCAGCTCCTCTCACCCCGGGCACCGCGCCGCGCCGGGTCATCGGTGCGGACGGGGGCCTGGGTGGCCAGGTCCTGCCGGGTGGTCGGAGTGCCGTCGATGGCCTCATACGCGGCTTTTGACCGGCCGAGGGCTGCCATCAGGGTGGGCGGCCCGAAGAACGGCTGGCCGCCGATATGCCAGCCGTCGCGCTGGACTTCCTCGATGAGCACCCAGACCACCTCGCGGAACGCCTCAGATCCCTCACAGGCGACCATGACGTCGGTGAGCCTGGCGGCCATGTCGTGCTTCTGCTTCTCGGTGAAGGCTCCCTCGGCGAGCGTGACAGTGACCAGCGGCATGACGTGCTCCTTTGCGGGCGGTGGTCCGGTGCCCGCCGTGCGGGCGTGGCGGGCGGGGTCAGGGCTGGGCGTGCTTCTGGACGAAGGCCAGGGCGATGTCGGCAACTTCGCGCCAGCCGTGGTCGATGGTCAGGGAGTGCCCCCGGCCGGGGACCTTGACGATCTCGGTGACGCCGGGGTTGCGCTGCTGCCTCTTGTAGGAGGCGTTGGCGACAGCCCACGGGACGGTGTTGTCCATCTCGCCGTCGATGATGAGCAGCGGCCCGCGGTCGGGGTTCTTGGTGTCGACCTTCGCCTCGGTCCACGGGTTGAGGTTGGCGGCGGCCGCCTGGAACAGCGTGACGCCCGAGCCCGGCACGGCGAAGGCGGCGTGCAGTTCGCGGGCCTCGGTTTCGGTGACCGCGTTGGCGAAGGCGAACCGGAACTGGTCGTAGGTGAGCGGGACGGCGCGGCCGCGGTTGGCGGGGTTGCCGATCACGGGGGCGGCCGACTTCAGGGCGGAGACCGGCAGCGGCAGCACGCCGCGGAACGGCGCGGGATCGACGGCTACCGAAACAGCGGCGGCGCCGCGGCCGGCGAGGATCTGGGTGATCAGGCCGCCGAAGGAGTGCCCGATGAGGGCCGGCTTCTTCTTGAGTTCGCCGATCACGTCGCCGAAGTGGTCGGCGATCTGCCCGACACTCTTGTGAGCCAAGGCCTCGGGGCGCATGTTCGCGTCCTCGACGGTGTTGGGGTCATCGGGCCAGCCCGGCGCGAGGGTGGCGTAACCGGCCTCCTCGAATACCGCCCGCCAGCGGTCCCAGCTGGACGGCAGCAGCCAGAGCCCGTGGATGAACACGACCGGAGTGAGCTGAGCGGCATTAGCTTGCTCGACCTGCTGTGCTTCGTAATCGGTGACGTCTGACATGACGTTTCTTGTCCTCTCGGGAGTAGGTAGCGCCCAGATGCTTGCTTTTAGGGAAGGCGCAGCTGCCGGGATCAGCCGGCGGCCTGGGCCGCGGCGATGATGACGCCGGTCACCGCGCCCGGGTGGGAGATCAGGGACAGGTGCCCGGAGTCGATCTCGGTGATGTGGGCGCTGGCGCGCTTGGACATGAACAGCTGCTCGGCGGGCGGGATCACGTGATCGGCGGTGCCGATCAGCGACCAGGACGGGATCGTCTGCCAGGCGGGAATTCCGGAGGGATCAGATCCCGCGCTGAAAGCTATGGGGCGCTGGGTGGCGGCCAGCATCGCGGCCCGGCTGGCCGACAGGCCGTTGGCGAAGCATTGGGCAAATCCCGGATAGGGCAGGTCAGGGCCTGTCTTGAGGTAGGTGTCGAAGTCTCCCGCGGGGGCCCCCGGGTAGGGAACGGCGATGAAAGCATTAGCCGAGCCCACGCAGGATCCGGACTGGGCGCCGGTGAGCCCGAAGGCGGTATCGCCCTGGGCCGGTATGAAGGCGTTTATATAGACCAGGGCCTTCACGTTCGGGTTTGCGGTGGCGGCGTTGGTGATGACCATCCCGCCGTAGGAATGCCCCACCAAGATGACCGGCCCGGTGATGGTCTTGAGGAAGTCGGCCAGGGTGGCGGAGTCGTTCGCCAGCCCGCGCAGCGGGTTGGGCGGGGCGTAGACGGGGTAGCCGTCGGCCTGCAGCAGTCCGATGACTCGATCCCAGCTGGAGCCATCGGCCCAGGCGCCGTGCTCGAGCACGATGGTGGGCTTAGGCCCGCCGCCATTGGCGGCATGGGCAGTAGCGGCCCCGGCAGGAGCGATCTGGCTGACCGAAACCAGCAGTCCCGCAACGGCCAGGACCACGGCGACCAGCACGATCCGAATCCTCTTCACCGGCATACCCTGGATAATGTTCACCGCGGTCTTCCCTTCCTGTTGGTGCGAGAATCTTCTGCCTGGAAGGAGCGTGTTCGCGTCTGTGGGATCCCTAGCCGGCACCCCGGCGTCCTGGCCCGGGCCCGGGGGCAATGGCCTTGCTTTAAGTACTGATGTCATGATGTGATCGTTTTGTGGCTCATGATGGTGCTGAGGGGCTGTCGCCGGATGGGTGGCTGCCGGACCGGATCTCGGTCGGGGTGCTGACCAGGGCGTTCCCGCCGGACCTGGTGGATGAGGTCGTCGAGGCGACGGGGACCCGGGAGCAGCGGCGGCGGCTGCTTCCCGCGCGGCTGATGGTGTACTTCGTGCTGGCGTTGTGGCTGTTCCGGGGCCGGAACTGCGGGTACGGGCAGGTGATGATCAAGCTGGCGGACGGCCTGTATCAGCGGCGGCGCGGTGAGGACCTGCTGGCCGGGCAGCTGGACCCGGACGGCTGGGTCGATGCCGGGGCGGGCCGCCGGTGGCGGCAGCCGAACATCTCCTCGCTGTCGCGGGGCCGCGGCAAGCTCGGCTCCGACCCGCTGCGGATGCTGTTCGAGCACGCCGCCGGGCCGGTCGCGGCGGAGGGAGCGCCGGGCGTGTTCTGCTGCGGGCTGCGGGTGATCTCCATGGACGGGTCCACGACCGATGTGCCGGACGGCGAGGAGAATGACGCGTTCTTCGGCAGGCCCTCGAACCAGTCCCGGGACGGGGCGTTCCCGCAGGTGCGGTGGGTCGCGGCGGCCGAGTCCGGGACCGGGGCGCTGACCGGGGCGGCGTTCGGCCCGTACACGTGCGGGGAGCAGGTGCTGGCCCTGGACCTGCTGCCCGGCTTCGGCCCCGGGATGCTGATCCTGGCCGACCGGAACTTCCTGTCCTGGTCCCTGGCCCGCGACGTGCTGGCGACCGGGGCGCACATCTTGTGGCGTGCTTCGGCGAGCTTCGCGCTCAGGCCGGTGAAGGTACTGCGCGACGGCACCTACCTGGCAGAACTGAAGCCGCCCCGCAAAAGCGACGGCCCGCCCGTCACCGTCCGGGTCATCCAGTACACCGTGCACACCACGCCTGAAGGAGCCGGCGGCGAGGAGTCATCCGAGGTGTTCTGCCTGGTCACCAGCCTGCTCGACATCGAGGAGTACCCGGCGCTGGACCTGGCGTGCTGCTACCCGGAGCGGTGGGGATGCGAGACCGTCATCGGGCACCACAAGACGGACATGGGCGAGGGCCAGCCGGTGCTGCGCAGCAAGGACCCCGAGGGCGTGGCCCAGGAGATGTGGGCGCTGTTCGCCGTCTACCAGGCCATCTGCCGGATTGCCGGCGCCGGCGCGGACGCCATGGGCATCCCGCCGGACCGGATCAGCTTCCCGCACGCCCTGCGAGCCGCGGCCGGCACGGTCGCGGCTTTTCCCCCCTGACCAGCTCGACCTCGCGCTCGCCACGTTCCTGCTGAAGATCCTCATGCCCGGCTTCTCCGTCCGCGACCGCCCGGACCGGGCCAGCCCCCGCAAGACCAAGAAGGCCGGCGACTTCCCCGCCCGCAAACCAGGCGAACCCAGCGTCACTAACGTCACCCGGCGCATCGAACTCCACCTGCTCTATCCCTGGCACGTCACCTAAAAGCAAGGCCATTGGGCCCGGGGGTGTGCTGGGGCGGGGCGCTGCTGGGTTATGCGGCCGAGACCGCGCACCGTCGAATACCACCTGCACAAGGTCTTCACCAAGTTCGCCATCAGCTCCCGCAACCAGCTGCACGGCGTCCTGGCCACCCACGTAAAAGAAGAACCGGGACAAACCCCCTAGCCTCAATTCTCGGCACGCCACTGGGGAGACCGGGCGTTAAGCCAGGGTGCCGGCCAGGGATCCCGCAGACGCGAACGCTCTCGTCGCAGGCGGATAGTTCTGGCATAGGCACTGCAGATAAAACTACATGCGGGAAGGCCAACATGCCTAAGACAATCGTCGTGACCGGTACCGCCACCGGCATCGGACGGGCCACCGTCAACAAGTTCGAGGCCGAAGGCTGGAACGTTGTCGCCACCGTCCGCAAAGAGTGCGATCTTGAAACCCACGCCGGCCTCGGCAGGGTGGAGACCTTGCTGCTCAATGTCGATGATGAGGAGGCCGTAGCGCCGTTCGCTCAGCTCGCTCAGAAGCAGTTCGGCCGCGTGGATGTGCTCGTGAACAATGCCGGTTATTACCAGATGGGGCCGCTCGAAGGCACGAGCATGGAGCAAGTCCACCGTCAATACCAGACAAACGTTTTCAGTCTGTTGGCGTTGACCAGGGCGTTCCTTCCGAACTTCCGAGCCCAGGGCGCCGGCACCGTCATCAACATCGCGTCGATCACCGGCGATCAGGGGTATCCCTACAACTCCGTCTACGCCTCATCCAAGGCCGCAGTCGCCACGCTGAGCGAGTCCCTGAGCATCGAGCTCGGCGAATTCGGCATTGTCGTCCGAGCCATCCTGCCTGGGCAGCACGCTACCCGCATCTTTACCAAGATCGACATAGGCGACAACATTCCCGACGCCTATCGAGCCGGCATCGCCCACTTCTTCGCGAGCAACTCTTCCACCGGATCGGAGCCCTCGGTCACCGCTGACGTCATTTACCGAGCGGCCGTCGATCCTGACCGCACTGTCGTGCGCTACTACTCAGGCCCTGACGCGGTAGCTATCCCGAGGGGCAAGCGGATCCTCGGCGCTGAGGCCTATTGGCAAGAGTTCCGCAATGCGGTCCTAGGCCATCCCAGCGACCTATGGAACACGCTCATATCCAAGCCCGGAACCACTCCTGTCGAAATGGAGCTCTGATCACATGTCCGGTCCCTTTATCTTCGTCGCCACCAACAAGGTCAGGGAAGGCAAGCTCGAAGGCGAGATACAACGCGTGCCGGGGTGGATCGACTTTATCCAGTCCAACGAGCCGCGGCTCATCGCGTTCCACGAATACCTCAGCCAAGACGGCACGGAGGTGGAGTACGTCCAGGTCCACCCGGACACCGACTCCTTCGAGAATCACATGCGATTGCTCATGGGCCTCCCCGACCGCTCCTATACAGAAACCCTGGAAGGCACCACCAACATCCGGATTTATGGTACGCCTAGCAAAGCTATCCTCGAAATGCTGAGCCAAGCGGCGGGATCAGGAGTTCCAATGACCATTCTGCCCGGATATCTCGGTGGGTTCACCCGTTGACAAGTCGAGGTTCGGGTTCTTCCTGCGGGTCGGCGGACTAAAACAATCATTCCTAGCTGGCGCTCGACGGCCGGTCCCCGTCAGCGGTTCCCTCTGATGCCGGGCTGATGCCATTGCCGGTTATGCCATATCTCCATGAAAGCACCGATGCGGCGTCAGGGCGTGTCCCCCTCGGAGCCCACCGCGGTGAGCGGTCGTGCGACCTGCTCCAGCGGCTTGCCCTCGGCGTCGATTCCGAGGAAGACCTCGACCAGCCCGCCGATGATCATGACGCCGCCGCCGATCAGGTAGCCGATGGTCAGGCCGGCGCGGTCGGAGCCGGTGCCGATCAGCGCGCCGTAGAAGATCGAGCCGAGCGCGCCGAAGATCTGGGCGACGGCGAAAAACACCGCGATGGCCTAGGCCCGGATCTCGACCGGGAAGATCTTTGATCGAGGCGTCCTCGATGTACTTCATCGACTCCTCGGCCTCCTGCACGCGGCCGTGAGTGAGGAGCCAGCGGGGGCTTTCCGGCAGGTTGCGCCGCACGATCAGGATCACGATCGCGAGTACCGGACCGAGCAGGAATCCGACCCGCCAGCCCGTATTCTCCGGCAGCGAGTTGAGCAGCAGGAACGCGGCGAGCGTGCCGATGATCGACCCGAGCCAGTAGCTGCCGTTGATCCAGATATCGGTGCGTCCCCGGTACCGGGCGGGCATCATCTCATCGATCGCCGAGTTCACGGCCGAGTACTCGCCGCCGATACCGCTGTCGGCGATGAACCGGGTGGCGTAGAAGTAGATCATTCCGCCGGTCCCTCTCATGGCGAGCGCCGAGAGGCCGGTGCCGACCAGGTAGATCGCCAGGGTCCACATGAACAGGTTGCGGCGCCCGAGCTTGTCCGACAGCCTACCGAACACCAGCGCCCCGACGACTTCGCCGACCAGGTAGACGGTGCCGATCGAGGCGGCCTGCACCGTGGACAGGTTCAGCGTGTTGGCCTGGGTGAGCTTGCTGGTCCCACGGCGGGCTTGATAGTGACCAGCGGCATGGCGTGCTCCTTTGCAGGCGCTGCTCCCGGTGTCGGGGTGCGGACGTGTTGCCCGTGCGGCAACCCTGCGTCTGGGGTCGGCGGGTTCGCGTCTATGGGATCCCTAGCTGGCACCCCGGCGTGCGGGTCCGGTCCTTGGGGGTGTGCTGGGCGGGGGGCCGGTTCTACGATGGCGGTGGGATCCGCCGGGAGGCGCCGGGTGATGTTGTGGGGCCGCAGGCAGCAGTGCAGGGCCCTGGACGGGCTGCTCGCGGAGGTCCGGGCGGGGCGCAGCAGGGTGCTGGCGGTACGGGGCGAGGCGGGCATCGGCAAGACCGCCCTGCTGGGCTATACGGCCGAGGCGGCGCAAGATTTCCGGGTGGCCCGGGCGGAGGGCATCGAGTCGGAGATGGAGCTGCCGTTCGCGGCGCTGCATCAGCTCTGCGGACGGATGCTGGATCGCCTGGACCGGCTGCCCGGCCCGCAGCGCGACGCGCTGGGGGTGGCGTTCGGCCTGCGGTCTGGCAGCGCGCCGGATCGTTTCTTTGTCGGCCTGGCCGTGCTGGGCCTGCTGGCCGAGGTGGCCGCGGAGAGGCCGCTGCTGTGCCTGGTCGATGATGCGCAGTGGCTGGACCGGGCCTCGGCGCAGGCGCTGGCGTTCGTGGCCCGGCGGCTGGACGCCGAGTCGGTCGCGCTGCTGTTCGGCACCCGTGACCGGGCCGGGGACGGCGGCCTGACCGGGCTGCCCGGGCTGACGGTGGAGGGACTGTCGGAGGCGGAAGCCCGGGCACTGCTGGCCTCGGTGCTGCCCGGGCGGCTGGATGACCGGGTCCGGGACCGGATCGTCGCCGAGTCCGGCGGCAACCCGCTGGCCCTGCTCGAGCTGCCCTCCGGGGTGACCGCGGCGGATCTGGCCGGCGGGTTCGGCGTGGCTGGCCCTCTGCCGGTGGCTGGCCGGATCGAGGGCATCTTCGAGCGGCGGCTGGCGCCGCTCCCGGCGGCGACTAGGTGGCTGACGCTGCTGGCCGCGGCCGAGCCGACCGGCGACCCGGCGTTGCTGTGGCGGGCGGCCGGGGGTGTTGGCATCGACGCCGCCGCCGCCGCCCCCGCCGAGGCCGGCGGGCTGCTCACCGTCGCCGGCCGGGTCACCTTCCGCCACCCGCTGGTCCGCTCCGCGGTCTACCAGGCGGCCTCGACGCAAGACAGGCGGCAGGTGCATCGCGCGCTGGCGGAGGCGACCGATCCGCAGGTCGATCCGGACCGGCGTGCGTGGCACCGAGCCCAGGCCGCCGCCGGGCCCGACGAGGACGTGGCCGCCGAGCTGGAGCGCTCGGCCGGCCGGGCGCAGGCGCGCGGCGGGTTCGCGGCGGCCGCCGCCTTCCTGGACCGGGCGACCGCGCTGACACCCGATCCGGCCCGGCGCGCAGCGCGCGCGCTCGCGGCCGCCCAGGCCAAGCTCGACGCCGCGGCGCCCGATCGTGCCGACGAGCTGCTCGCGACCGCGAAGACGGCCCCGCTCGACGAGCTTCAGCGCGCGCGGATAGACGTGCTGAGCGCCCAGATCGCGTTCGCCCGGGGCCGCGGCAACGACGCTCCGGCACTGCTGCTGGCGGCCGCCAAGCGGCTCGAACCGCTCGACGCCGAGCTGGCGCGCCAGGCGTACCTGGATGCGTTCTCTGCGGCGGCCTTCGCCGGGCGCCCGGCTGGCGCCGGCAGTATGCGCCAGGTGGCCGAGGCCGTGCGGGCGGTGCCCCCTTCGTCGCGGCCCCCGCGTGCGTCGGACCTCCTCCTCGATGGCCTGGCGACGCGGTTCACCGAGGGTTATCAGGTAGGCGTGCCGCCGCTCAGGCGAGCGCTGAACGTGCTTTCGCAAGCGGACAGAGGCCAGGAGGAGGACCTGCGCTGGCTTTGGCTGGCGTCCCGCGTCGCACTTGAACTGTGGGATGACGAGACGTACCATGAGCTGGCCACTCGCGCGGTCGGGCTCGCTCGCGATGCCGGCGCACTCACAGTCCTTCCCATGGTGCTCACTTACCGCGCCAGTGTGCACGTGTACGCGGGAGAGTTCGCCGCCGCGTCGGCGCTGATCGAAGAGACAGAGTCGATCACGGAGGCAACCGGCAGCGCGTCCCTCGGATACACCTCGCTGGTGCTCGCCGGCTGGCGCGGCCAGGAGAGCCAGGCGTCGCAACTCTTCGAGACCAGCGTCAAAGACGCGACTGCCAGGGGCGAGGGCTGGGCCATTCGCTTGGCCGGATGGGCGATCGCGGTGCTGTACAACGGCCTTGGCCGCTACCCGGCCGCCGTGGCCGCCGCCCAGCGGGCCTGCCAGTACGAGGATCTGGGTCTGTTCGGCTGGGGGGTGACCGAGCTGGTCGAGGCGGGCGCGCGCAGCGGCGCCCCCGAGGTCGCGGCCGCCGCCCTCGAGCGGCTCGCCGAACGCACCCGCGCCAGCGGCACGGACTGGGCGCTGGGCATCGAGGCCCGGTCACGCGCGCTGCTGAGCGACAGCCAGATCGCCGAACCGCTCTACCGCGAGGCGATCGAGCGGCTCGCCCGGACCCGGATCGCTGTTCATCTCGCCCGTGCCCACCTCATTTACGGCGAGTGGCTGCGCCGCGAGAACCGCCGCACTGACGCGCGCCAGCAGCTGCGCACCGCCCACCAGATGTTCGTCACGATGGGCGCCGCGGGGTTCGCCGAGCGCACCGAACGCGAGCTGCTGGCCACCGGCGAGCGCGTCCGCAACCGCACCACCGATGCGCCCACCCAGCTCACTGCCCGGGAGACCCAGATCGCCCGGCTGGCCGGTGACGGCCTGTCCAATCCCGAGATCGCCGCCCAGCTGTTCATGAGCCCGCGCACCATCGAGTACCACTTGCACAAGGTCTTCACCAAGCTCGGCATCGGCTCCCGCAACCAGCTCCACGGCGTCCTGGCCAGCCGCAGAAGCAAAGGGCCGCGGCAAACCGCCTAACCCCGGTTCCCGGCATGCAGTCCCAGCCGGGAAACGGGGGGCCGGCTAGGGATTCCACAGACGCGAACGCGCTCATCCCAGACGGAGGGTGCTGACATGGGTAATCGGCCCACACCCCAGGGCACGGGGATGACCCCTTCTGTCCGGCACCGACGTTCGGGCGAAGGGGCACCGTTATGTTGTGGGGCCGCAGGCCGCAATGCGAGGCGATGGACGGGCTGCTCGCGGAGGTCCGGGCGGGGCGCAGCCGGGCGCTGGCGGTGCGCGGCGAGGCCGGCGTCGGCAAGACCGCGCTGCTGGGTTACGCGGCCCAGACCGCGCAAGACTTCTGGGTAGCCCGCGCGGAGGGCATCGAGTCGGAGATGGAGCTGCCATTCGCGGCGCTGCATCAGCTGTGCGGCCCGATGCTGGACCGACTGGACCGGCTGCCCGGCCCGCAGCGCGAGGCGCTGGGGGTGGCGTTCGGGCTGCGTGCTGGCGGCGCGCCGGATCGTTTCCTAGTCGGCCTGGCCGTCTTGAGCCTGCTGTCCGAGGTGGCCGCAGACCAGCCGCTGCTGTGCTTGGTCGATGACGCGCAGTGGCTGGACCAGGCCTCGGCGCAGGCGCTGGCGTTCGTAGCCCGCCGGCTGGACGCCGAGTCGGTCGCCCTGCTGTTCGCCACCCGGGATCGGGCCGGGGAGGGCCACCTGGCCAGGCTGCCCGGGCTGGCGGTGGCGGGACTGGCCGATGCGGACGCGCAGGCGCTGCTGGCCTCGGTCCTGCAACCCGCTGGCCCTGCTCGAGCTGCCCCGCGCGGTGACCGCGGCGGAGCTGGCCGGCGGGTTCGGGCTACCCGGCCCGCAGCCGGTGGCGGGCCGGATCGAGCAGAGCTTCGTGCGGCGGATCGCCCCACTCCCGGCGACGACCCGGCTCCTGCTCCTGCTGGCCGCGGCCGAGCCGGTGGGCGACCCGGCGCTGCTGTGGCGGGCGGCCGGGGGTCTCGGCATCAGCGCCGAGGCCGCCGCCGCCCCGGCTGAGGCCGACGGGCTGCTCACCGTGGGTGCTCGTGTCACCTTCCGCCACCCGCTGGTCCGCTCGGCCGTCTACCAGGCGGCACCGGCCGCCGACCGCCGCCACGCCCACCGTGCCCTCGCCGAGGCCACCGATCCGGGCACCGATCCCGACCGCCGGGCCTGGCACCAGGCCCAGGCCGCAGCCGGACCCGATGAGGACATCGCCGCCGAGCTCAAACGCTCAGCCAGCCGGGCGCAGGCGCGCGGCGGCCTCGCTGCGGCGGCCGCCTTCCTCGAGCGCTCGGCCACGCTCACGCTCGAGCCGGCGCAACGCGCGGAGCGAGCGCTGGCCGCAGCGCAGGCCAAATATCAGGCCGACGCGTTCGACGCGGCGCTGCGACTGCTGGCCACCGCGGAGTCCGGGCCGCTCGCGGAACTCCCGCGCGCCCGGGCCGACCTGCTGCGCGGGCAGATCGCGTTCACGTCCAGCCGTGGTAGCGACGCTCTACTGCTGCTACTCGAGGCCGCGAAACGCCTCGAGCCGCTCGACGCCGGGCTGGCCCGCGAGACCTACCTGGAAGCGCTCTCCGCGGCAGCGTACGCTGCCCGTTTCGTGACAGGCGGCGATCTGCGCCAGGCAGCTGAGGCCGCCCGAGCCGCGCCTTCGGCGTCGCAGCAGCCAAGCGGGCCCGATCTGCTGCTGGATGGCCTCGCGTTGTTGAATACAGACGGCTACACGGCCGCG